>ENA-UERK01001071-UERK01001071.1-human-gut-metagenome-genome-assembly--contig:-NODE-1071-length-21128-cov-5.538027_pt1 | contig 21128 bp, 20 predicted proteins | sample MGYA00242957_ERZ507957 | MGnify/ENA primary metagenome ERZ507957 (study PRJEB26167, sample SAMN06115538) | human gut metagenome | host: Homo sapiens | place: China:Heilongjiang | collected 2015-11-06... | reverse complement strand
TATCCCGATATTGCACCGCAGTCCGTGCGGAATTTCATCTCCCTGGCCAACTCCGGCTTTTATAACGGGCTGATCTTCCACCGCTGCATCTATGGCTTCATGATCCAGGGCGGCTGCCCCGACGGCACCGGCATGGGCGGCCCCGGCTACTGCATCAAGGGCGAGTTCGCCGCCAACGGCGTCAGCAACGACCTTCGCCACACCCGCGGCGTCCTCAGCATGGCCCGCGCACAGGCCATGGACTCTGCCGGCAGCCAGTTCTTCATCATGCACAAGGACGCCCCCCATCTGGATGGGCAGTACGCCGCCTTCGGCTGCGTCATGGACGGCATGGACGTGGTGGACCGCATCGCCAATCAGCCCCGCAACATGATGACCAACAAGCCCAAAAAGGACCAGATCATCGCCAAAGTCACCGTGGACACCCACGGCGAGACGTATCCGGAGCCGGAGAAGCTGGCGGACCCCTTCCGCAGATAATTTTCGCATTTCACAGCATTTATCAATTTTTTCACAGCGTTTGCACCGGCGGGGAGCATCCCCTCCCCGCCGTCCCATACGGGGCTGTACCGGTTTCGACGGGGGTGTGGAGGCTGGATAAGCGGGCGGCGGCGCCTGACCGCCATAAAACGGGCAATTTAAAATTAACTGACAACACTAACACTGTTGCCGTCGCTGCTTAAGCAGTGACCGTCTGAACCAGAGAGGCCACCGGCTGGGGAAGGCGTCGTTTAGGTGGCGTCCGTGAGGCGGGTAAGAGTTGCCCCGCCCATGCATCATGACTCTACTGAACTGCAAAGTCTGTCCGGTGTCTTTGCAGGGAGGGAATGCTGAAACCTGACTGCGCCCGGAGAAAGTCCTGTCAAAGTGCTTTCGGACAGGGGTTCGACTCCCCTCAGCTCCACCATTTGGACCGCACTCGAACACGCGAGTGCGGTCCTTTTTCTCTGATATTGCAGAAGATCGATGTGGGGCTTGACACCCGCCCGCTTCAAGGTCATTTTTCCCGTAGGAATGTCCTAGCGTTCCCGGCCGAAGCGGTCGATTTCCCACACCAGGAGGCAGTCGAAGCGCCCATTCTCCGCGTCTCGCAGCATCCGCTGAAACTCGTCACGGCCGACGACGTTCTCGCCAGACATCCGGAAGAAATAAGGCTCCAGAGAACTCCGGAGCTTCTCGAACTGGCCGAGTTTGATTTTACTGTTTTACGGCCAACCGGTATTGGCGGTCTTTTCTAATGCCTTTCGTCCACGTTTACCTCACCTTCGCCGTGAGGGGCCGTGACCGCCTCGATGGCCTCCTCCGCTCCGGACCTCCTCGCCCAGCGGTAAAACAGCCAAAAAATACGGGACACGCCCTGCGTATCCCGTATTTTTTGGTTGGTATTCATTCTTCCCCGCACTGCTGCCAGCGCCAGGCGTCGCGGCACATATCCTCCAGCGACCGCCTCGCCCGCCAGTGCAGCACCTGCGCCGCCTTCTCCGTCCCGGCGTAGCACACCGCCGCATCGCCGGCCCGCCGCCCCGCCATCACGTAAGGCACCGCCACGCCGGTGGCCTGTTGGAAGGCGTCGATGAGCTCCAGCACGCTGGTGCCGCGGCCGGTGCCCAGATTGAACACCTCCGCACCGGTGTGCTCCTGCGCGTAGGCCAGCGCCGCCGCGTGCCCCTCCGCCAGATCCATCACGTGGACATAGTCCCGGATGCAGGTACCGTCCGGCGTGGGATAGTCGCTGCCGAACACGCTGAGCTTTTCCCGTATCCCCGCCGCCACCTGGGTGACATAGGGCATCAGGTTGTTGGGCACGCCGTTGGGCCGCTCCCCGATGCGCCCGCTCTCATGAGCACCGATGGGGTTGAAGTACCGCAGCAGCACCACCGACAGCTCCGGCTCCGCCGCAGCCGCGTCCCGCAGGATCTCCTCAATAAAATACTTCGTCCTTCCGTAGGGATTGGTACACTGCCCCACCGGCATGTCCTCCGTCAGCGGCGAGGGGCTCTCCCCGCCGTACACCGTGGCGGAGGAGCTGAACACCAGCCTCCTGCACCCGAACTCCGCCATGACCTCCAGCAGTGTCAGCGTGGTGTCCAGATTGTTGCGGTAGTACTTCACCGGCTTGCGCACCGATTCCCCCACCGCCTTGAAGCCCGCGAAATGGATGACCGCGTCAATACTGTGGGCCGCGAACACGTCCCGCATGGCCTCCCGATCCGCCGCGTCCACGCGGCACACCGCCATTTTCCGGCCCGTGATCTCCTCCAGCCGCCGCGGCACGTCCGGACTGCTGTTGGAGAAATCATCCGCGATCACCACGTCGTACCCCGCAGCGGCGCAGGCCGCCGCCGTGTGCGACCCGATGTAACCGGCCCCGCCGGTCAGCAGTATCGCCATCGCATACATCCCCCTTTCTTCGATATTCCCATGATACCGTGGTCCATGTCCCCTGTCAAGAAATGCCTTTGGGCGCAAACGGTAAATTGTTACTTTTTTTCACTTGCAAAAGTGAAAAATTATAGTATCATTATGACACGCGCCGCACTCTGCTGGACGGAGGCGGCAGCAGGAGGTAACATAATGAATCAAGAAACGAAGCGCACGAAACTTTCCGTGCACGATCTGGTACAGCTGTCTGTACTGATCGCCATCATGCTGCTGTTGGAGCTGACGGGCCTGGGTATGATCAAGACCGCGGGCCTGGAGATCACCATCATGCTGGTACCGGTCATTGTGGGAGCCATCGTCATGGGCCCCGCCGCCGGCGCCCTGCTGGGCGGTGTATTCGGCCTCATCAGCTTCTGGGAATGCTTTGGCAAGAGCGCCTTTGGCGTGGTGCTGATGGGCATCAACCCTTTCCTCACCTTCCTTGTCTGCGTACCCACCCGCATCCTGGCGGGCTGGATCTGCGGTCTGGTGTTTCAGGCGCTGCGCAAGGTGGATAAGACCCGCCTGTTGTCCTTCGGCGCCGCCGGCCTGTCCGGCGCGCTGTGCAACACGCTGTTCTTCATGACCACCCTGTGCCTGTGCTTCTACAACACCGACTTCATTCAGGGCTTTGTGCAGGCTATGGGCAGCGCCAACGCCTTCCTGTTCGTCATCGCCTTTGTGGGTGTCAACGGTCTGGTGGAGGCCATCGTGTGCTTCTTCACCGGCGCCGTCATCGCCAAGGCTGTGGTGTTCAGCAGCGGCAAGCTGGCTGCCCGCCGCACCGCTGTACAGAACGGAAAGTGAGGTAGAGCACTATGATCCTCGCGCTGGATATTGGCAACACCCATATCGTCCTGGGCTGCATGGAGGGCCGGCGCATCCGCTATCTGTGCCGCATGGCCACCAACCGGCTCACCACCGGCGCGGAATACGCCGTCACCATCAGCCGCCTGCTGGAGTTCGGTCATATCGCGCCTGACGCCTTTGACGGCGCCATCATTTCCTCTGTGGTCCCCCAGGTCACCCGCTCCCTGTCGGAAGCCGTGAAAATGCTGACCGGTGTGGAGCCCATGGTGGTAGGTCCCGGCATCCGCTCCAACCTGACGGTCCGTCTGGACGACCCCGCCACGCTGGCCAGCGACCTGCTGGTGGCCGCCGTGGGCGCGCTGGACGTGTATGAGCCGCCCCTGATCCTCATCGACATGGGCACCGCCACCACCGTCACCGTACTGGATGGCGAGGGTGCGTTCCGCGGCGGGGCCATCATCCCCGGCGTGCAGCTGTCCCTGTCGGCGCTGGCGTCCCACACGTCGCTGCTGCCCGCCATCTCGCTGGATGCCCCGCCCCACGCCATCGGCACCAACACCGTGGACTGCATGAAAAGCGGCAGCATTCTGGGCGCCGCCCTGCTGCTGGACGGCATGATCGACCGTATGGAGGCCGAGCTGGGCCAAAAGGCCACGGTGGTGGCCACCGGCGGTCTGGCCCGCTGCATTGTTCCCATCTGCACCCACGAGATCCTGCTCAACGAGGATCTTCTGCTCTACGGCCTTGCCGTGCTGTACGAAAAGAACCGCTGACAAAAAAGAGGTCCCGCGTCCGTAGACGCGGGACCTCTTTTTTTGCTACTCACCCAGCAGCTTGCCCCAGGTATCGCGGCCTACGATACCGTCCGCCGCCAGACCGGCAGCCCGCTGGAACCGTTTCACCGCCCCGGCGGTACCGCCGCCAAAGATACCGTCCACCGCGCCGCTGTCACAGCCGTAGCCGTTGAGCAGGGCCTGTACGGCCCTGACGTGGCCGCCGGCGCTGCCTCTGCGCAGCACCGGCAGCAAAGGCGCCGCACCGCTCTTCCTGTCCGACGCCGCTGCCGCCGGAACTGACGGAGCCGATGGTTCCGCCTCCCTGCCGTAGGCGATGGCGTCAAACGGGAAATGGGTCCCCGGACACCCCGTGGCGTTGACATCGCTGTGCCGCTGCACCGTGGTGACGCCGTACTTCTTCTTGAGATACGCCACCAGCTCCGTACCGGCCCTGCGCTGCACCGCCGGCATCTCCTCCTTGTCGAAGCTGCCCTCGAAGCACACGCCGATGCTGTCGGAATTGCTGCCTCCGGCGTGAGCGCCCACGGTGTCCTCCGGTCTGCCGCGGTACACCGTGCCGTCCTTCCGCACGAAGAAATGGTAGCCGATGCCGGACCAACCGTTGGCCAGATGCCATGCGTGGATCTGGTCGGCACTGCACGTCACCGCCGCCGCATGGTGCAGGATGATACGCCTGGTGACGCCGCGCCTGGCCAGCGTTCCGCTCCAGCGGTAGGTCTTTTCGATGATCTTCATACGCTCTCGTCCTCGCAGCTCTGGCAGTCCCGCTTATACTGTGCCGTGCTGATGCCCAGCAGAGCGCCCAGAAACGTAGTGACCACGGCCACGGTGCCCACCACCTGCTCGGCGTACAGCCAGCCCCAGATGCCGCTGAGTCCCCAGTACAGGGCGCTCAGCGCCGGCAGCACAATGGTCACGATCCATTTCAGGGTATCATATACCTTGTCGCTCAGTTTCATATTTCTTTCCTTTCCGGCCCTCCGGCCTGTTACATCTTATGTACCGGCAGCTTGTCAACTTCCAGCATTACCCGTCTGGCGCTGCCGTTTCCCCCCATTTTTTCGTAGGGCTCGTACAGGTATACCCGCAGGTTCTCATATTCGTCCTGGGTGATGTACCCCCGCTCCACGTAGGCCATGCCCAGATGGACGATGCGGTCGTGGGCCAGACCCACCAGCATCTTCCGCTCCGCATCGTCCTTGTCTGCCCGCCTGCCTACCAGTGCCCACAGGCCGGAGGACGCCAGTGCCGAGCCCAGCACCGCCGCCGTCAGCTGCATCCATGGTTCCACTTCACCTCACCCCTTCATATGCCCATGCTGTTGGCATAGTACGTCACGCCATCGATGCTCAGCGTGCTCTGCACCGGCTCCCCGCTCATGACGGGGCGGCAGTCCGCCGCCTTGCCGGGCCGCGCCGCCGCCGTGGTGTACAGCTGCAAGTACCGCTGGCACTTCCACAGCATCTCCGCCCAGTCCGGTATCTCGTTCACCGCCCAGCTGCCGTCCGGCTCCTGATGGGCCAGCGTGGATACGCCGCCCAGCTCCAGCTTCACTGCTCTCAGGTCGATACGTCCGTCGTCCGGCACGCCGAAGCCCACCGCGCCGATGTCCTTGCTGCTCACCGTCAGTACGTTCAGCGTATTGGCCTTCAGCGTCATGCCGATGCCCGGGTCCGTCCCCGCTGCCGTCATGACGTAGGCGCTGCACGCGCCCATCACCGGCCCCGTCAGCACAGACAGCGTTGCCACCTCCGTCACCGGCCACTCCAGCTTCTGCTGGTAGTACACGCGGGTGCCGGTGCCGGACTCCTCCAGCTTCAGCACTCCGTTTCCCACCGTGGCGTAGCACTGTGCTGACCGCGCCTGCCACCGGTCCACGGTGAGTCCTTTACCGCTGTACACCGTCTTGCCTCGCTGATTCACCGGCGCACCGAAATACCAGTTGTCCAGCAGATTCCGGTTCCACGGCCTCGCCTTGGCGGAGATGGCGCTGCCGCTGATGGCGATGCCCTCTCCCGCCGTGTAGGCAGGCCCCGCCGGCCCCTGGAGTCCCTGCACGCCCTGAGGCCCCTGCTCTCCCTGCGGGCCCGCAGGGCCTACATCGCCCTTGTCGCCTTTGTCGCCCTTGTCGCCCTTGGGACCGCCGCTCCCCACCGGCAGCCGGCTGGTCTGATAGCCGCCGCTCTCCTCGTTCCACAGCAGCCAGTAGCCCTCCGCCCCCGCCTTGGGCGGATGGTCCATCATCCGCTGCAGCCGCTGCTCCAGCTCCGTAAACTTGGCGGGGATCTCCGGCCACGCCGTGTCCCCCGACAGGCTCCGGGGGATGAACACCCGCACCACGGTGCTGTGCCGCTGCACCGCGCCGTCAGCTCTGGCCGTGGCCCGCAGCTGTATGGCGTACTCCCCACTCTGGGGCAGGTCCTCCCGCTGCAGCAGCACCTGTCCGCCGCCGCTGACCTGCTCCAGCGTCAGGATGTTCAGCCCGCCCTCCGGCGCCTCCATCAGCACCTCCCAGTCATACCCCTCCGGCAGCTCGCCCCGGATCTCCAGCGGGACGCTGCCGCTGTCGAACTGCATGGCCACCGGCGCGCCGTCCCACGTGAGATGCCATTCCTTAAATTGGATCATGTCGCTTCCCTCCTATCGTTGGTTTCGCCTCTGCACGCCCCGCAGCCCTTTGCCGCACGCCGGCATGCAACGCGCCCCGGAACCTTTTTCCCGCCATGCGCCTGCATTGCGGCGCTTCCATGCGGTTTTTTGTATCCTCCCCGTTCTTTTTGTACTTTTTCAATAAATTTTTCCGCTTTTATTGCTTTTCCCAAAAATTATGGTATACTATCAGTGTTTGCTTACATAACAACTTTTTACCTGTACTGATACCACATCTTCCGCCGCCCTGTGCGGTATGAAGTTACCGTACTCTGGACAAACTGTGAGCAGAGCTTATTGACCATCTGAAAAGAGGGAACTGCCTTGAACAAATACATGATCCATGGCGGCCATCCGCTGTTTGGCGAAGTGACCATCAGCGGCGCAAAGAACGCCGCCGTCGCCATTATTCCCGCCGCCCTGCTGGTGGACGGCACCTGCCGCATTGAGAACATCCCCCAGATCAGCGACGTGACCCTGTTTTTCTCCATTCTGGAGGAGCTGGGCGCCCGCATCCGCGTCCTGAACCGCCACGCGGTGGAGATCGACTGTCACGCCATCCACAGCACCCGCCCGTCCTATGATCTGGCCCGCCGTATCCGCGCCAGCTATTACCTGCTGGGCGCTTTGCTGGGCCGCTTCGGTCAGGCCACCGTGGCCATGCCCGGCGGCTGCAACTTCGGCGTCCGCCCCATTGACCAGCATATCAAGGGCTTCACCACCATGGGCGCCGAGGTGTCCGTGGAAGGCGGCTTTATCCACACCGCCGCCAAAGACGGCCGTCTCGTGGGCGCGCCGGTGTATCTGGATGTCGTCTCCGTGGGTGCCACCATGAACATCATGATGGCCGCCGCCCTGGCTGCGGGTACCACCACCATTGAAAACGCCGCCAAGGAGCCGCACATCGTGGATCTGGCCAACTTCCTGAACTCCATGGGCGCGGACATCAAGGGCGCGGGCACCGACTCCATCAAGATCCGCGGCGTGAAGAAGCTCACCGGCGGCACCTACTGCATCATTCCCGACCAGATCGAGGCCGGCACCTATATGGCCGCGGTGGCCGCCGCCGGCGGCCAGCTGCTGCTGAAGAACATCATCCCCAAGCACATGGACTGCATCAGCGCCAAGCTCATGGAGATGGGCGTAGCCGTGGAGGAAAATGACGATACGCTGCTGGTCCGCCGCAGTGAGCCGCTGCAGAAGGCCAACGTCAAGACTCTGCCCTACCCCGGCTTCCCCACGGATATGCAGCCGCAGATCGCCGCTGTGCTGTCTCTGGCCCAGGGCACCAGCCTTGTCACCGAGGGCGTCTACGGCGCCAACCGCTTCAAGTACGTGGACGAGCTGAAGCGTCTGGGCGCCCACATTCAGGTGGACGGCAAGGTGGCTGTCATCGAGGGCGTTGACCAGCTGGTGGGCGCTCCCATCCAGGCCTGCGACCTGCGGGCCGGCGCGGCGCTGGTCATCGCCGGTCTGGCCGCCAAGGGCACCACCGAGCTGAGCTGTGTCCAGTATATCGAGCGCGGCTATGAGGATCTGGTAGGCAAGCTCCGTGCCGTGGGCGCGGACATCGCCATGGTGGACGTGCCCGAGGAGAGCGAGGCCGAATCCCACATCAGCTGACAGGAGCCAGGACAGCGTTTGCTGCGAGAGGCCGCAGCCTTTGCGGCCTGCTGCGGCAGACGCTGTTATTTTTCCGGAAAGGTACATACCGCTTTGATCACCCTACATACACTGGCCAGCGGCTCCGAGGGCAACAGCCTGCTGGTCTCCGCCGATGGCACCCACCTGCTGGTGGACGCCGGCATCTCCGCCCGCCGCATCAAGCAGTCTCTGGCCCTGCTGGGCCTGACGCCGGACGACCTGTCCGCCATTCTCATCAGCCATGAGCACACGGACCACACGGCGGGGCTTGCCACCCTCCTGAAGCACCACCCCATCCCGCTGTACGCCACCGGCGGCACGGCCTTCTACCTCCGTCCCCGTCTGCCCCAGCTGGACAGCTGCCTGCATCTCGTATCCCCTGACAGCAGCTTTTCCGTGGGCCCCGCACAGGTGACGGTATTTGCCACCAGCCACGACGCAGGGGAAAGCGTGGACTACCGCGTGGACTGCGGCGGCGACGCCGTGGGCATCCTCACCGACACCGGCTTCGTACCGGAACCGGCGGCCGCCGCCCTTACCGGCGTGGATCTGCTAGTGCTGGAGAGCAACCACGATGTGGAGTGGCTTCGCTCCGGCCCCTACCCCTTTTCCCTGAAACAGCGCATTTTGGGCCAACGCGGCCACCTGTCCAATGAGGACGCCGCTGCCTTTGCCCGCCGCATGGCGGAGTGCGGCACCCGCTGCATCGTCCTGGCCCATCTGAGCCGCGAGAACAACACGCCCCAGCGGGCGCTGGCCGTCATGGAAACGGCCCTGTCCGGTCTGGATGTGACCGTAGAGGTGGCCCCTCGCGGCGAGCTGAGCGCCTGCTACGGAGCGGAGGTGACACTGTGCAGAAGGTGACCGTCCTCTGCGTCGGCAAGCTGAAGGAGAAGTTCTATCTGGAGGCCGCCGCCGAGTACGCCAAGCGTCTCCAGCGGCTGTGCCGTCTGGAGGTCATTGAGCTGCCGGAGAGCCGTCTGCCCGACGAGCCCTCCCCCGCCGAGATCCGCCGCGCTTTGCAGACGGAGGCCGCCGCCATCCGCGAAAAGCTGCCCAAGGGCGGCGCGCTGGTGGCACTGTGCATCGAGGGCAAGCCCTGCTCCAGTGAGGAGCTGAGCCGCCGCCTGACGGAGCTGGGGGTGCAGGGCAAGACCCAGATCACCTTTCTCATCGGCGGTAGCGTGGGACTGGACGAGAGCCTGAAGCAGCAGGCCGACTGGCGGCTGAGCATGTCGCCCATGACGTTCCCCCATCACATGGCCCGCATCATGCTGCTGGAGCAGATCTACCGTGCCTACCAGATCGCCGGCGGCGCAAAATACCACAAATAGGAGGTCTCACCCATGGAAAACTGGAGCTTTACCGGCCGTCCCGATGTGCCCGCGTGGCCCAAGGACGAGTCCGGCCGCGACGAAAAGGCCGCGCTGCTGAGGCAGACCTTTGACTCCCCCGCCGACGCCGACACCGTCATCTCCCTGCTGTCGGCCTACGGCGTCCCCTGCTTCAAATACTACGACCGCGAGGGCGGCGCCGGTAAGGTCATCAACGGCTTTTCCGGCTTCGGCGTCAGCCTGTATGTCCCCGCCTCCCGTCTGGAGGAGGCCCGGGACATTCTGAATGCCACCCCCGTGGAAAGTGACGAGTAAGTGCATAAAAATCCGGAAAGGAGTACCGATATGAACTACAAACAGGAATACGAGCGCTGGCTCCACAGCGACGCCCTCTCCCCCGCCGAGCGTGCGGAGCTGGAGGGCATCGCCGGTGATGAAAAGGAGATCGAAAACCGCTTCTATGGTCCGCTGGAGTTCGGCACCGCCGGTCTGCGGGGCACCATGAAGGTGGGCCTGCACCAGATGAACATCCACGTCATCCGCTGGGCCACCCAGGGCTTCGCCAACGTCATCGCCGCCGAGGGTGAGGACGCCAAAAAGAAGGGCGTGGCCATCTGCATGGACTGCCGCAACAACAATATGCTGTTCTCCCACGCCGCCGCCGAGGTCTGTGCCGGCAACGGCATCCACGTCCGCATTTTCGAGTCCCTGCGGCCCACGCCGGAGCTGAGCTTCGCCGTCCGCTATTACGGCTGTCAGGCGGGCATCAACGTCACCGCCAGCCACAACCCCAAGGAGTACAACGGTTATAAGGTCTACTGGTCCGACGGCGCCCAGCTGCCGCCCCAGCACGCCGACGCCATCGCCGCACAGTTGGAAAAGATCGACATCTTCACCGGCGTGAAGCGCATGGACTTCGAGGAGGCGGTGCAGGCCGGTCTCATCGAGATCATGGGCGAGGAGACGGACCGCGCCTTTATGAAAGAGGTCATGGACATGGTCAACGACCGCGAGTCCATGTCCAAGGTAGCCGACACCTTCAAGGTGGTCTACACCCCGTTCCACGGCTGCGGCTGGAAGCTGGTGCCGGAAGCCCTGCGGGGTCTGGGCGTCAAGCACCTGTACTGCGTGGAGCAGCAGATGGTGCTGGACGGCAGCTTCCCCACCGTGGCCTCCCCCAATCCCGAGAATCCCGAGGGCTTTTATCTGGCCATCGAACTGGCGGACAAGGTCGGTGCCGACTTTATTCTGGGCACCGATCCCGACAGTGACCGCGTGGGCATCATGGTCCGCGACCATACCGGAAAGTTCGTGGCCGTCACCGGCAACCAGACCGGCGTGCTGCTGCTGGATTACCTGATCGGTGCGCTGCGCCGCGCCGGGAAAATGCCGGAAAAGCCGGTGTTTCTGAAGTCTATCGTCACCACCAACATGGCCCGTACCGTGGCCGAGGCCAACGGCGTTACCTGCTGCGACACCTTCACCGGCTTTAAGTTTATGGCCGAGAAAAAGGCGGAGCTGGAGTCCTCCGGTCAGGGTGAGGTCATTCTGTCCTACGAGGAGAGCTACGGCTATATGATGGGCGACTACGTCCGCGACAAGGACGCCGTCACCGCGTCTCTCATCATCACCGAGATGGCGGGCTGGTACGCCGCCCAGGGCATGACCCTCTACGATGCGCTGCAGGCCCTGTACGTCAAGTATGGCTGGTACGGTGAAAAGACCCACAATCTGGTGATGCCCGGTGTGGACGGGCTGGAGAAGATGGCCGCACTGATGAAGCATCTGCGCCAGACGCCTCCCGCTGACATCGCCGGGGTGGCCGTCACCGTCCGCAAGGACTATGCCGACGGAACCGCAACCGATTGCGCCACAGGGGTTTCCAGCCCCATGGAGCTTCAAGGAAGCAACGTGCTGCGCTACGAGCTGGCCGATGGCACCACCATTCTGGTGCGCCCCTCCGGCACAGAGCCCAAGATCAAGATCTACATCCTCACCCGCGGCAAGGACGCGGCGGAGCGGGACGCCAACCTCGTCAAATACTCCGCATGGGTGGAGACCCTGGTCAGGTAACAGCGGCGCGCCCCTTTTGACCCCCGATTTTCGTAAAAAAGAACTGCATGATGAAGAAAAAAAGAGACTGGGAACTTTCCCAGTCTCTTTTCTGCGTTTTTTGCCGAAACGGTTATCTCCAGATCTCGCTGTAGAAGTAAACGGCCAGCATACCCGGGCCCACATGTGCGCCGGTGACAGGTTCATGACACACGGTGAGGATCTCTCCGGTGCAGCCCACCTGCCGCAGCTTGGTGGCCACCACCAGCGCGTCCGCCGGAGAACCGGCGTGGGAGATGCCCACGGGGGCACTGCGGTCCTCCACCATCTGGTCGTACAGCTTCACCAGCTCCTCGATGCCGGCCTTCTTGCCGCGGCCCTTGGAGGGCATCACGATCTTGCCCTCCTCGTCGCCCTCGAGGATGGGTTTGATCTGCAGCAGCGTACCGGCCAGCGCCGCACCGCCGGAGATGCGGCCGCCCTTGCGCAGGAACTTCAGCTCGTCCACCATAAAGTGCTGGCGCATCTTGCCGCACAGCTCCTCACAGCGGACCTCGATCTCCTCGATGACGCGGCCCTCCGCCGCCAGCTTGGCAGCCGCCAGCACGATGAGACCTTCGCCCAGGGACGCGCCCCGGCTGTTCAGCACGCGGATCTTCCGGTCCGGATACTCCTCGGCCAGCTCCTTGGCCACCAGCCCCACGCCCCAGCAGGTGCCGCTGACGCCGCTGGAGAGGCCGATATACAGCACATCGTCGCCGTTTTTCAGATGCGGCTCCATTTCCCGCCGGGCGGCGTCCGGCGTAACCATGGAGGTCTGCACCACGGCGCCGTGCCGCATGGCCTCGTAAAAGCTGCGGCCATCGAACTCCGCGTTGATATCCGCCGGCTGACCGTCTATGGTGTAGGTCAGGCAAAGCTCACCGATGCCGTACTGCTCCAGCAGGTGCTTGGGCAGGTTCGCCGCGTTGTCGGTCATAATACGTACCATAACAGTGTTCTCCTTTTTGCTTTCGCATACTATGCCAGCTGCGGCACGACCCACTGGGCCAGTGTGTCAAACAGCTGCCGGTATCCCGGCATGGTCAGGTGGATGCCATCCGCCGAAATGAGCTCCGACAGATCCCGCTGCGGCAGGAAACGGCGGCGCACGTCGATCAGCGGCAGGCCCTCGCGCATGGCGAAGGAGGCCACCGTGTCGGAATACAGCTCCTGATGCCGGTAGATGCAGCCCACATCGCCCAGCCAGCGCATGATACTGTCTCGGCTGAGGCCGCCCCTACAAATATAGTCCAAATAACGAGCGCCGTCAATAGGCGGAAGTGTCATCAGCACCGGCTGCACCCCCACGCGGGCCAATTCCGTTACCGTCTGCTTCAATTTGGACAGAAATTCCGGCAGCTCCGTGCGGGGCCTGTGGTCCCCCTCGGGGTCGGCGGCGATGCTGGCCCAGTCGAAATCACTGTCGTTGCCGCCGTAGGCCACCAGCGCCCAGCGGGCGTCCATACCACGGGCCACGTCGTGCTCCACCAGCGAGAGTCCCTTGCTGATGGTGGAGCCCATCTTGGCGCGGTTCACCACCTCCAGCCGCTCCGTGGGGTACTGGGCCATGACCTCCGAAAGATGAAAATGATAGCGCATGGCGGCGTCCGGCACCGTGGCCTTCAGCAGCGAATCTCCATAGATATAAGCACGCTCCATGATCTGCCCTCCTTGGCGTCTTTTTACATAATATAGCATATTAGATTTCCTGCGTCAAGGTATCCGCTACACGTTTTTCTTGTCAGCTGCGGCATCTTGTGATATAGTATATTACGTTCATTGACAAGGAGGCGTCGTTATGCAATACGACAAAAGTCTTGTGGCCCATAAGCTGCTGCGCTGGGACAAGTTCATCACCGATTACCATCTGCCGGAGTGGAACTCCATCCCTGATTTCGGCCTGTATATGGATCAGGTCATCGTGCTGCTGGAGCAGTATCTCAGCTTCATCCCCACGCCGGCAGGGGCCAAGGAGCATATCGTCACCTCCGCCACCATCAACAACTACGTGCGGCTGAAGATCATGCCCGCGCCGGTGAAGCGGAAGTATCATCGGGTACACATCGCCTATCTGGTGATGATCCTGACCATGAAGCAGAGTCTCAGCATCAGCGACGTGCAGAAGGTCATCCCGCCGATGGACAGCAGCGAGGATGAGGTGCTGTCTGTCTATGAGGACTACTCGGAGAAGTTCCGGCGGCTGGCGCTGTTTTTCAACCAGCAGGTGCAGTCCGCCGCAGAGGGTGTCCGCAGCACGGAGCAGAGCTCCGACAACGCCGTGGAGCTGCTGGTCATTGAGAGCGCCCTGATCGCGGGCTTTTCCAAAATTCTGGCGGAGAAGCTCATCCGTCTGTGCGGCGCGGACACGGAGGATGTACTGGCGGCGGAACAGGCCAAAGAGGAATAAAAAGAGAGGGCTGCGCCCTCTCTTTTTTATTTGCCGCGTTTGTTGACCTTCTCCTTGTTGAACATGCAGAAGGCCGTCATGATGAGGATGCGCAGGTCAAAGGCCGGCGTCCAGTTTTCGATATAGTACAGGTCGTACTCGATGCGCTTTTTGATGGATGTGTCGCCCCGCAGGCCGTTGACCTGCGCCCAGCCGGTGATGCCGGGCCGCACCTGGTGCTTTACCATATAGCGGGGGATCTCCTCCTTGAACTGCTCCACGAAGAAGGGCAGCTCCGGCCGGGGGCCGATGAGGCTCATGTCGCCCTTGAGGACGTTGAAGAACTGGGGGAGCTCATCCACAGAGCACTTGCGGATCAGGGAGCCGAACCAGGTCTTGCGGTCGTCCACGTTTTTGCTCCAGCCGGTGTTTTCGCTGCTGTTCACCCGCATGGAGCGGAATTTGTACATGTAAAAGTTCTTTTTGTCCTTGCCCACACGCTCCTGCCTGAAAATGATGGGGCCGGGGGAGGACAGCTTCACGCCGATGGCGGCGATCAGCATCAGCGGCGAGGTCAGAATGATGAGTGCCAGAGAGCAGATGATGTCCGCCGCCCGCTTGAGGAAGGCGTTGCCCAGATTGTCCAGCGGAATACGGCGCAGGTTGATGAGCGGCAGGCCGTTGACGCTGTCGAACTGGGGGTTTGCGGGCATGTAGCGCACGTAGGACGGCACCACGGACAGCTTGGTACCGTCCTTTTCGCAGGCGTTGATGATGCGGCCCATCCAGCGGCCTTCCTCGGTGGGCAGGGCCACCACCACCTCGTCCGGCTTCTCGCTGGCGAAGATGGCGTCCAGCTCCTCGTAGCTGCCGCAATAGGGCAGGGCATCCCAGCAGCCGCGCTCGGCCACGTAGCCGATGACCCGAAAGCCCAGGTTCTTATCCATGGCGACGCGGGTCAGGTACGCCTCCGCGCCCTCGCCGTGACCCACCAGCAGCACCCGCTTCTGGTTGTAGCCCATGGCGCGGCAGCGCCGCAGCAGCAGGCGCATGGCGGCGCGTTTGCCGGTGAGCAGCAGGGTACTGACGGCGTAGAAGAACACCACCGTCCAACGGGAGGTCTCGCCGAGGCGCAGCACGTAGATGGCAGCCATGACGATCAGCGACACCAGCAGCTCCAGCGCCGCTACGCGGCTGGCCTCCATGTGGAAGCGCACGGTACGAAACGACTCGTACAGCCCTGCCACGGCGAACACCGCCAGCGTCAGGGCCGCGGCCACCACGCCCAGCCAGATATAGTAGTTCAGAGGCATGCCCTTCACGCCGCGGAACAGGCTGAAGCGCAGCCAATAGGACACCAGCATGGCCAGAAATACGGCCAGTCCATCGGTAAAAACGTGCAGCTGGTTGAGCAGACGTTGATTTTCCCGCATCATCGCGTTTTTCCCTCCATGACAGACAGATAGCGGTCCATCACCTGCGGCAGCACCGCGTCCAGCGCGTAGCGCTGCATCTTCTCCCGTCCGGCCTGTCCCAGCTCCGCCCGCAGGGCGGCGTCGGACACCAGACGCTCCACGGCGGCGGCAAAGGCTTTGGCGTCGCCGTAGGGGTACAGCAGGCCGTTTTCCGGCCCGATCAGGTCGGTGTGGCCCTTGACGGCGCTGGCCACCGCGGGCAGGCCGCAGGCCATGGCCTCCATGATGTTGAAGGGCAGCCCCTCCGACCGGCTGGAGGATACGGCGATATCCGCCGCCGCCAGCCACCGGGGCATGTCGTGGACTTGCCCGGGAAATACCGTGCGGTCCGCGACGCCCAGCGAAGCCGCCTGAGCGCGGCAGTCGTCCAGCAGGGCGCCGCTGCCGGGCAGCAGGAGCTTCACGTTTTCCGGCAGGCCGGGCAGGGCCTCCAGCAGGGTGTGCTGGCTCTTGCGGCCGGAGAATTCCGCCGCGTACAGCAGGGCCACATCGCCCTCCGACAGGCCCAGCCTGTCCCGCATGGTGCGCCGTGCGTCCGGCGCGGTGCGGAAGCGGGTGAGGTCTACACCCATGCCGGTGATCTCCTCCACACGGGGCGCGGCACGGTGGGCCATGGCCCAGCGGGTATCCCATGCGTTCATGGTCAGGAGCAGGTCCGTCTGGGGCGCGGTCATGGTCTCCGCCTTGGTCAGGAGGCCCCGCTTCAGCCCCGAGGTCTCGTCGTCGAAGAGGTAGCCGTGGACCACGTTGATGAGCTTCGGGCGGTGCTTCAGGCCCCGAAGGGCCCAGCGGGTGAAGAACGCCGCCAGTGACGTATGGGTGATGATGAGGTCGTACTGCTGCCGGATCACCATGGCCCGCAGCTGGGACGCCGCCTGAAAATTAGCAGGCGAGGACATCTTCTTCTCCAGCGGCAGCGACACCGCTCCGTCGGCAAAGGGGATGTCGCGGACGGGGCCGCCGCAGGCCACCTCCACCTGCCAGCCCAGCTCGCGGAAGCGGCGCAGGTAGGGCAGGTGGAAGTTGAGGATATGGGAAAATGTGGAGGCTGTGTACAGCACGGACGGCATAGGCGTCCTCCTTTCACCGGAGCGGGGCGGCTCAGCCAAGCATCTCGCTGAGGTAGGCCGCCACGTCGTCCTTCAGGGTGATGGCGCCCAGGTTCTGGGCGTTCCACTCCGTCAGCTTGTCCCGCAGCTGGGATGCGCCCGCCAGGAAGGCGGCGCTGTTGTCGTTATACTGCATCACCAGCCGGAAGCTGGCGTCCCAGGTGTCGGGGTCGGAGGGGGTGTAGTCCACGTATTTGTCCAGCATGGCGAAGCCCTGCTCCGTGCGGCCCAGGCGGAAATCCGCCTCCGCCAGATACTTGGGCACGGAGTTGGAGTTCAGCTTCTCCAGATCCGCCATATAGCGCTCCAGCGTCTCCTGCATACCGGCAGGCAGATCGGTCTCCGCCGAGGCGCTGTATACGTAGGACAGCTTGTGATCCGCCCATTCGTAGGGGTCCAGATCCGCGGCCTCCTGAGCCGCATCGTAGCTGCCCTGCTGGACGAGGCTGGCGGCCCAGAGGTTCATGCACAGCAGCACCGCGAACACGGCCAGGCCCAGGCCCTCCACCCGCGCCATCCAGCGGCGGGCGCTCTCCTTGGCGAAGGTCAGGGGCAGCAGATCGCCGCAGCACAGGTTGACAACGGCCAGCGCGCCATAGCCGAAGGGCAGGAAGTAGCCGCTGGAGAAGATCACCTCCACGGCGGCGTGGATCATCAGGAACAGCAGCAGGGCGCCCAGCGCGGCGGACATGGCGTAAGCCTGCTGCTCCCGCTCCTTCCGCCACAGGCGGAAAACGGCGATGGCGCTGGCCGCCAGCGTGCCCACCCACAGGAGCAGGCCAATGATGCCGGTGTCCACCATGCTCTGGACATAGTGGTTGTGGACGTACTTGGTCTCGTAGTGATAGCTCTGGACGTTGTAGATACCGTTTTCAAAGGCGCCCATGCCCAGCCCCACAACGGGGCTGCGGGAGAACAGCTTCATGGCGTCCTGGATATACACGGTGCGCTGCACCACGTTGCCCTCGGAGCGCAGGGTCTGGATACGGCCCGCGATGGCCTCCGGCAGCAGCGTGTAGTTCAGCCTCAGCTGGCCGGACGCCGCGCCGTCGTAGCGGATGGCATCGATATGCACCGAGGCGTCGGCAGTGACGATGAAGGTGACGGAGCGATTATCCGCCGGTGCGTTGAAGGACGCGCCGTCCGCCGCGCCGGAATAGGCCGTCTGCTTTCGGTTCATGACGGCGTCCTCCCAGGTTTGGGTCTGGACCTGCACGTTCACGGGGCCGTCGGCTTCCACGTGCAGGGTGTAGGCGCCCTCGCTCAGGTACGCGCCGCGGGTGATGCTGTCGCCGGCGGCCATGTCGATGGGGCCGGTCCAGTTCACCGCCAGTACCACGACGGCGGCCACCAGAGCCAGCGCCGCCAGCAGCACGATGTTCACGGTCTTCATCCGCCGGGCCATGCGCTGGGCCAGCGGACGGCCCGCGAAGATGTCCAGTGCGCACAGGGCCGCCGCTGCGGCCACAACGGCCAGCAGGGGCAGGATCTGTACCTTCTCCCCCGCCGCAGCGTAGGCAGGCAGCACGGCCAGCGAGGCCGCAGCCGCCAGCACCAGCGTCTCCACCATCAGGAGGAAGGACACAGCGCGGCGCTGGCCCCGCTCCATCAGCAGGTACAGCAGGAACGCCGCCGCGATGGCCGCCATGGCGCCGCGGCTCACCGCCAGCAGAAACGCCGTGCTGTTCAGCAGCAGGCAGGAAAGGTGCAGGCAGCGCTCCTTCCGGTCCTCCGCACCGGCGGCCAGACCCAGCGACAGCAGGATGGCCGCGCCGGCGGCGCCGGCGAACACGTTGGGGTTTTCAAAAATGGTCTTGAGACGCTGCTCCTGCAGCAGGGTGTTCAGCTGCATGGACGCGCCGAACTGGGCGGTGAAGGACACCATCAGCTTGTAGAGAAGCTGGGTGGACACGGTGTCGATGCTGACCAGGGACACCAGCGCTCCCGCCGTTTCCAGCACCGTGGCGGCGCAGCGTCCCGTGCGGCCCGGCCGCTCCGGCTCCAGCGCCGTCAGCAGCAGGGCCAGACACGCCGCCCCCGCCACCTTCAGAAATTCGTACAGGGCGAACTTGCCGGAGGGGGCGTACAGCGTGGAGATGCCGTCCATGCAGATATAGAGTCCCAACAGCAGCGCGGGCCAGCTCATGCGGCGGCCCAGCTGCGCCGTTTTCACCACGACGCACACCACCGCCGCAGCCAGCAGCAGCAGGGTGATGCCCTTGTTGGCCCCGTGCTTCATCAGGCAGGTGATGAGAAAGTAAAAAACAGCCAGCACCGGCACCAGCCACGGACGCCGCAGCTCCTGATGCAGTGAGGCCGCAGATATCTGGTCTTTACGACCTGTTTTCTTCGCCATAACGTTCTCCTTGTCTAAGAGATAGTCTCTGTTCAGTATATCTTTTTCGCCGTTCACTGTCAATGCGCAGGGGAAATATTCCGCCGCTGCGGCGCATAGTCTTACGCCATAGGAGGTGAGACAGATGCGCGGTGTGCGCCATCTTCTGGCTTTGGGCACCGCCGCCGTGTGCGGGGTGCTGCTGTATTGCCTGCGCCTGCGGTTCCCCAACCCGCTGACGGAGGCGCTGGGCCCCGCCAACGCCAGTCCCTGGGAGACGGGGAAGCTGGTGTTCTGGGCCATGCTGCCTGCGGCGGCGGTGCTGCGGCGGCTGGAGGGCAGCGGCGGCGCGGGGCTGTGCGCCGCCATCCTGCTGGGTGCGGGGCTGGGGCTGGCCCTTGCCGCCGCAGGGGCGGCCCCTGCCGCAGCGGCGCTGCTGGCGGCGGCCATGGCGCTGGGCGTCCACGCGCTGGCGCTGGGACGGCTGGGCGGCGACGCCCTGCCGTGGTACGGCGCGGTGATCCTGCTGGCGGTGGCGTATCTCCTGTTCAGCATCCTGCCGCCCACGGGACGGCTGTTCGCGGAGCAGGCCGGTGTGCCCGCCGCCTCTATCCCCTTTTGACGGCAAGGCGGGCAAAAAAGGTCCCCTGCACTTCCGTGCAGGGGGCCTTTTTGTGGGGATGCGGTATCAGGGCATAGTGGCGCGGAGACCGTCGGTGTTGTAGGTACGGCTGAGAGTCTTGCCGTCGGCGGCCACGCCGCGGACGGTATAGGCGTAGGTGGTGCCGGACTTGCCGCTGGTGTCCTTATAGGTGGTGCCGCTGACAGAGGACGCCAGCAGCGTCCAGCCGGACGCGCCGTCCACCTTGCGGTAGACGTTGTAGGTCTTGGCGTCGGCCGCGCTCTCCCACGTCAGCTGGATGCCGCCGGTAACGCGCCTGGCGCTGGTCAGCTTTACGTAGTCCGGCGTGGTGGAGGCCGCCGTCACCTTGGCGGTGACGCCGGTGGGGGACATGGGCCCCAGCGTCTTGCCGTCGGAGGCCACGCCACGCACCTTATAGCCGTACTTCACGCCCTTCTTCACCGTGGTGTCCTTGTAGCTGGTGCCCTTGACGGAGGAGGCCACCTGCGTCCAGCTGCTGCCGGCGTCCGCCGTGCGGTAGACGTTGTAGGTCACGGCGTTGGCCGCCGTGTCCCAACTCACGGTGATGCCGGCGGAGTCAGCCTTGGCCGAGCGCATCGCAGGGGCAGCGGGGGTGGGCACGGTGCCGTAGGTGATGGTCACCACGGAGCTGTATGCCGAGGCGGTACCGTTCGCCTTCAGGGCGCGGACCTTGTAGTAGTAGGTGGTGCCGTTGGCGAGGTAGGAGGTATTGGTATAGCCGGTGGCGGACTGGGTGGACATCAGGCTGTATGTGCCGTCCTTGCTGCGGGCGCGGTAGACCTCATATTTGGCGGCGTCCGTAACCTTGTCCCACTTCAGGGCGGGGCGGCCCTGACTGTCTTTGCTGCCGGTGACCAGCGGTGCGCCGAAGGGGGCCTTGTATGTCACGGAGACAGGGGTGCTGTACGGGCCGTAGCTGCCATCGGAGCCCAGAGCGCGGACCTTGTAATAGTAGGTGGTGCCGTTGGCGAGGTAGGAGGTATTGGTGTAGCTGGTGCCGGTGACGGTAGAATACTTGACGTAGTCGCCGTTCATACTGCGGGCGCGGTACACCTCGTACTTGGCCGCGCCGGACACGGCGTTCCATTTCAGGGTCGGACGGCCCTGCGCATCGGTGCCGCCGGTAACGGTGGGGGCCGTCAGCTTCAGGCGGCAGGTGACGGATACCACAGCGCTGTACGGACCGGCGTTACCATTGGCGTCCAGCGCGCGGACCTTGTAGTAGTACGTGGCGCCGCTGGTGAGGTAGGAGCTGTTGGTATAGGCGGTGCCGGTGGTAGTGCTGTATTTGGTGTAGGTGCCGTCCTTGCTGCGGGCGCGGTACACCTCGTACTTGGCCGCGCCGGACACGGCCTTCCATGTCAGGGTAGGACGGCCCTGCGCGTCGTTGCCGCCGGTGACGGCGGGGGC
>ENA-UERK01001070-UERK01001070.1-human-gut-metagenome-genome-assembly--contig:-NODE-1070-length-21134-cov-6.709788_pt1 | contig 21134 bp, 26 predicted proteins | sample MGYA00242957_ERZ507957 | MGnify/ENA primary metagenome ERZ507957 (study PRJEB26167, sample SAMN06115538) | human gut metagenome | host: Homo sapiens | place: China:Heilongjiang | collected 2015-11-06... | reverse complement strand
AGGGCTAAAAAATGATCGGATCCCTAAAAGGGTAAAATAAAATTGACCCCTATCACCAGGACTTTAAAGGGTCAATCATATTGTAGCCAAAGGTGGGCAAATCCTGCTTGGCCAAAAGGGTCAAAGTCGCGTGGCTTTTCCACTATGCTCCGGATTCACTATGCAGGCAGTATTGGCATAAAGTTCGGTTTCGTGCCGTTCTGCGCATCTGAAGTATATTTCACAACCAGTTTATGCGGGACGTGCCGGAAAAACAGGAATATTTTTACCGCTCCTTTCCCGACCATCACGGCCTGTTTCAGTAGCGGCATCTTTTCCGGAGCCGACGTCACATCGAACCCGAAGTGTCCTTTCTCAAAATGTTATGACTTGATGGTTGAACCTTTCGCGGTACGACTTCGGGAAATGCCGTACCGGCATGGAACGCATACGGGAAAGGTCGGAGGAAAAAGACCGTCCGTTCCGGGAGAAGATGATGGGACACCTGCTCATGGCGCATATCCTCGACCTCTGCGGCACCCATGCACGCAGCCGAAAAGACTGACAGGTATCGGAGCGTATCGCCTTTCTGCGTGGAGATATATTTTCATCTGTCGATTGCGGGACGGAGTAGTCCCGGCTGCTATTTTCATTTCTGAATAAATACGCCCTTTTCCTGTCCTTGCAGGAACAGAAAAAGGGCGCAGGAATAAAGGTTTATCCCTTGATCATAATAAGCAGCATCTTGAATGCCTTCACGGCATGTACCGAATGGGGTACGTTCGCCGGCATGATGAGCATCTGACCCTCCGTAAGACGATAAACGTCCTCTGCGATGTGAATTTCCGCCTCCCCGTCCAGTATCTGACATACGGCATCGAAAGGCGCGGTATGCTCGCTCAGTTGCTGTCCCTCGTCGAACGAGAAAAGCGTGAGGTTACCCGCCCGGTTATGGATGAACTCCTGACTTACGATACTGCCTTCGGCATACTCGATTTTTTCCTTGGGCGAAAACGGCCCTTTCATCAATTCCAATTTTTTCATCTCGATACATTAAATGTAATAAATCACAAAATAATAAATTCCTGCCAAAATGAACGCGACCGCAACGATCAGGTTCAACCATTTCTGGAACTGGTTTACCCGGTTGTAGAATCGCCCCAGGCTCGACATGCCGAAGGCCACGATCCAGGCGATGAGCACCACCAGAATTCCCGAGGCCACGGCGAATACAACCGGATAGAGGTAGCCTCCCGGCTCCAGCGCCGCCATCGGCAACAGCATACCGAAATAAAATACGCCGCTGATGGGACAAAAGGCCAGTGCGAACAGCAGCCCCAGCACGAACGCTCCGAAACCGCCCCGCAGACGCTTGCTGCTCTCCGAAGCCCGGAAACCGAACTTGCCGAAAGGGAGCTTACTGCCCAGCAGCAGGAACACCCCATAGACGATCAGCGTCGGAGCGAGAATGTACCCGCCATAGTCGCTGACGAGGCTCTGAACAAAAAACGTGCTGGCCCCTTTCTTCAAAACGGGAATACAGATCAGTCCCAGCACCGTATAGGATACGATGCGCCCCAGAGTATAGAACAGTCCGTTTGCGAACACACGCCTGCCGCCGCTCATATCCCGGCCGATGTATCCGAGGACCATGACGTTGGTCGTGAAAGTACAGGGACTCACCGATGTCAGTATACCCAGCAGGAACGCCGTGAGAACCGGCAGATTGCAACTATCGAGTAAAGAATTTACGAATTGCTCCATCGCACGGGCTTATTCTTTCAACAGCTTCCCGATATCTTCGGCCAACTGCTTGCGGAACTTTTCGGTATTCGTCCGTGCATTTTTGATGGCGAACTTGGAAATGTTACGGACCGTTTCCTTATCACCGGCATCGTGACGGATCAGTAACAGCGAAGTCCAGGCTATCTCATATTTCTTGGCTTCGTCCTTGCCTTCGGGTTTCGAAAAATCCACGACACGGTAAGAGACGTTCTTCCCGTCGGCGGCAAGTTCCTCCGCCACCTCCTGCGAATTTTTCTTGATAGCCTGACAGGTCTGGCACTGTTTCACTCCATGGAACACGACGACCTCTACGGCCGGTTTGTCGTGCTTCGCCTCGTTTTGAGCCCGGACAACTCCGTTGCCGAACATGAGGGCTGTCATAAGAGGCAGCATGATTTTTACGGTTTTCATCTTTCGTCTTCTTTTAATTGGTTATCGATACTTTTTCAATATTTCCTTGATTTCGTCCACCGACAGGTCGCGGCCGAAGGATACGGCCTTTTCGTCGATGATGAGCGCCGGCATCTGCAGCACCTCGTACTGCAATGCCTTCGTGATGTCGTGAATGAACTCCACCTCCAGATCCAACCCCAGTTCGTCGACTGCGATCCGGGCGTTGTCGTACATCTGGCTGCATGAAGAGCATCCTCCTCCCAATACTTTTATTTCCATTTCTTCCGTGTTTATGTGTATGAATTGAATTTGATGGTTTTCTGTTAAAAAACGGTGAACAGCGACACCCGGAACCAGACCGAGTCGTGCCGGTCTGGCGTCCGGCTGATCGTATGCTGCGACGTCGATGGTACGGCCTGCTCGTAGCGGGAAAGATCGTAGACGGCCTCCGGAATACGGTTGCCCCGTCCGCAAAGCATCTGCCCCCGCAGCCCGAATGTCCCGAACCGGAAATGCCTTGCCACGGTCAGTTCTGCCGTATACAGCTCCGCCGTATGGGCATAGTAGGCATAAGTCGTGAACGCATGCTGGAATTCCGTGTTTTTTTCCAGGTCGACCCCGACCTCATAGCGGCTCTCGGGAACTGTCCGGTGGCTCCAGCAACCGCGCAACTCCACATCGAACTTCTCCCCGGAATACCGGGCTCCGATTCCGAGGGAGGGGGTCAGCTGCACGTTGCGGATCAGGTAATCGTAGTCCTTGTAGGTCTCCTCGCGCATCATATAGCCGACGCCTCCGAGCAGCGACACGGTATAGTGCCGTCCCAGAAAACGGGAAACCTTGAGTTCCGCACTTCCGTCCAGACGCTTCATCCCATAGCGGTTCTGTTCTCCGATCTTGCGGAAATCGTACACGTCCACACCGTCCTGAGACGACGAAATATAACGTTCGAAGATATTTTCCGTTCCCTTTTTATCCTCATAAGCGGCCTTCACCAAAAATTCCGCTCCCCACCGACGGTCATTCCACAATATGCCCAGATCGGCATCGAAGGTATTGGTCGGAGCCCGGTAGAGATTCACTTTATAATTGTTCTCTTCCGTCTTCATCGTTTCACGGCCGTATCCCAGCAACAGATTCAGGCGCAATGCCCGCGAAGGGTCGGAATTGAACGTCAGATTCACGCCGTAAGCGTTGATATGCTGCCGTTGTTCCATGGAATTGAAAATCGGGCTGAAAATGTAGTCGAACATACCGAACCCATATTCGATGAAGAAACCGGCGAACTGTCCGGTCCGGAAGTGTTTGACATCCGCATGCTGGCGATGGTGCATGAATTCCGCGTTCAGGGCTATGACATGGCGGCGGAATGTATAGGCGGCACCGGCCTTGAGCGTAAGCCACGTGGAGATATCCTCGATACGGGGATCGTTCTGGCGGAATGCGAAATCGCCCGTATATTCCCCCGACACGCCCAGATCGAACCGCCCGAGCCGGAACGAGTACCCGCACATCAGATTGTACTTTTCGTAACGGAAGTCGCCGCCTGTCGAATCGGAAACGATGTAAGGCCAGTACAGTTCGGGATTGCGCAGCGCGCTCCAACCCACATTGTCGTTCCCTCCTGCCGTAAATCCGATCCGGGCGAAGAACGTTGCCCGGTCGCCCTGCTTGTATCCGTCCGCCCGGACAGAAAAATCGCGGAACTCCTGCCCCTCGTAAGGCAGATAATCCCCTTCCTGTCGTCCGGAAGCCCCGTCCGCAGCGATGAAGATCGTACCGGGCTTCTCTCTGACGAACCCGGGATTTTCGGCCGAAAAGTAGCGCCGCTCGCCGACCATGCGGTGTATCAGGGCCGGATTTCTCAGATAAGCGTCCCGCATGTCCGTCCCGGGCCGCAACGAACGGTTCTCGAACTCGGTCTGCAACGGGGAATGCGACGCCGTCGAGGTCAGCCTCTCCTGACCTCTGACGGGAGGAACGCTACACAGGCTGCATAGGAGCGCAGCGACGATTCCCGGTGTGAAATATGTGTGTCTTAAAGGCATCCTCAGTGTATATTAAAAACTGAATGTCATCTCGGCCCCGAAGAACGATTTCTGCCATACGCGCACGTTCTGGTTGTAGCGGTTCTTATACAGGGGATTGATGTCCAGAATATTGTTCACGAAAAACGAGGCGCGTATCATCCGGCTGAACTCTTTGGTCACCTTGAAATTAACCGTCAGCGATACGGGCAGCGTTTCGCTGAAATCCTCCTTGTAGATATGATAGTGCCGCCACACCGTATGTCCGCCCTTAATCGATTGCAGTATCCGGTCGTCCACAGCATGCATCCGACCGTCCGTATCGAAATAGGCGGAAGGATATTCGTCCCCGTTGATACGCATCTCTTCATTCAGCCAGATGAACTGGAAAAAGGTGGTGAAAATCATTTTATAGCGCGGAATATTCGTGTTGAACCAAAGGTTCGTATTGAAAATCCGCTGGCGGGTGATATCCTGACGCCGGTAAATTCCCACGTACGGTTGCGGACGGTCGTCGTCCCTGAAGGCAGGATGGTATTGCAACGGAGCGCCCGAAGAGTAACGCGTATCATAATATGCGCCGTTGATCTCCACCGTCGTGGACAGAGGGATGATCTTCGGGAAGCGCAGCAGGTACTCCAGACCTTTTTTCTCGACCTTTATGCTGTTGCGTACGATGTCCATATCCACGAACGTGGCATACGGGTCCGCCACATAATCCTCCTTTTCCGGCCGGCGGCCGACGATCGGCTGCCCGTCGATCGGATCGACATAGCGTGTGTAACGTACGGGAGAATACTCGGCGACGCTTTCGAATCCCCGGTCGGAGTGCTCCTTGAAAAAAGTCAGGGACAGGGAGTAGCCTTCGTATTCCACATCCCATCCCGCTTCGTATTTCGTATTCCGGTTCGGACGCAGGCTATTGTTCGTGACATCGTAGATTTTCGTATAGGTGATCAGATGGTTGAACGGATCGTCCTGCCTGGTATAAGCGTTCAACACGATCATATCTTTGTAGACCCTGTTCGGGTAGATGTAATCGAGCGTAGGCAGCTTGTTCTCCTGTCCGAACCCGAAGCGGAACATATTGCGTAACGATTTGCCGCCGGCAAGGCCGATATTGAACGACAACGCCGCATTGATACGGGGTTCGACCTGCAGCTTTCTCAATTCGGTATATTTCGTGTCTAAATTGAACATCTGCGTAAACCGGACCCCGGCGTTCAGCTCGAAATCGAACCAGCGGTTCGAATGCTTCAGTTGTTCTTCCGCATAGGCTGCGCCGACCGACAGTGCGGGAATGCTTCGGTTGGGCACCGGACGCACGTATTCGTTGTTCCCCGGATAGGGCGGCCGGGTCATGTCGACCATAACGCCCTCCCCATAGTTCTTGGTCCGCTTCCATGAAAGCCCGTATATCACCTTGTGGCGGAAAGAACGCGTCTCGAAAAGCGATTCGGCATTCAGTTGCGTAAGCAGCGACAACGGCTTGTTCTCGATCTGGAAGGGACTGTAATAGGTAGAAGGAAGGTATATGCCCTCCGATTCGCCCTCCTCTGTCGCCAGCGGGGACGGAAGCGGCGTCCCGGTCTGCACGAGGCGATTGCGGTCTATCAGGTCGTAGGTATAGTCCGCCGAAGCGATGAACTCGACATTATCGACGATCTTCCCCAGATCGTACATTTTCGCCTTGAATGAAGCGCCGGTCCTCGAATACTTGTTTCGGAACGACTCGTTGTAATCCTGCGTCAGCTCGTCCTCCTTAGCCTGGTTCAGCGTATAGACCTCGGACAGTTTGAAAAAGAGGAATAGCGTCTTGTCCCCCACATCGACGGAATTGTTATAGGTGACCTGCCCCGTCAGGCGGCTGTATTTGCTCATAGGGTCGCGGCGGTCGTCGTAAACCGAGGTGTAGTCGATTCCGGTATGCAGATAACCCATCTTCGGCGAAATGCGGAACCCCTTGCCCAGATAGATCAGCTTGGTAAGCGGATCGACCTTCATGCGAAGCTGCGCGGGAGTAATGCCTATCTTCGAGGTCGTCTGAATGACGCCCGACGAGAGGTTTCCCAGTTTGGCCGAGGAAATGCCCTTGACGATCTCTATTTTGCGGATATGATCGGTCGAAAGCGTTTTCAGATCGATGCCCCTGTTCATGCCGAGCCGGTCGCTGTACTCATCGGTAGACAACCCCGGGATAGAAGCCCGGAAGCCATCGTTATCCTGCGGGATGCCGTCCATGACGACTGCCATGCCCAGCGACGTATTGTCGTCGCTGCCCGACTGACGCAGCGATATGCGGTTGAAACCGGTGGCACTCGATTCCCGGAACAATCCGCCCGGGATCAACGACAGCACGTCGGCTACCGACGTGGGCTGGATATGCTCCAGCGCCTGTTGGTTGATGACGGCCGTAGAGCCCTGGGTTTTCTTATAATCCGCCATGACGACCACTTCCGCGAGCTCGTACGTTTGTTCCTCGAGTACGATCACAACGGGTTCCGGATTCCCGGCCTTCACCTTGACCTCCTTGTCGACATGGTTCAGGTACGAAACATTCAACGTATATTCCGCTCCCTTCGTTCCCGTAAACCGAAACTTTCCCTCAAGGTCCGTCGAAACTCCCGTCCCGAGTTCGGCGATGACCACCGTGGCGAAACTCAGCGGCTTGCCGTCCGAGTCCCGGACGACACCCTCCACAGTGGCTTTATCCGTCTGCGCGAAGACGGCGGAACACAGGCTCGATATAAAAAAGGCTATGAATATCAGTTTCTTCATTTATCCCCTCGTCATTCCATTCCGGTCCCCGTATACGGACCTGCCCCGTTATCCGGGACCGGAATTACAGAATTGTCAGAGCACCCCGGGAGTTTCCCGGACGAGCCCTGACAAATCCATTCTCCGGTGATTATTCGTTTCTCCAGCCTTCCGGGTAACCCTTGAAGTCGCTGCGGTGTTCGATCTTCACATCCACGCTCGAATCGTTGGTATCCTGGAACTTCCCGTCGGTACTTTTCACGCGGTACATGAACGTGTTGTGGTGACAGCCTTCGATCGTAGCCTGGACATAGCTCTTGTCGACGGTCACAGGCAGCGACTTGGAAGTGTAGTTACCCCAGTAAGGAGTGGTTGCAGAGGTCGTTTCGATAGCGTCCACGATCAGGTTCGTAGGAACCTTGTAACCCTGATATTCCTGAATGGCGGCATCCTTTTGCGGACGGTCGTTGTAGGTAAACCCGTTCTGGCTCTTGAACGAACTCCACTCGATACCGCTGGCGTCGAACAGGAACAGCGGACGGATACCATAAGGATGCATCCATGCCGTGACGCCGCCCGGCATGCTGTTGGCGACTTTCGTCAGGTTGGGAACCCTCGGGTTGTCCACGGCCGACTGGCTCATGGCGGCATCGTTATCGGCGAGTTCGAAATCGGCGCCCGAAAGGTCGACCGGAATACCCGTGTCCTTTTCTGTGTTGGGCGTGTAACTCTCCGTGTGGTTCTGCGCCTGCGAAGCGATGACGTAAACTTCGCCCGGTGCGAGCGTATAATTCTGCCCGGCCGGTATCTGGTAAATATTGGCAGCCACCACGTAATCCGGCAGAAGCGAGGTCAGGTCCGAGCATGGCAGCGTATTCATATTCGCAGCCTGTGCGAGCGCCAGTCCGCTGACGTTGATTTCACGGTCCGAATTGTTCGCAATGACGATATACTGGTCGGGGTGCATCATCGTGCCGCCGTAGGTACCGCCGTTATAGAACAGCTCGGAAAGGACGATGCCGTCCATATTGCCCGTATAGTGTACCGAGAGGTTCTCCACGTCGACGCTTACCGTGGTACTCTGGCCGTACTGTGCCATACCCGTCGTACCGAAATATTCCTTGCCGTTCTCCTTGCCGCGGATCTCGATTCCGTAGCTGCCGATATCGAGGTTGAATGTCGCGGAACCGGAGGCACTCAGGGATTCCGTCATGGTCTTCCCGTCACGCTCCGAAGATACGGTTACGGTGAATTGAGAATAGTCCGAAACCTTGTCCTCCGTAGTCGGAGCGACAGCCTGAACCTTCAGGTCGATCTTCCCTGACGGTCCGTCATCATCCTTGCTGCAGGCGGCACAAACCGATAACAGGCCTGCAACGAACAGTAGTTTAATCGTAATCTTCTTCATAGGTTTATTTGAATTTTTCCGTATGCAGCTGCAAAAATATATTCGTGGGCCAACAAAGACAATCCCCAGAAGTTGGTATTTTGAATGGAGGTTATCATGTCGGGCAATAAAGAAAAATGCAGCCTTCTCGACAGTGAGCAAGAAGCCGCATTTAATAGGCATCCCGATTTCTGTAAAAGCGCCTTATCGGGAAGTTGTCCGTTGAATTGGTCGTGCTTACTTCAATGATTTACGCAACGACGGAAGGCGTTTCAGTATATGCCCGGTAGAAAGAACGAGACTGTAAATTAAAGTGTGTCAAGTAAAGGGAGCAGAAATTATTAACTTTACAGACACACTTTACTTATGAGCAATTCATTTGATTATGAACAGTTCAAGGCGAATGCCATAGAACAGTTGAAGGCCGGAGTGCCACTTTCCGGCAAGGATGGGGTATTGGCGCCGCTGCTGGAGAATCTGCTTAACAGCGCCCTTGAAGGAGAGATGGACAGCCATCTGGAAAACGGTGAACGCGAGTTCGGCAACCGCCGTAACGGTCATATAAGCAAGCAGGTACAGACCTCGATAGGCGAAGTGACAATAAACACACCGCGAGACCGGGACGGCACTTTCGATCCTCAAGTTGTACGCAAACGCGAGAAGATCCTTGCAGACTCACTTGCGGACAGAATCATAGGCCTGTACGCCATCGGCAACAGCACGAGAGAGATAAGCGACATCCTGGAGGAGCAGTTCGGCAACCGGATATCGGCCGAGACCATCAGCAGCATAACGGACCGTGTCCTCCCTGAGATACAGAGTTGGAAAAACCGACCTCTGGACCGTGTGTATCCCATCGTATGGCTTGATGCGGTTCATTACAAGGTAATGGACGAGAAGAACAGGCCTGTGACCAAAGCCATATATAATGTGCTGGCCCTCAATTCCGAATGGAGGAAAGAGCTTTTGGGCATGTACATATCCAAGAGCGAGGGAGCCAACTTCTGGCTCGGTGTGCTTACGGATCTCCAGAACAGAGGAGTCCAGGACATCCTCATAGCTTGTGTTGACGGGCTCAAGGGCTTTCCTGATGCGATTGCAAGTGTATTCCCGGAGACCACGGTCCAGCTCTGCATCGTACACCAGATACGCAACTCGGTCAAGTATGTGGCCAGCAAGAACAAGAAAGAGTTCATGCGGGATCTGAAACTCGTATACCAGGCCGTTAATAAGGATGCGGCCGAAAAGGCTCTCGACGATCTTGAAATCAAATGGGGCGAGGACTATCCGATTGTCATCAAAAGCTGGCGTGACAACTGGGATCGTCTGACCGCCTACTTCCAGTACTCACAGCATATCAGAAGGATAATATACACAACAAATACCGTAGAAGGCTATCACCGCCAGCTCCGCAAGGTAACCAAGAACAAGGGCGTATTTACATCTGATACCGCCCTTGAAAAGCTTGTCTATCTCGCATTTACGAGAATCCGGAGAAAGTGGACCCAACCGGTGCAGAACTGGGGAATAGACCGCCCAGCAACTGGCAATCTTGTTCCAGGACAGGTTCAGGATCATATCCTAACAACCTCTTTCATTTGGAGTTCTCTGACGATATTGATAACTTAGCGGAGCTGTTTTGGATCCTTCAATATTCCAAAACAGCTCCGAAATATAACTTGACACAGTTAGTTTACACTACCCGCGGCAAATTTTCTATTCCTCTCTCCTCAACCGACTCAACCGTTCCTGGTACGACCGTTTGTACATCCGCTTGACTCTCTCGTCGAGGAAAGATCGGTCGATCAAAGCATAAACCTCCGGCTGTTCCTGCACGAACAGATCGAGTATCTCCGTCATCTTCTTCGACAATGCGCCGATTCGTCGTCCGAAGGTCTCGAAATCGGCTCGGCAAGGGTGCCCCGTTCGTGTATAGACATCGGAATATTCCGCTTCGGGAATCAGACCGCTTTGCAGTGCGAAATCCTCGTCCACGACATGAATCGAAGTGTTCAACAAGTCATAAGCCGGCGCGAGCAAGTAGTCGCCCCCTGAGGTTTGTTGCAACGAGAAGTTCTTCAGATGCGCGTCTCCGTTGGCGAAGAGATAATTGAAAACGACGAGCGCGAAGAAACGACTCATCTGTACTTGCCACGCCGAAACGTTCGCTTTCAGTAGTGCGGCGGCATCCTCATAGCTTCCCGTATATTTGAAATCCCGCCCGTGCGTCGCACTCGTTTTATGTGCTAACGATGAAAAGTCCTCCTGCTTGATCTTTTTGCCGTCTGCATCGTAATCGAATCGCTTAGTGATATAGGCCGGCTCACCATTCTTAAAAAAGATCAGTCCATTTTCTGCCGTCGGAATCTTATACACCTGTCGAGCGATCTGCATCGTCAGATGCTCATTGGCCGGGATCTGATCACGGAACCGCAGGTGCTTATAGGCGGGTGCAGGCTTGATGATATAACGCCCCTGTCCACCGGCGGGAGTGAGCACGATCTTACTGTCGGTAACGATTGCCGATAACTTCTCCTGTACGCCTGACACGGAGAGCTGGTTAATGCTTTCGGCCATATCCGCGCTGTCCGCATCGTAGTCGAAATTGAGCTGTGGGCTGACGCGCTTTCCGTCGAACAGCCGCCGCGTACACGACGGGCAATATCTATCGAATCCTTCGGCCAGATGGCCGGGACAAACCGTCAATGCTTTCATAGTTTCTTTACAGTTATGGCGCCTATGGTGTCGGTATGTGCCGTTGCCAGCAATAGCCCGAATGCGTCGTCCTCATCGATTTTGAGCGTGCGGCACTGGTAAGCCTTGTTCGCGCCCTCGGCGAGCATGTTGTAGAAAAATGGGAAGAGCGTACCCGACGTGAACTCCTTTCCGCTTTTCGGGAACGACAGAGAAATGGCCGTCTGCTTATCGTCGGCCAAAAACGCATCGTCGTAACGAAAACGATATGTTCCTCCGTCGGTCTCCGTCAGCACGCCGGCCAATACGCCGTCGCTGTATATCTCCGCCTGCCTCATTTAACCACTTCCTTTACTTTCAACCGCAACTCCAGTCCGAGAACCTCGGCGATCTTCAGGAGCGTCGCGACGGAAGGATTTGCTTTTCCTGCCTCGATACTCTTGATGATACGCAGACTCAAACCCGTATAGTCTGCCAAATCCTGCTGGGTCAGTCCCAACAGCGCGCGTCGTTCTTTGATAACAGAATAGTTCATTAGTGCAATATATTGCCTTTCTTTCACAAAAGTAATGCAAAATCTTTGCACAAACAATTAAAAGTGCAATAAATTACCCAATGTATTGAATCGAAAAAGATTCATAGTTAACCGAGTTAAGTGTTTTCGGTAAACTTGTTTTATAAAACAGTAGTCTTATATCGTCTGAAATATATTTCTGCTAAAAAATGCTTAACTCCATTAATTCTCAATAAGATGAATCGGCGAACGCTTTGAAAAGCCGATAATTTTCGTTACCTTTATGGTGATGAAAACGATACTTTATATACACGGTCTATCCTCGTCGGGAGCATCGGGAACGGCGAGGCATTTACAGGCTCTATTGCCCGATATACGGGTCATCGCACCCGACCTGCCGATCGATCCCGACGAAGCGCTCGCAATGTTGCGTGATCTTGTCGCCACGGAACGCCCCGATATCGTGATCGGCACTTCGATGGGCGGCATGTTCGCCCAGCAACTCTACGATTGCAGAAAGATTCTCGTGAACCCCGCATTTCATGTCTCGCGCACGATGCGACGACAGATCGGCGTGTGTTCTTTCCTCAATCCGCGAAAAGATGGTGCAACGACCTATACGATTACCCCTGAACTATGTAATCGATACGAGGAAATGGAACGTCACCAATTCGAGGGGATAACAGAAAACACTATCACAAAAACATGGGCATTATTCGGTGAACATGATCAAGTGGTCAATTGTCGAGAAGAATATCTGCAATACTATCGCAACTACAAGACTTTCGAAGGGGAACATCGTCTATGCTTCGAGAACATCCGAGATACTGTAATACCGCTTGCAAAGCAAATATGTTTAGATACGATCTGATTTAAAGATCAGACAAATAATAATTTAGTTTAACCAGCAAACATCTAGTCCGAACATCAGTGTTTTACAGAATGTTTAACAGATATTAAAAATCGGTCAAAAAAGACTGCTAACTATCTTGGAATGAGATCTCAAAAACTTGTAGAGCACAACCTTGCCAAGGTTGGGGTCGCGAGTTCGAGTCTCGTTTTCCCGCTCTAACTCTCAGACAATGAGAGTCGAAACAAAGACAAAAGCCCTTAAAACTGTGTTTTAAGGGCTTTTTTGTATAGTCGACTAAGACAAACAGGTACAAAAAAAAGGCCAATTTACGACAAGGTTTTTGTGCCAAAGTGTACCACCTGCCAAAATTAACCTAAAAGGTGGTACAGTTTTCCGAAAAGATGTCGCGTATTGTCTTGATAATGACGCAATTTATCTCCTCAAGAATCAGAACGGTTTACTTGCAAAACAGTAACTTTGTACTCAAAAATAAACCGTTATGAAAAGCACTTTTAAGATTCTTTTCTTCATTCGAAAAGACAAAATCAATGCAGAGGGAAAGTCGATCATATACGTTCGTCTGACCATCAACGGATCCGCTTGCCAGTTCAGCACCAAAAACGAAGTGAGCGTCAAAATCTGGGACGCGAAAAATTACCGTGCCACAGGACGTTCCGAGGAAGCCACAAACATCAACTCGTTCCTCGATTTCATGCGGAAGAATCTGCTCGAGATCTACGTGGAACTCTCCCAAAACAATGAACCGGTCACTCCGACGGCAATCCGCGATAAATTCATGGGGAAAGTGGAAAAGAAAAACGACACGCTTCTCTCCCTGTTCGCAGAGTTTATCGAACGGCAAAGGCCTTTGGTGGGTATCGACATTACTCAATCTACCTTTAATAAATATGATCTTACTTACCGTCGTATCAAAGAATTCTTGACCACCAAAAAGAAAAAAACAGATATACTGTTGCGCGAAATCGACCACAATTTCGTTTGCGATTTTCACTCCTTTTTGAAGGTGGATAAAAGACTTTCGATCAACTCTTCGGAAAAACTCATGCGCATCTTTAAGCGCATTACGACCTTTGCCTTTAAGACAAATCTGACAGAGAAAGATCCGTTCGCCCTCTATACGATCAAGAAAGTAAAAACAAATCGCGGTTTTTTGACAGAGGAAGAGTTTTCCAAGTTCTACAATTTTCAGACTTTGAACAATCGGTTACAGCGAGTCCGGGATATCTTTGTTTTCGCTTGCCTGACAGGAATGGACTACTCGACCCTATCGGCCCTGAAAGAGGAAAATGTCATTCAAAAGCACTCAGGGACTTTTATTGTCACACCGCGAGTAAAAACCCGAGAAGTCGCACATATCAAACTCCTGCCACAGGCTCTCGAACTGTTGAACAAGTTCCGGGCCTCTAAAAAAGGAAGTCAGCTCATTCCCATGATAAGCAACGACAAATACAACACCTATCTCAAAGAACTTGCCGCCCGACTGGGAATCACAAAACGGGTTACAAGCCACCTGGCCCGGCATACCTTCGCCACCACGATCGCCTATGCAAACGGAGTCAGTATCGGGTCCATTCAAAAAATGCTCGGTCATGCCAAACGATCCACAACCGAAATCTATGCTGAAATGTTGGATAAAACGGTGGAGAAAGAGATGGATCAACTCACAAAAGTGCTTAACTTTTAACAGGAGGTACACGTATGTCCGGGAAGAAAATAAAAGGCTTCATCGAGCTGATCGATCGCTATAATGAAGAAGTTCGCAAGGTGGTTTCAATCTCCTCGCAGGAAGAGTATCGGGGATATCGACGGTTTGCAGCGACTTTTGTCGCCTCTACATTTCAGAAAAAAGATCTGCCCTTAAAGGAAGTTGACGACCTGCTGTTGGTCTCGTTTCAGCAATTTATGACAGATCATTACAGCGCCAGAACGGCAAATCGTTGTCAGGGATTTATCAAAAGAGTTCTTGCTTCGGTCAATGGGGAGGGAATCCTCAAAGGCAATATGATGACAAGAAAATACTATACGACCCATGAAAGTCTGACAAAAGAAGAATTGCTCTCGGTTTTGCGTAGTCGTATGCCGAATGAACGAATGCAACGCGTTCGGGATATTTTTGTGCTCTCCTGTTTCACGGGATTACGGTTGGATGATTTGCGGGAATTGACTACGGATAATTTTACGGTAGGAAGAAACGGAGAACTCTCCTTACAGGTCACTCGACGCATGACGGGTCAGGTAAGTTATATCCCTCTATTGAATATTTCCCGCCGCATCTTGCAGAAATACATCGGTCGCAGACAGGAAACTTTGCTTCCCTGTATTACCGGAGAAAAAACCAATTCTTATCTAAAAGAGATTAGGAACGCTTGCGGGATTTCAAAAAGTTTATGTTTTACCATGGCCAGGAATACCTTCGCGACCACAGTGACTTACGAGAATGGCTTGCCGATTGAGATCGTATCCAGAATATTGGGAGACAACTCCAATGTCTCATTTGAGGAAATGGATTCTAAAGAGCAGGATCGAATCGAACGGGAATTTGCTCTGTTGGACCGTCATATTACAAATTTCACGAATGTCTTTGTTTTATAATAAAGTTATGGAAACGAAAACGTCTATTCAAATCATCGAAACGACCATAGGAAACTGGGAAGTTGAAGTTGCCGCCGGAGAGGTCTGGATGACACGGTCCGAAATAGCCCGCGTGTTCGGAGTCTTTGTGGCGGCTGTGGATGCCAATATCCGGGCGATCTACCGGAGTGGCTCTCTGAGCGAATATCGTACACACCGGGAAATGACACACGTCGATCTCTATAATCTGGAGATGATCGCGGCATTGGCCTTTCGGCTGCGCAGTCCGCAAAGCGAGGCTTTCCGGCGGTGGCTGCTTCGCCGGCCTCAGTTCCCGACGATTGTAGTTAGGGTCGCCGACCAGGAATGCCCTATCGTAAACTGATTTACCATCACACAATCTTAAAAAAGCAATCCGCTGTCGGATTGCTTTTTGCGTTTATACAAGTTAGATTACAAACTTATTTTTTATCTCCATGCGTTCGTGTAGTATTCTAATGATCTCTATCTCATCGTCTATCACAATGCGATAAAAGATAATATACCGTTAACTTTATAACCATACAGATTATCTGTTATTTCTTCATATCTGCGACCAAACAGAATAGGATTCTCTGTTAGTTTCCTACAAACCTCAATAAGCATTCTATAATATTTATCAGCCTGCTCCTCGGACCATACCTCAAACGTATAATTCCAAATGGAGGAAAGGTCTTCAACAGCTCTCTTGGTAAAGTAAAATTTAGCCATTGGACCGTTTTGCTTTTATTACCAAAAGATGTTGTTCCGGGTCGAAATCTTCTGCTCGACCACTTTTCATACCTTCATCAATCGCATTTTTCAACTCAATAAGGCGACTTTCATTTTCTTCCAAAAGCCGAAGAGCAGCTCTGACCACCTCACTGGCATTATTATAACGTCCTTGTGCGATTTTTGATTTAATAAAATCGTCGAAATAAGCTCCAAGGGCTACCGAGGTCGTTTTCATACCACCTATCTTTTTTACAAAATTACCAATATTTGGTAATATAACAAATTTTTTGCCGGGTTATTACGCTGAATATAAATATAGGATATGCAGAATACCATTGTGGAAACGAGGGCAAAAAAACATTTGAAAAGAAATTGGAAAAGAAAGGCAAACACATAATCTAAATACTGTATATGAGGTGATTGTCTAATCATCCACTATCGCGAAATCATTTTGTAAAGTTAATTCTATGTCCAAATGCACAACCACCTTTCTAAGATGAAAATCAGTCAAGGAATCGGAAGGAAAGTAATTGAACCATTTATTTTCAGCTTATAAAGGACATCATTCTTTTATGATGAACCTGCACTCTCATTTTTCTCCGTGCTTTTCTTGTAACCTTCTCCTCAATTTGATCTCCTTCGACGAATCGGATGGATAGCATCTTGGTTCGGGAGCAAAGGTATTTACGGGCTTCCCGCCAGAGCAAGATCGGGCCGACGGGCGGTTTTGCGAAAAATCTTCCTCTTTCCCTGCGGGCGAGCGTATTTCCCGCAAAAATCTTGCACAGGCTAAGCCCTTCCTTTCAAGGCTCCTGAACCAAGATACCATCCATACCGGCTCCGCTACGGCATAAAAAAAAAGTCGAAGATTATGAAAAGCACAGAAAAAAATAACAGGAACCAGAAAACCTCCAACCTTCCACTCAGCATAGGTGCTGGGGCGCGGTTCGGGCTGAAAATCGGGGCGATCGCCGTGGGGTTCTGCCTCTTTGGAAACGGCTTTCTTTGGGTTGTTTTGGCCTTGTTTTTCTGCTCGAATCTCTTGCGGGGTATCTTATCCTGTTTGCTCTCTTTCGTGGTGCTGATCGGCTTTTTTTCCTTTCTCTTGTCTTTAATCTTCTAATCTTATAAGTCATGGCAAAGTATTATTCTCTGTTCGGAGGCACGACCACCGACACCCAAATCCAAGTCGCTAAAGAAAATCAAATCATCATCGACGACGGGCCTTATATGTTCCAATCCCGTTGCGTGATCTACAAAGTCGAACACAATGACAACGGATATATCTATCATTTTGTAACCCTTGACACGAAAGAACTCCGATGTACTGAAATTCTCGAACCTCTTTCTAAAAAATTCGGTATAGGCTACTATTATGACGATGTAAACCCCGAATTTATGGACCCTCTTGAGGTTGCAGCACTCGTTTCCGAGGCGAAAGAAAAAGCACGTATCAAAGCCGAGAAAGCAGAAGAGGAACGCAGAAGGGCAGACGAACAAGCCGCAATCGGTCTCAAACGCTTTGCGGCACTCCTGCCTGCTGACGCGAAGGCTGTGATCGTCGCCCGTTTGAGACAGGACGAGAGCGATCCAATGTCCGACTATTTTTCAAGTAAAACCGTGCGCACCGTGATTTTAGGATTCTCACGACACACGCGCGACTTGTTCTCCGAAATGCGCAAGTATGCCGCAAATATGCCCGAAACGGCCTATTTGAGTGAACCCAACGAAGAATATGAGCATCGCGAGAAATACTCGATGGGCGGCGGTTATTACCTCGGAGAGAGCCGATATAGTGGCTGGATCATTCAGAAAGTTTCCATTTACGACCGTGAGCACACGATCAAAGAGTTTGCCTATACTGCCGGAGATGAAGCGAATATCCGCCTTGCCACACCCGCAAAGACCGAAACAGAAAACGAACCCCAGCAAATCGCAATCAATGGTGAGTTCATGATCGTAAACTACTCCGAGAAAGCTATCGCACTGTTTGGAGATACCCGACCGATCAAAGATAAACTATCAGCCATTGGCGGACGATTTAACGGACGATTGACCCACGAGGGAGAGAAACGCGCAGGCTGGATATTTCAAAAGGCGAAAGAACCGCAGGTACGCGAGTTAATCGGTATAACTGAATAATCCTATGTCAAACAGGAGGAGACGGAATTTCCGTCCTCCTCCTTATAAAACCAAACAAATATGTCACAGAATAAAGCAACCGAATATTTCAAACGCACCATCCAACAGTATTTGGAGCAAAGAGCGCAGGAGGATGAATTGTTTCGCCCCCGATATACCAATCCCCAAAAGAATATCGATGACTGTATCACTTTTATCCTCAATTATGTGCAAAAAAACGGGTGTAATGGATTCACGGACGACGAAATCTATTCCCTTGCCCTGCACTATTACGACGAGGACAATCTCGACATCGGAAAGCCAATCCAATGCAATGTTGTCGTAAACCATACTATCGAACTGACCGACAAGGAAAAGGCCGAAGCACGTCGCAATGCCATACAACGGGCGACAAACGAGGCTTATGCAAAAATCACCCGACGCAACTCCCCGAAAAAGAACCAGGAAACACAATCTGACACCTTAACTCTGTTCTAACATGAAACCTAAAAATAAATTTCAACAGAAAGTGATCGAAGCGAGCAAGAAATTGCCGCCTTTAACAGCCGCGCAAATTCGTTGGGCTAATACCAAAGTTTTGAATGCGGTAGGACGCCGCACGAGCAAGGGGGATATTACCTGCCTCGACTGTGGAGAGGTATTCCACAATACCACCAAACAAAAACGGTGTATTTGCCCGCATTGCGGAACAAAATTGAGCATCGAAGATACCCGCAAACGAACATTCAAACAATGCAGGTATGCGCTATATATAACCACGTGTGACGGGTTACAGGTGATCCGAATATTCATGGTGGATTATTATGCCAAGATAGGGACAGCACCACGCTATTATCAAACCGAGGTCATGCAACGTTGGATCGCACCTAATGGAAAATACTGCACTCTTGCCCGTAGTCGGGTATGGGGTACGATGTATTATGATTCGTGGATCTATTCCTCGGATTTGGAGCTACATAACGAAACATGGGTATATGATCAAATTTATGCCGATGATATATATCCTCATATAAAACTGATCCCGAAACTAAAACAACACGGATGCAAAAAGGTATTACGGGGAATCAATCCGACACGAATGTTCGTCGCCCTGTTGATGGATAACCGCGCAGAAACATTGATCAAAATGGGGCAAACAGAGTTGTTGCGCATATACTTGAATAGCGGAAGTAAATTTAATACCTATTGGCCCGCAATCCGTATCGCTACCCGTAACGGCTACTTTATTAAAGATGCGATTTTATGGTGTGATTATATAGATGCACTTCGGGAACTGGGTAAGGATATTCACAATCCGAAATTCGTATGCCCGCAGAACCTACGCGACGAACATGATCGGTACATAAACAAACTCAATCGACACCGGATCGAAGAGAGAATCGCCGAGCAACAAGCTAAACTACACGAAAGCGAGGAAGCATACCGTCAAGCAAAAGCCCCTTTTTTCGGCCTTTCATTCGCTGATGAGATCATACATGTCCATGTATTGGAAAGCGTCAGAGAGTTTTTCTTGGAGGGAGAAACCATGCACCACTGTGTTTTCTCAAACGGATATTATAAAAAGGACGATTCTCTCATTCTTTCGGCTACCATCAACGGGAAACGGATCGAGACTATCGAAGTATCTATCTCTCAACTGCAAATTATTCAATGCCGGGGAGCATGCAATACAAAAACGAAATACCACAATCGCATCATCGACCTTGTGAATCGTAATATGCCTCTGATCCAAAAACGGATTGCCGCTTAATCTTTAATACAAAACCATTATGAAAATCAATTATTGCAGAAGTACAAATTCCTTTACATTCAAAGGTCTGACCGCACAGCAACTGACCGTTTTGTACGCAGTCATAAAAACCGCTGACGATCGGTGTTTTTCGAAACAGGACGAAACAGGAACGTGGCACAGTAATGACGATTTTGTGCTCTCGCTTGACGATAACGAACGCACAGCACTAACCGAAATCGTCTCTTACATCAAAGAATATCTATCATAATCGAGGCGGCAACAGCCGCCCTACCCATGAAAGTGCAATGATGAAAATCAAGTATCAAAATATTACTGTACCGACTGCGGAGGTATGGAAACAAATACAAGATGCGCTGAATCTCATCGAAGGAAAACACGGCTTTCGCACTTCTTTCGAAATATGGCACAACTGTGAAATGATGATCACAATCGGACATAATATAAATACTGTGTCAATCATCATTCGGCCTCCCGAACTTGCGTTGATCCGCAGACGGAGTAACTGGAGAAACAGTTACGCATATTATCGCAATGGAGCGTTTTATGGAAATGTCAGTAACACAATCGTCAAACTAATCTAAATGAAAACAACAGAAATAAACAAAACTCTGATCGGCAAACGGTGTGAATGTATCTGTTGCGGATCAATAGTTACAGGAATGATTGAGGATATAACCGTTACAAAATATACGGCCGAGGTAAAAGTACGCTACGACAAACCGCAGCGTTGGGGCAATGAAATTTTGCACAGTGGGTGGGCACGAGGCAACAAAGAGGACGAATATGGCTCTTTACAATATTTACGGCTGCTTCACGAACCTGTTATCCCAAATTACGAAACACTGATCGTGATTTTTTCCGAAGACATTTGCACCTTCGAACGTCGTATTTTTGATGATCCACAGACGTGGGGTGTATCAACCCTGAAAGAGTGGATCGACAGTTATGAAAGTTCGCGTTTTACGCAAATTAACGATCGCTGTGCAGTTGTCACCTCCGAATGTAATATGGAATTTATCTTAACTTGGTTACATGGAAATACTCCAATTCAGACCTTTCACAGGTCTTAAATATGCTCGAATATAAAAGACTGGCGGCATCGAGGGTTGTAACCTCGATGCCGCCAGTCTTTTATTCCTCACTATCTTCGTGAGGCTGCAATATAACGTCCAATTCTTGACTGATATTCTCCATAATCCAAATATTTTCTGTTATAAAAAGAAACACATACTTCTTTTTCCGCAAATAATGTGTCTACTGTTAAAACTTCACCGGAATCATACTGCTCCTTTACTAGTTTTGGTTCAATTAATAAGTCTCCAAGCTTTCCCTTCACACCATTTACCTGTGTCAGCATTAGAAAAATTGTCCAGCTTCCTGCACCAGTAACATTAGGATACATTCCCCTTCCTCTGCTACTGATATACTCCGGCAACACCGAAGAGCACGAACAACAAGAAGGTTGCCGCTCTCATGATACGCTTGGTGAATACGCACATCAAGGC
>ENA-UERK01001065-UERK01001065.1-human-gut-metagenome-genome-assembly--contig:-NODE-1065-length-21197-cov-38.222112_pt1 | contig 21197 bp, 13 predicted proteins | sample MGYA00242957_ERZ507957 | MGnify/ENA primary metagenome ERZ507957 (study PRJEB26167, sample SAMN06115538) | human gut metagenome | host: Homo sapiens | place: China:Heilongjiang | collected 2015-11-06... | reverse complement strand
ACACGTTCAATTCTTGTCTTACGTTTCATTGTCACTTCTGTTTGTTCCTAAGTGACAACCTTTTTCAGGGAAGTACACTAATTCGCTAAAATGCAGATTTTCATCTTTCTTAGAAACGCAAGCCTATATAAGGAGTTCTTTCTCGCACACGTAAATGTTTTCTTCAAAAAAGTATCATTGTATCATTATTCAGCATTGCTTTCCTTGCTATGCTCTGATAATCAACACGTTTGCTGTAGTGATGCATTGCCATATACCCCTTGTAATGTATCATCAATGTATCACGATTTTGAAGTAAAGTATCACGATTTCGGTCTTCCTATCGTAAAAAGTATGCTTTTCTTCTCTAACGTTCGTACCTTTGCAAATCGGCTCGCATCCTAGCGTTCGAATGGAGTCCACTAGATGGGCAACCGATGCCCATAGCCTGGGCACTCATTGCCCATAGTCTGGGCACTCATTGCCCTTAGGTCGGGCACTCGGATAAACTCCCCAATGACGACAGTCACGCTCGGAGAGAATATTCTCACGCTAAGAGTTGCAAGTGCTACGCTCGAAGATACAGTTAGAAGAAAAAATAGGCGGAAATGCAAATCCGATTGCGAATAAAAACGGGTGGAAATTTTGCTTCACATGCCAAAATGATGATACTTTAGTCCGAAACCGTGATACATTGATGATACTTTTCAAGGGGTATCTGACAATGTATCACTATGGCGAATGCTCTGATTATCAGAATGTAGTAAGGAAAGTGAGGTGGAATAATGATACAATGATACTTTTCTCGAAGAAAAAACTTTTCGTGCGTAAATTCGAGAAGGCTCTTTGCGGAGCCTTCTCGAATAAAACTTGTCATATTTTTATTGCTTCGACAGCCAGTCCTTGTCCTTCTCGTCATCCTTGAAGTCATCATCCGTAAAGAGGTTGGTCTGACCGGTCAACTCGTCGATGACCTGCTGCTCGCTCTTGCCTGCATCTGGGTCGAGATTCTCCTCTGGCTCGTTTGCCTTCTGCGAAGAGAGCTTTTGTGAAGAGGTGCTCTGTGAAGAGGTATTCTCTGAAGCGGTGTCTTTCGAAGCGGATGAAGCATCGCCATCGGCTTGCAGCTCAGCATCCTCGTCACCTTCTCCTTCGGCAGGTTCCGGCTCAGGGAAGCGGGTAGGCTCCAACTCCTCGATGGTGTCTATCTTCCAAGTAGTCAATCGCTTGCCCTTTGCCTTGAAACTCTTCTGACCGATAAACTGCTCGGCATCAATCTCCTCAGCAGGACGGACGGCATCCACACCACCGTAGGTTACCTTGATGCGAGGATATACCGTGTCGGTGAGCATGACCAACTTGCTGTTTGGATTCTCGCCCAAGAAGTTCTGGTGACGCTTCGTGGCATCCATCGTGAATCGCTTGATATATGGGTAACCATCGTTGTCTGCATCGTAGAGGATGGCGGTCCAAATCTTGTGCTCATCCCACTTCTCCAAACGAAGGATGTTGTCCTCATAATGGTTGTTCACGTCGAAGTTGGTGATGTAGAACTCGCCGTTGTCGAGTACCACCAAGATGCTATCGTCATCGAAGAACTCGCCGAGCAAGCGACCGTTCTCATCATAATTGATACGGTTGACATCTGGGTCGAACCATACCTTTCTGCCGCCCAAGGTGCTGTGTCCGTGGCTCTTCAAACCGATGCGGCGGATGGTGCGCTTGGTGAGGAGGTTGCCCTTGGCGGCACGTCCCTTGATGAGGATGTCGGAGAAGTCCTTCTCTAGGAAAATGCTCTGACGCTTCTTCGTCAAGTCTGGCTCCATTGTCACCTTGATGACCTCAGCCTCGCCGTTTGGATTGGCGGTGAAGTAGATGATGCGACTGCCCGGTGTGCCCTGGGTGATGTCGTACATTTTGTCACGGGTCATGGCGGTCACGTTGAAACGCTTGATGAAATACTCACCTTGCTTGCCGTTACGATAAACACAGTTGTAGATGGTGCGCTTGTCGTTCTTCTTGAATACCTGGACATGAAGGATGTTCTTGCCCACGAATATCTTGTCTGCCACCTTGGTGACCTTGAACTTTCCATCCTTATAGAAGATGATGATGTCGTCGAGGTCGGAGCAGTTGCATACGAACTCGTCCTTCTTCAAGCCTGTTCCCACGAAACCTTCCTGTCGGTTGATGTAGAGCTTTTGGTTGGCTTCCACCACCTTGGTTACCTCGATGGTGTCGAAGTTGCGAATCTCGGTCTTGCGAGGATGCAACTTGCCATATTTGCCCTTGAGATACTCAAACCAGTTGATGGTGACATCGGTCATGTGGGCGAGGTCGTTCTCTATCTCGGCAAGCTCTGCCTTGATCTTCATCAGCAGCTCGTCTGCCTTATCCTTATTATATTTAAGGATGCGCTGCATCTTGATTTCGAGCAACTTGAGGATGTCTTCACGGGTGATCTCACGATGGAAGGCATATTCCACCATGCCCTTGCCATCCACCTCGGCGGTGAAGAGCTTGTCCTTGAATGGCTCCAACTTGGAGTCGATGAAGGCTACCACCTCGTCTTGGGTCTTGCTCTGCTCAAACTTGCGCTCCTTGTAGATGCGTTCCTCGATGAAGATGCGCTCCAAGGAGGAGAAGAAGAGTTGTTCCTCCAGTTCGCCCTTGCGAATCATCAACTCCTTGCGGAGCAGTCCCATGGTACGATCTACACTGTGGCGGAGCACGTCGCTGATGGTGAGGAACTTAGGCTTGTTGTCCTCGATGACGCAGCAGTTGGGCGAGATGTTGATTTCGCAATCACTGAAGGCATAGAGGGCATCCATGGTCTTGTCGGAGGAAGTGCCCGGAGTGAGGTGTACGAGAATCTCCACGTTGGCGGAGGTGACATCCTCTATCTTGCGAGCCTTGATCTTGCCTTTCTCCACCGCCTTGGTGATGCTCTCGATGAGGCTTCCCGTGGTCTTGCTATATGGTATCTCGGTGATGATGAGCGTCTTGTTGTCGAGCTTGTCTATCTTGGCACGAACCTTCAATACACCGCCACGCTGACCATCGTTGTACTTGCTCACATCGATGGCACCGCCGGTAGGAAAGTCGGGATAGATGGCGAACGGCTCTCCTTTTAAATAATGTATAGCGGCATCGCAAAGGTCGTTGAAGTTGTGCGGCAATACCTTGCTGCTCAGTCCCACGGCGATACCCTCAGCACCTTGGGCGAGGAGCAACGGGAACTTGGCAGGGAGCGTGATAGGCTCCTTGTTACGACCATCGTAAGAGAGTTGCCAGTCGGTGGTCTTCGGGTTGAAGACCACGTCGAGTGCGAATTTGGAAAGACGAGCCTCGATATAACGAGGGGCAGCGGCACGGTCGCCGGTGAGGATGTTTCCCCAGTTGCCCTGTGTGTCGATGAGGAGGTCTTTCTGTCCCATCTGCACCAAGGCGTCACCGATGGAAGCATCACCGTGAGGGTGAAACTGCATGGTGTGTCCCACGATGTTCGCCACCTTGTTGTATCTTCCATCGTCCATTCGTTTCATGGAGTGGAGGATACGTCGTTGCACAGGTTTGAGACCATCCTCGATGTGAGGAACGGCACGCTCCAGGATGACATACGAAGCATAGTCGAGGAACCAGTTTTGGTACATGCCGCTGAGATGGTGTACAGCGGAGGCGTCAAATCGGTTCACCGGCTTGTAGTCTGAATGTTGAGTGGATGTGTCGTCGTTCTGCTCGTTTTCCATGAAATCAGCAGAAATCTCCTCTTCGAGTCCGTCTTTGTCTTTAATTTCGTCGCTCATAGATAGCTTTTAATACTAATTTTGATAATTTATGGCAAAAATACAAAGAAAATTCGAGAAAAAGGCGTATCTTTGCCGAAAATTTGAAAAAAATAAGATTAATCATGGCACAGGAAGATGTTTTTAAGAAAATTGTAAGCCATTGCAAAGAGTATGGCTTCGTGTTCCCTAGTAGTGAAATTTATGATGGCTTGGCTGCCGTTTACGACTATGGTCAGAATGGTGTTGAGCTGAAAAATAATATCAAGCAGTATTGGTGGCAGAGCATGGTATTGTTGCACGAGAATATCGTAGGTCTTGATGCAGCCATCTTCATGCACCCTACTGTATGGAAGGCCTCTGGTCACGTAGATGCCTTCAACGATCCATTGATTGACAACCGTGATTCCAAGAAACGTTATCGTGCCGATGTGCTCATCGAGGATCACATGGCTAAGTATGAGGAGAAGATCGCCAAGGAGATCGCCAAGGCTAAGAAGCGCTTCGGTGATAGCTTCGACGAGGCTCAGTTCCGTGCTACCAACCCTCGTGTGTTGGAGAACCAGAAGAAGCATGATGAGCTTCATGCTCGCTATACCGAGGCTATGCAGGGGCCAGACTTGGAGATGTTGAAGCAGATCATCCTTGATGAGGGCATCGTTTGTCCTATCAGCGGTACCAAGAACTGGACAGACGTTCGTCAGTTCAACTTGATGTTCTCTACCCAGATGGGTGCTGCCAGCGATGCCACCAGCAAGGTATATCTCCGTCCTGAGACAGCCCAGGGTATCTTCGTAGATTACTTGAGCGTTCAGAAGACCGGTCGTATGAAGTTGCCATTCGGTATCTGCCAGATAGGTAAGGCATTCCGTAACGAGGTGGTAGCTCGCCAGTTCGTCTTCCGTATGAGAGAGTTCGAGCAGATGGAGATGCAGTTCTTCTGCCAGCCAGGCACAGAGATGAAGTGGTTTGAGTACTGGAAGAAGGTTCGTTTGGCATGGCACAAGGCTCTCGGCATGGGTAACGAGAACTATCGTTACCACGACCACGAGAAGTTGGCTCACTATGCTAACGCCGCTACCGACATCGAGTTCAAGATGCCATTCGGCTTCAAGGAGGTGGAGGGTATCCACAGCCGTACCAACTTCGACCTTTCTCAGCATGAGAAGTTCAGCGGTCGCTCTATCAAGTACTTCGACCCTGAGAAGAACGAGAGCTATGTACCTTATGATGTGGAGACCTCTATCGGTGTTGACCGTATGTTCCTCAGCGTGATGTGCCACTCTTACAGCGAGGAGAAGCTGGAGAATGGTGAGACACGTGTAGTCTTGAAGTTGCCAGAGGCATTGGCACCAGTGAAGTGCGCTGTGTTCCCATTGGATAAGAAGGATGGTCTGCCAGAGTTGGCTCGCGAAATTGTGGATGAGTTGAAGTTCCACTTCAATACTCACTATGGCGATCCTAAGGACTCCATCGGTAAGCGTTATCGTCGTCAGGATGCCATCGGTACTCCATTCTGTATCACCGTTGACCACGAGACTCCTAACGACCACAAGGTAACTCTCCGTTACCGTGACACGATGGAGCAGGAGCGTGTTGCCATCAGCGACCTCCGCAGCATCATCGAGGACCGTGTGAGCATCACAAGCGTATTGAAGAAGCTTGGTAAGGAAATCAAGAACTTCTAATCGTATATCTATCTATATATAAATAGGTATATTAATATCTGTAATCAAATACATCTAGATGAATTTGAAGAATTTGAAATATATGTTCTTTCTGCTGATGACGGCGTTGGTGCTGTCATCATGCAGCGAGACGGACGATGATTCGCAGGCTGAGTTTGCCAACTGGCAGGCACGCAACGACCAGGCTTTCGCCGACACCTTGGCTTTTGCCAGACAGCAGATTAATGCCGGTAGCACGGAGTGGAAGGTGATACGCAACTGGTCGCTCAATAATCAGACGGGCAACAAGGACCAGGCTGGCAACCAGTACACTCCTTCCTACAAGGATGATGAATACATCGTAGTGCATGTCTTGGGCAAAGGTAGCAGCGAGGTGTCTCCTCTCTATACCGACTCTATCCAGATGAGTTATCGTGGAAGATTGATTCCTACCACCTCTTACAAGGATGGATATGTATATGACCAGACTTTCTCTGGTGCATACGATGCCACCAAGGCTCTTCCTACCAAGGGAGTGGCAAACAGTTGGATAGATGGCTTCACCACTGCCTTGCAGAATATGCACGTTGGCGACCATTGGCAGGTGTTCATCCCTGAGAACTTGGGTTACGGCTCAGAGGCGAAGACGGGTATTCCTGCTTACTCCATGCTCCGCTTCGAGTTGATATTGAACGGAGTCAAGCATGGTAATGGTGCTTGGGTAATGAAATAATACATCAAATCGCCCTGTCGGCTGGAAAGGCTGGCAGGGCGATTTTGTTTGTATATGATGGGGGAACGGCTAGGGTGAGAAAGCAAATCTAAAAATATGTTGCAAAGGATAAACAAGTGTTTGTGTTCGCACACATTTGGTTGACGTACATCAAAAAAATGTTAGAAACTTGCAAATTTATTCATAAAATCATTGCAGTTTCAAGGAATAGTTGTACCTTTGCATCAGAAAAAATAAGTTTTAGGTTTTTAGTTAGGTAATAGATTGTTCTAGGTTATTAGTTTGAAGGTAAAAATTAAGATTGTTATTCAAGGACGACAGGTATTAGGTTTAGAAAGGTAAATAAAAGATTGTTTATTCAAGGACGACAAATAGGTTTGGTTATCTTATAAAGGTAATTAGTGAGTATTTTGGGAATAATGATTGAAAAGAAAGTAATTATTTTATGTTTATAAAAAATGGCGATTCCTCAAATTGGGGTCGCCATTTTCTGTTATTTGGCGTTCGTTTTGCTGGATAATGGAATATCATTCGATTGATAAAAGTTATGCTATATAGTAAAAAGACTGATTATTTGATGGAGTCCATCCGCTTGGGGCGTGACATGGCTCGCCGGGAGAAACTCAACCTGATTGTGGGGCTGAGCATCCCTTCTATGTTGGCGCAGATTTCCACGGTGATGATGTTCTTCATCGACGCTTCTATGGTGGGGCATCTCGGTGCTGAGGCTTCGGCTAGCATCGGACTGATAGAATCTACCACTTGGTTGATAGGCAGCTTGCTCAGTGCGGCAGCCACGGGGTTCTCGGTGCAAGTGGCGCATTTCATCGGTGCCAACGATTTTGTCAAGGCTCGACAGGTTTTTCGTCATGCCTTGATTTGTGGCTTGCTTTTTAGTGTCTGTCTTGCCCTGATAGGAGTGGCGATCCATCTGCCCTTGCCTTATTGGTTGGGTGGCGGCAGCGACATCGCAGACAATTCCTCTCGCTATTTCTTGATTTATGCGCTGGCTTTGCCTTTCATCTTCCTCTATCATACTTCGGAGATGATGCTCAAGTCGGCTGGCAATATGCACACACCGAGCGTCATGGCGATATTGGTGTGCATCTGTGACGTGGTCTTCAATTACCTGTTTATATATATATTCAAGATGGGAGTGGTCGGGGCAGCTTATGGCACAGCCTTGGCATACATCTGCATCTCCTTGCCTAACCTCTGGTTGGCGGCGTGCCAAAACAAGATTTTGAATCTTCGCCAGGATGCCGCTCGTTTCCATTGGGTGAAGGAGTATGTTCGCAATGCCTGCAAGATTAGCATTCCTATTGCCATCCAAAACATCTTGATGAGTGGTGCGCAGATTGTGAGCACCATGATTGTGGCTCCGCTAGGCAACATCGCCATCGCCGCCCATTCCTTTGCCATTACTGCGGAGAGTCTCTGCTATATGCCGGGGTATGGTATCGGTGATGCCGCTACCACCTTGGTGGGACAGACGCATGGAGCCAACCGAATGGACTTGTGCAAGAATTTCGCTTATATGACGGTGGGCTTGGGCATGGCAGTGATGGCTCTGATGGGAGTCGTGATGTATGTCTTCGCTCCAGAGATGATAGGTCTGTTGTCGCCAGTGGAATCTATCCAGGAGTTGGGTACCACCTGTTTGCGCATCGAGGCTTTCGCCGAACCGTTCTTTGCGGCAAGTATCGTCACCTATAGTGTCTGTGTGGGAGCAGGAGATACCTTCAAGCCTGCTGCCATCAACCTCAGTACGATGTGGTTTGTGCGCCTCACCTTGGCATACGGCTTGTCGAAGAGTTACGGCTTGGAGGGAGTCTGGATAGCCATGGCAGTGGAGCTGACGTTCCGAGGCATCCTCTTCTTGGTGCGACTCTTCCGTGGGTCTTGGACGAAGAGTTTCAACGTGAGCCGATAAGGTGGGCTTTCAGGGGAGCCGAGGAAGGTGTGTTAACGCAATGTTAGGGCACGTCTGGTCAAATGTTAGTTTAATGTTAAGAATGAAGGCATTTTGGAAGTTTTCACTCTAAATACTTGCAACGTCTCTTTAATTATGTTATTTTTGCACCCTGAAAGCTACCTAAAATGAAGGGTATTACGTTTCTTTAGTATAGAGGAGGAACATGGCAAACAACTCGAAAGACGAGGAAAATATTTAATTTACAACTATAACAATGAAGTTAAAGCAAATTTTCGTAGCAGCGATGATGCTGCTTGCTACAGGTAGTATGATGGCACAGCAGATGCCACAGATACCTGTTGACAAGAATGTGAGAATCGGTCACCTCGACAATGGCTTGACCTATTACATTCGTCACAACAATTTCCCTGAGCATGTAGCTAGTTTCTACATTGCACAGAAGGTGGGTTCCATCAATGAGAATGACGACCAGCGTGGTTTGGCTCACCTCTTGGAGCACTTGGCTTTCAATGGCTCCGAACATTTCCAGGGAAACAGTCTCCAGAACTATCTCCAGAGCATCGGCGTGGAGTATGGCAAGAACTTGAATGCCTACACTAGCATCGACAAGACGGTATATTATTTCACGGATGTTCCTACTACCCGTGCCACCGCAGTCGATTCCTGCATGTTGATTCTCAAGGATTGGAGTAATGGTATCTCTCTGACGAAGGAGGCAATAGAGGGTGAGCGTGATGTCGTTCACAATGAGTATCGTATGAGAATGGTAGGTCAGCAGCGTATGTTGGAGCGTTCTCTCCCTGCTCTCTATCCAGGCAGCAAGTATGGTTATCGTATGCCTATCGGTTTGATGAGCATCATCGACGGTTGCGATCCAGAGACCTTGCGTGCTTACTATCGCAAGTGGTATCGTCCAGACAACCAGGCTATCATCATCGTAGGTGATGTGGATGTGGATCATATCGAGGCTCAGATCAAGAAACTCTTCAGTGGCATCAAGGTACCTGCCAATGCCGCCAAGGTGATTCCTGAGACCGTGCCAGACAACAATACTCCTATCTATGTGATTGACAAGGATAAGGAACAGAACTATGACGTGGCTATGGTCAGCATGAAGCACGAGGCTACTCCTGACTCTTTGAAGGGTGGCATCGACTACTTGGCTAGCTCTTATGTCAAGAGTGCTCTCTCTTCTATGTTGAATGCCCGTTATGCAGAGAAGGCATTGGAGTCTGACTGCCCATTCTTGCAGGCTGGTTGCGATGACAGCGAGTACTTGGTTTCTCGTACCAAGGATGCTTTCAATATCAATGTGGTGGCTAAGCCAGGCAAGATGTTGGAGGCTTACGGTGCTGCCCTCCGTGAGGCTAAGCGTGCCAAGGATTTCGGTTTCACAGCCACAGAGTACTTGCGCTTCAAGGATGACTTCTTGAGCGGTTTGGACAAGATTTACTCTAATCGTGATAAGATGAAGAACGAGCAGTTCACTACTCAGTATGTGGATAACTTCATCGCCAACGAGCCTATCCCATCAGTGGAGGATGAATATCAGATCTATAAGATGATGGTGCCAAACCTCCCTGTGGATGTCGTGAATGCTTATGCCAAGAAGTTGATTTGTGAGACCGATACCAACTTTGTTACTCTCGTGATGATGCGTGATGCTGAGGGTGCTGTTTATCCTACCCAAGAGCAGCTCGCCAATGTCGTTAAGCAGGTACGTGGCGAGAAGTTGGAGGCTTATGTTGACAACGTAAAGCAGGAGCCTTTGATGGCACAGCTTCCTAAGGCTGGCAAGATCAAGAAGACTACAGAGAACAAGCAGTTCGGATTCAAACTCTTGACACTCTCTAATGGTGCCAAGGTCGTATTGAAGAAGACTGATTACAAGAACGACGAGGTACAGTTTGTTGCATCTGCCTTGGGTGGTAGCTCTGCTTTCGACAAGAAGGACTATCGTGAGGTGAAGATGATGCCTAGCTTGATGAATGCTAGTGGCTTGGGCAATTTCTCCAACCATGATTTGGAGAAGGCTTTGGCTGGTAAGATTGCTTCTTGCGGCTTCAGTCTCTCTAAGTATCGCCATGGTTTGGGCGGTTCCTCTACTCCTAAAGACTTGGAGACCTTGATGCAGCTCATCTACTTGAACTTGACCAATATCAGCAAGGACGAGAAGAACGTGGCCAACCTCATCGCTACTCAGGCAAATGCCCTTGACAACCAGAGCAACAACCCTCAGGCTGTGTTCCAGGATTCATTGAGCAGTACGATGTATCACGGTGAGAAGTTCTATCGTTCCATGACTTCTGCTGAAGTGAAGAGTGTCAACTATGACCGTGCGCTCGAACTCGGCAAGCAGCTCTATGGCAACGCCAAGGATTATACCTTCTACTTTGTAGGTAACTTCGATGAGAAGCAGATTCTTCCTATGATCGAGCAGTATATCGCTTCATTGCCAAGCAATGGCAAGCAGTTTAAGAACAAGGAGACATTGCCAGTGAAGGGCGAGGTAGTCAACAAGTTCACCAAGGAGATGGAGAACCCACAGGACATCGCAGCTGAGATTTGGTGCTCAGAGGCTCCTTATACATTGAAGAACTCTGTATTGTCAGACATCGTAGGTCGCTTGGTAGGTATGGATTACAACCGTAACATCCGTGAGACCCTCAGTGCAGCTTACTATGCTGGAGCAGATGGCATGGCAAGCTTGAGAATGGATGGCAAGACTATGTTAGTAGGTCTCGTAGGTAATGCGATGATGAACCCAGACAAGTCTAAGGATGCAATTCCTTGCTTCTATTCTGGTTTGAAGACTGCCATGGAAAATCCTAATGTAGAGGACCTCCAGAAGGTAAAGGAGATTCTCTTGAAGCAGGCTGATGTCAGCGTTAAGCAGAATGGTTACTGGATGGGTGTTATCTCCCAATACTTGACCTATGGCATGGATACTCATACTGACTATAAGAAGACGGTAAGTGCAGTAGATGCCAACGCTGTGAAGGACTTCTTGAAGAATGTTGTGATGAAGGATGGCAACCACATCGAGGTCATCATGCACGCAACAAAGGCTGGTGAAAATAAGTAAACATCACTCGAAATAGTAAAAATCCCGATACAAATCTTGTTGTATCGGGATTTTTTCGTAACTTTGTCGCCGTTTTAATGTTTTAATTTGATTACCAGATGAAAAAGTTTATTTTGTCCTTGACACTCTTGTGTGGATGTGTCTTGGGAAGTCAGGCTCAGCTCTTGTATAAGGTGAGCAAAGACAGTTCCGACGTGAAGCCTTCTTATATCGTGGCTTCCAATCGCTTGATCAATCCGATGGGTACCATCACTCAGGTGAGTGAGCTGAGAAATGCCATGACCGATACCGACCAGATGTATTTTGAGGTGAACAAGGCGGCTTACGCCAATTCGCTCAAGGATGCCAAGAAGTTGGAGAATGGCAAGACACTCCTAAGCCTCTTGACTCCTGCCCAGCAAACGAAGCTGAACGCCTTCTTGAAGAAATATATGGAGGTGGATTTCCGTAGTTCCTATGTACAGAAAAAGTATGGTAACCTGACTCCTGCTGCTTTGATGGAAGACATGGAGCAGTTGCTCTTTGTGGCCAACCACATGGGTATGTATGATCCTACTCATACTTTCGACCAGTATTTTGAAGCACAGGCAAAGGCAAACAATGAGACTGTAGGTGGTTTAAGTGATGTGGATGCTTATATCAATGCTACCTATAAGAGTGACCTGAAGCAGCAAGTGGCACGCTTGGTAGAGTTTCTGGATAATGAGCCTACAGAGTTGGCCAAGTTGAATAAGGCTGTAGGTGCTTTTAAGGCACAAGATGTTGATGCAGCAGCCAAGGCTACAGGCGCTCATGTTTCTCAGGCAACTCTTGAGGCTTGGGCTGCAAAGGTGCAGACTGTGATGGCAGAGAAGCCTACATTCTTTGTTGTTGACGCTGCCAATTTAGGTGGTGAGAATGGGCTTCTCCAGTTGCTCCGCAATGCGGGTTGCAAAGTAGAAAAGTAATAAACTGAGCCCCTTTTTTTAAGTGGGCTCAGTGAATAATTATATAGAACTATTTTTTCTGTGATAACAAACTACAACAAAAAAGAATCGGCATGGTGGATTTTCGAATAGAAATTGGTGAAAATGCACGAAAAGAGAAGAAAAAATGTAGTTTATGAATCGGATTCGAATACACTTTCATTATTGTCCACTATAAAATTTCAATATTGCACCTTTATCTATATGGAAAAAAGTAATTTTGCAATATAATAATAAAATGAACTTGTCAAACCGTATCTGAAAAACATTTGAGTACAATACAAAGATTCATTCTTTGTTTTGATAAATCACATTCAATAGATATAGGCAACAAGAAAGCGATGATTAAATAAAACAAAAAACATTATAAATATAAATGTAAGTAAAATGAAAAGATTGATTGACTTTTGCTTGCTTCTCCTGATGGTATTTTGGGGAAGCAATGCTTGGGCGGACAAGACGATGAAATTCAGTGCCACATTTCCGACAAACGATTGTAACCTAACCAAACTGAACGTTTCTGCAGGAAAATCCCAATCGATTGTAAATGGAGGCATTACTTTGACAATCACTGCAGCAAGCGGTGCCGGTGCCAGTTGGAACGCCAAACCTGGTTCTAAACATGAACAAACGATTGGGCTAATGACAAATGCCAAAATCACGATTTCAGGCTCATCAGCAGAAACGAAGATTACAAAAATTGTATTCCATTTTGAAGGCGATAATAAAAATAAAGGGTACTTTACTGAAAGATCAACTACAGGCGGCACTTTAGACCCAAAGGAAGCCACAAGTTATGTCACCACACAAACCTGGTCATCAGACCAAGGTGCAAGTTCTGTATCCCTTATCAATAATAGTAGTACAGAAAAAGCCTACATCACATCCATTGACATCACTTATCAAACAGGTGGCTTGGACAATCATACGGTACAGAATTACCCTTACACATGGAATTTCACAGACGAGAGCCTATGGGAAAAATCAGAAAGCCAATTCGTATCTGAAATTTGGACACCTAACACTGCCGGTGAAGACAATGAATGGCGAAACACTGGTCACGAACCTACTGTTGCCACAGGTTATGATGTGGACTTACTTCGTGGTCTTCGCTTCACATATCACGTATGCGCAGATAGAAAAAGAAACTGCGTTTCCCTTCCAACAACAGCCACCATCACCATTCCTTCTCTTCATGAAGGACAGAAGGTAAAGATTTCTTATACGGGTGTAGATATTCTTCCGACGACCAACCTGAAAGTTTCTCAAGAAAGAAAGGACAATATAGAAATATACAAAGTGCCTCAAGATGGTGATGCCAGCCTAACCATTGACCCGAACGGAGCAGTTTGGGGAGTATGGATTTCGCAAATCTCTGTACTTAATGCCGCACCTGTTCTTACCATGACAACACCTGCGAACAAAGAAACAGGAGTCGATCCTAACACACTCACATCCATCAAGGTGACTTCTGAAAAAGCATTGTGGGCTTACAATGTCAATGGAAACAAAACTCTTACGGAACAAACCATCAAGGCCACATTGACCTCTGACGACGAAGCCAACAACATGGAAGTAACTGCCACTTTTACCGCAGGTGAAACTGGCGTGAAAGAACTCAACTTTATACTACCCCAAGACAAGCAGTTGGAGTCAGCTACCACATATACCTTGAATATTCCTGAAAATGAGATCATGGAGACTTCGGGTACGGGCAACAAGAACTGCCGCTTCACATTCTCAACCAAGGGATTGAACTATTTGGGAGCATACAATGGAACAACAGAAATTAAAGCTAGTCCATATACAGTTTCCACACTCGACAACAACCGAGTGGAGTTTGCTTTCGAAGAAAAACTTGAGAAAACAGCCGACTTCAAAGTTACCGTATCCGACGGTACGACAGTAAATACATATACCAAGGATTCTCAAAAATGCGGCTTTAGCGATGATAACATGAGACTTTACGTGCCTGTTCAATTAAAAGCAGGTAAGCATTACTCCATCAAGATTACTGCCGGTAGCTTGAAAGATGCTACAGCAGGCTCTACCTTGAAGAACAATCAGATTGTATTGCACTTGATTAGTTCCTTGGAGGGTATAAACCTGAGTATGACCACCCCATACAATCAGGACGAGGCTCCTCTCACCACACGTATCATCTTGTCTGCCAATACATTAATCAAGAACCGTGTAGAAGCGACTCTCGTGGGAAAAAGCGCAGACGGAAACCAGACCCACGACATAGGAATTGTGGAGGGTATCGCAAATGGCAACAAACTTGTATTTACGCCCAAAGAAGGTCAGCAGCTTCGTCCCAACTATACCTATACTTTACATTTGAAAGAAAAGGCAGAACTTCAAAATGTAGTAGGCGGAAAGTTTGAAGATGACACCTTTGTATTTACAACAGCCAAAGTGATAGGTAACGCACCAATAGTAGAATCTACGTCCCCTGCAGCAGAATCTACCATACCAGTGGGAGATGTTCAGCCGAGTGCATCTAAGCAGATAGAAATAAAATTCAATGAAGACATCCAACTTTTGGATGGTGCCTTGATTTTCTGTCGCCCTATGGGTGGTAGCGAAAGCTATCAATCTATAGAATACTACAGCGCAAGAAGCGACAATTACAATCAGTACAATAAGATTCATGTCAAAGGAAACAAATTGTGGTTTGAGTACTCTGGCCAGAACTTATTCTATGGCATGCGCTATGAGGTGACAATTCCTACATACGCCATTGTAGGAAATGGCGGGCAGCCAATGGAGAAAAACATCAAGTTCTATTTCGAGACCCCTAAGTCTACAGAGGCCTCTGACTCTCGTGATAGAAAAAATGTTTATACCTGGGATTTCACCAATATCTCAGCCGACACTTTCGCTAAAATCAAAGAAAGCGTAGAGGATAAAAATACCTATTGGGGGAAGACAGTTGACGGCAAGACTCTTGAATACGGAAGTAGCAATGCATCAAACAGCAGAACATTTGCACAAGGACAAGAGATAAAAGCAGGCGCAAGCAATACCCCTCTGCCAGAACTAAAAGGCTTGCTGTTCAACTTAGTGAAAAACTATAGCAACAGATTCCAAATAGTATGTGAAAATGGGTCAGAAGCCAAAGGTGACACCTATCTGTTCCTCAATGGTGGAACACATTACGTCACCATTCAATCGGTTCCTGCCAATGCAATGGTTTACATAGAACACAATGGCGGCGATAAGGAGATGTTCAATCTGAATACATTAGGCGTCAAGAGCATCAAAACAATTACAAACAGTAATAATAATCGCGTTTCTGTCTATCAACTCGGGAATACGACCAAGGACTTAACTTTCTGTGTACAGAACTGCAAACTATACCGTATAGCCGTCGTCAAGGACAACAAGACTATAGGAAGTGCCGACAAAGATGAAGATTACATCAAGTATGCCACATATAGCCAGAGCTACCCTGTAGATTACAGCTTAAACGAGAGGCTCAACGGAACGGCAGTCACTGCCTACAGTGTCTCTGCCGACTATCAGTCGAATGCCACCTCTGTGAATTTCACGGAATTACCGAACAACCAATCCGCTGCTGGCGAAGGTGTCATCTTGAAGACTTCCGGCAACTTAGGCGAGAGCCATCCTATCTTCACCACGGATGTCAACACTACTCCCCAAAAGCCCACAAGTAATGCCTTGGTAGGAACAGGTGACGAAGCGACTAAATTTGATGATGCGAAGAAAGATGACTATCAGAACTACATCTTGACCACCAAGTATTTCCACTTGGACAAGGACGATCAGGTGATAGATGGCACCCAACAGTGTTTCTATAAATGGGTAAGAGGCGATGCCAAGAGCAACTTCGCATACTTGCAGCTGAAGAATCCAAGCAGCAATACCACTGCAGCCAAGACCGTCATTTATTTGGACTGGTTTGGCGATACCACGGGTATCCATGGCATGACTGCTCCATCACAGGTCACCAGTGGCAAAACCTATTACACCTTGGATGGAAGAAAAGTAACAAGTCCTACCCAGAAAGGTATCTACATCATCAATGGTAAGAAGATAATAATCAAATAAAAAAGTAAAAAGATGAAAAGAACATATATAGCACCCATGGCTGAGACCATCAAGCTCAACCTTTCCTCTTCTGTCCTGCAAGAAGGCGCAGGAGTCGGAAATGCTTCTCTAGGTGCTGATGGCGCGGATATGCAAGCCAAGCAATTTAACACTTGGAACTTTGACGACGAGGAAGAGGAAGAAAAGCAAAGCAATATTTGGGAATAATTGCCAATGCTACCATCAAGAAAATTGGCAAATTTCTCGCTAATTAATTGAGATAATGACAGAGATGGGCAAATCATTGCAAAAATATTTGGCTGTTTTAGAAAAATATGTAACTTTGCAGCCGCAAATGTAAACTTGCCTTCAGAAACCAAAAAAGTCCCGCTGTTAGGATGAAATTCCTTACAGCGGGACTTTTTTCGTGATGTCCTCGACTCTCTATCGAGCGGGGGATAAAGATCATAATCTTACAGCATAACCTTCTTCCTTATCAATGGAATTTACCACATACGAGTGTCTTTTCCTTCAGGAAGAAAAACAAAGCTGCACACGAGAATCTCTCTTAAAAGATAATCTCTTTAATTTCTGCTTTTAGCCTTAGAGGCAAGAGCCTCGCGGCGATCACGAAGAATGCTCTGGCATCTGCTGATAGCCTGATTCTGATTCTCTTCGTTAACCTTTACTAAACAATCGTTCATAACCTTTTGTGTTTTGATAAACCTATTGTGATTTGAATACGTTGCAAAGATAGAGCATTCTCAGAGAAAATGAAAGAAAAACCGATAAAAATGCAAGGTCGTTGCCCTATTTTTTGATATACATCAAACAATCGGCAAATCTTCATCCCGATTTAACCGAATATTCACACTCTTAACTCTCTTTATAGGGATTTTCCACAAGAAAAAGGGAAAAAACTTTCTCTATTTGCTATTTTTTTGCGAAATTTGCACTCGAATTTTAAATAATATATAAGATAGGTATGAAAAAAGTTTTTTTAATGGCTGCCCTTGTGCTCGCTGGTGCAATAGGCAGTTTTGCAACTGAGATGAATGAGACTTCTTTGTCAGAGATGACAAGTTGCCCTGTGAAGAAGACAACCAAGAAGTCAACTAAAAAGACAACAACCAAGAAGACAACTAGTTCTAAGACAACCAAGTCTAGCACGACCACAGCTGCTACGACGGCTGCATCTACTAGCACTTCTACAACATCCACAACTCCTTCCACCGCTTCTTCAGCCACCTCTACCGGTTCTACGATAGCAGGCGTATTGGGTGGTTTGCTTGGTGGTGGCAGTAGTAGCAGTACTGCTGGAAGCATCATCAATGGCATCTTGGACAATGTCATTGGCTCTTCTACCTTCAAGCAGGCAGACCTCTGTGCTTCTACTTGGAAATACAATAAGCCAGGTTGCGCTTTTACATCCGAGAATCTCTTGGCTAAGGCAGGTGGTGATATCGCAGCCAACAAGATAGAGAGTGAATTGAGCACTTATTATACCAAGGCTGGTTTCACTAGCTCCAATACTTATTTCAAGTTTAATACAGACGGCACTTTCGAGTCAAAGATTCATGGCAAGTCTTGGAAGGGTACTTATACCTTCGATGAGAAGACCCACGCCATCACGATGAAGGGCTTGTTGCTCAGCATCTCTGGCTTCGCAACCAAGAAGACGAGTGGTGTGAGCCTCTTGTTTGAGTCGAAGAAACTCTTGACCTTGGTTCAGACCTTGACAGCATAGAGTGGCAACTCTACCCTCAGCACCATCGGCAATATCACCAAGAACTACGATGGTGTACGTGTCGGTTTCGACTTGGCAAAGTAAGACATCGTTTTTTATTTGGCAAGATATAACAGAAAGCCCTGCGCCTTTAGAAAGAGACGCAGGGCTTTATATTTTTAGTTATTAAATGAATGTTGAGTTTCTTCTGAATGGGGGGTGTCAATTATAGTTTTGCTTGATATGGAGTCCTTTTCAACTATAGCTTGACTTGAAGTGGAGTCTTCAATGCCTCCAAGAATTCCTTGATGCGGATTTGCCACTCGGTGTAACTGCGAACGTCATACTTGCTCCAGGCTGCACCGAAGTAGTAGCTGTACTTCTCGGCATTCTTCAGACCACGCTTCAACCCGAGGGCATGGCCTGTCGCTCCATCGTGCTTCTTGTCGAAGAGCTGGTAGTAGGTGTTGTCGATACCGTTAGGGAAGAGAACGCCTACAAAGACTTGGGAGTTGTTGACCTCGATGTTGTCGGTTGGGTCGGCATAGCTCACGTAGTCCTTGGCAAAAGTCTTGGTCTCGGTGTCTTCCTCGTGGATAGGGAAACCAGTGGCGAAGTCGGTAGGGCGGGTGAGACCTTCGTACCAAACGGTCATCTTATTGAAGTTGCTGCCTTTGTCGAGCGAGATGATGCGATGCTCCACCACGTTTTGCATATCTCCTATGGTGGAAGGATTGTAAGTGAGCTCTACGGTGAAGCGAAGCGGACCATTGTCCAAAATCTTGTAAGTCTTGTAGCAGTAAGGCAAGAATTGTTGATTTCCAATCATGAGGCTAGGTGCGCCAAGTCCGAGGGTGGCTCCCACACGGTAAGGGTCGAGACCATTGCCGTGGTCGAGGTGGAAGGAGGTGGTGACATCTATCTCGTACGACTCTGCCTTCAAAGCCTTGATCTTTGCTTTCTGTGCTTCGAGGGCTGCACCTGAGAGATTCTTCATTCTTCGTTCTTCACTCTTCACTTTCTCATCGACCTTGTCGCCATCGACATTGCCTTGCTTGTCCATTACATATCGTTCATATACCACGGTGTCTGGTGTGTTCTTCGCCCAGATGTCGGTGCCGAAGGAACGCTCTCCAGTACGTTGGAGGGCAGGGCCATAGACACGATAGGCGCATCGGTCGTTCTCCCAAGCGATGTCATCCTTTCGCATCTTGTAGAGTGCTCCAGTAGTCCACACCTTCTGTGGATATGGCTTGCCGATGCTGATATAGTAGGTGGCAGAGCCATGAGGACGGATGCTGGCATCGATGAGGAGTTTGCCATCGTGGGTAATCTGTGAACCAATCTGCTGCCCTCGCTTGTTTTTGACGATGTAAGCCTCGCCCTTTTTGGGAGCGATGCCTGCCAATTTGGCTTTCACGTCACTTATGTTGACTTCCACCAATTCTTGGCGTTGGGCGTCGGTGGGGTTGTTGACCACAACGGTGGCTTGTTGGGCATAGCTGTAGTTAGAACCAGCCAATGCCAAGAGCATTATGATGCCCTTTGAGATGTAGTTGCTTTTCATCTTTAGTTTTGATTTGTTTTTATATTTAATACGAATGAATAGTCTAGGCTACTTAATGAGGTACTCTATATAATAATGTATATGAAGCTGGGAATTGGGTAGTCGGGGTTATTCCTCGACTACTTGAATCCCCATACTGATGTCTTCCTTTGGGCGGTCGCCACGCAAGGTCTCGCAGTTTTGTATCTTCTCTACTACGTCTAGACCTTCCTCTACCTCGCCGAATACGGTGTATTGGTTGTCGAGGAAAGGTGTGCCACCGACTTCGGTATAGATCTGTACTTGTTCGTCGGTAAACTTAGGATAGCCTTGCTCCTTGCATTTGGCTTTGGTCTCGTCGATGAGTTGGTCTTGCAGCTTCATCAATCCTTCACGGTCACGGTTGCGGCGGAAGTTCATGATTTCATCATGATGCTCCTTGGCAAGTTGGTTGAAGACGGTTTGCTCCATTTGCATCCCCATCTGTTTCTCCATCTGCTTGAGCTCGTTCTGTTTGTAGGTCTTGCCCCAAACGATATAGAACTGGCTGCCGCTGCTCTCACGGTTAGGGTTGACTTCATCGCCCAATCGGGCTGCACTCAAAGCACCACGTTTGTGGAAAAGTTGCGGATAAACGAACTCGGCAGGGATGGTATAGTCTGGGCCGCCTGTGCCGAGCATCTTGCCCTTGGGAGCACCCTTGCTGTCTGGGTCGCCGCCCTGGATCATGAAGTCCTTGATGACACGGTGGAAGAGTGTGCCATCGAAATATCCCTCCTTCGCCAACTTGATGAAGTTGTCACGATGCAGGGGAGTCTCGTCGTAGAGGCGCACCTTGATGTCGCCTTTTGTCGTCTTAATGATAATCTTAGCCATAATGATTTAGTGTATAATTTATAATGTACAATGTATAATTATTCATTATAATACTCGTTCCATTCCTTCATCGCCTCCTTCCAGTCGGTCTGCTCACCGCTGGCTACGGCTTCCTTCTGTCTTTCAGCCTCGTCACGAGCCTTGTCTCTGGCACGTTTAGCTTTCATTGCCTCGATGGTGGCATCATCGAGTATCTGGATGGCACCACGTTTCACTGCAGCTTGCAGTTCTTCCTCTCCGAAAGCCTTGCCCGGCTCATTGAAGTCGGAGATGTTGAACTCATATTTCACACGAAGGTCGTGACGTATCAGTTTCTGCTGCAATCTATTGCCAGCATTCTTTAGTCGGAGCAACTTGCCGATTTCCTTGATTTCTCCTGCTGAGTATTTGTTTCTTCCCATTCAATAAATGTTTGACTGTATTTTTGTCTATGTCGGATAACGCTTTATATATAATTGGATAACTCTTTATATATATAATAAGGTGTCATCTCTATATCGGCTGCAAAATTAATGATAATCCTTGACAATACCAAGATTTCAAGAGAGAAAATCGTTTCTGACGTTATATAATAATAGGTATAGAAGGCTAATCTTGTCACAAAAATCAGAAAAGTCTGCCAAACTGTCATATCCCTTTCCCTTGGCACACGCTTTGTTAAAAGGGATAGCGTGAGCGTTGCGGCGAGGTTCCCGATGATGCATATCCTCGGTAGGCTTCAAGAACAATGATTCATGAAATAAATCAATATTATTAATAACGAAAAAATAAAAAAGATATAATTATGGGAAAAGTAATTGGAATTGACTTGGGTACCACAAACAGTTGTGTTGCCGTTTTCGAAGG
>ENA-UERK01001061-UERK01001061.1-human-gut-metagenome-genome-assembly--contig:-NODE-1061-length-21226-cov-5.922597_pt1 | contig 21226 bp, 22 predicted proteins | sample MGYA00242957_ERZ507957 | MGnify/ENA primary metagenome ERZ507957 (study PRJEB26167, sample SAMN06115538) | human gut metagenome | host: Homo sapiens | place: China:Heilongjiang | collected 2015-11-06... | reverse complement strand
CGCGGCGATCTACGCCGACGAACAGAAATCTCTCAGCCGCCCGATTATCGGACATACTCCCCGGAAGTTACCTCCTTTCGGAGCAATCTCCCGGTTCATCGCATTTGTAAACGCCTCCGGGCGTGTTGTGCCCATTGCGCGCGTACCGGTATATTGTATAGGAAAACACAGCTGGTGTCAAGGGTATTTTTCTATTTTGTTTACAAAATTTCCGAGGCGTTTTCGGCAGTTCTGACAAAGTTTTGATATGGGGTGCGGCGGGCCGTGCCGCTCCCTCCCCTGCTGGGGTCAAGGCAGGAAAAGAGCCGCCGTAAGGCGGCTCTTTTGGCGGTTTTGGGGAGCGCGGTCTTACACCCGCTTCCATTTGGCGCCGTTGGGGATGTCAGCGAGCTCGATGCCCTGGGCCTTCAGCTCATCGCGGATGCGGTCGGCCTCGGCAAAATTCTTGGCCTTCTTGGCATCGGCCCGGGCGCGGATCAGCGCCTCCACAGCGGCATCGGCCTCGCCGGACTCGCTGATGACGGTGAACTCACCGGCGGCAGGAGCAGCCGCGGCCTGCTTGCTGCGCAGCTGCGCCGCCTTCTCCAGCAGCTTCAGGCCCAGTACGGTGTCGAAGCTGTCCAGCAGGGCCAGCTTGGTCTTATCGTTGGTTTTCGCCTTCAGTACATCGTACAGCACGGTGACGGCCATGGAGGTGTTCAGGTCGTTGTCCATGGCGGCGGTGAACTTGGCCTTGTACTCGTCGAAGGCGGCCTGATCTACCTCGCCCTCGTCCTTCAGGGCGGCGATGCGGGTCAGCAGCTTGTTGTAGGCCACGGTGGCGTTGTCCAGATTCTCCCAGGTGAACACCAGACTCTTACGGTAGTGGCTCTGGAGGCAGAAGAAACGGTAGGCCAGGGGGTCGTAGCCCTTCTCCTCCAGCAGAGAGACGGTGAGGAACTCGCCCTTGGACTTGGACATCTTGCCGTGGTCGGTGTTCAGATGGGCCACATGGCACCAGTGAGGGCACCAGGGATGGCCCAGATAGCTCTCGGACTGGGCGATCTCGTTGGTGTGGTGGGGAAAGGCGTTGTCCACACCGCCGCAGTGAAGATCCAGATACTCTCCGTTGTACTTCATGGAGATGCCGGAGCACTCAATGTGCCAGCCGGGATAGCCCACGCCCCACGGGGAGTCCCATTTCAGGGCCTGATCCTCGAACTTGGACTTGGTGAACCACAGAACAAAGTCGTTCCTGTTGCGCTTGTTGGTGTCCTCCTCCACGCCCTCACGGACGCCCACCGCCAGATCCTCCTCGTTGTGGTCGTTGAAGATGTAGTACCGCTCCAGCTTGGAGGTGTCGAAGTACACGTTGCCGCCGGCCACATAGGCATAGCCCTTCTCCAGCAGGCGGGAGATGATCTTGATATAGTCATCGATGAGGCCGGTAGCGGGCTGCACCACGTCGGGGCGCTTGATGTTCAGCTTCCGGCAGTCGGCGAAGAAGGCGTCGGTGTAGTACTGGGCGATCTCCATGACGGACTTATGCTCGCGCCGAGCGCCCTTGAGCATCTTATCCTCGCCCTCGTCGGCGTCGGAGGTCAGGTGTCCCACGTCGGTGATGTTCATGACGCGGTTCACGTCATAGCCCACGTAGCGCAGGTACTTCTCCAGCACGTCCTCCATGATGTAGGAGCGCAGGTTGCCGATGTGGGCAAAGTGGTACACCGTGGGGCCGCAGGTGTACATCTCCACATGGCCGGGGGTGTGGGTCTTGAATTCCTCTTTCTTATGGGTGGCGGAATTATACAGATACATGACGATCCTCCTATGATCTACATTATAATAGTATGCGCAGAAAGCAGAACGCCTCCCATGCCCGCAGGCATGAGAGGCGAATAAAGGCTTCGCGGTTCCACTCTCGTTTATCACTCAGGTACGGCCCATGACGCAGGCCATGCGGAGGGCATCCACAGCCCCCGCGCTCCCAGACGCACTTTCTGTCCGCAGCGGGTGAGTGGGCTTACAGCCGGCGGCCCTCTCTCTCTTGCCCCGTGGGGTGGACATACTCTTTCCGATCATCGCGCTATTCGATTGCATCCTATGGTAGCAGGATTTTCGTCCGGTGTCAAGTTATTTGATGACCTTGAACACATCGGCGTTCTTGGCGAAATACTCGATGCCGGAGTAGACGGTGGTGACCAGGATCACGCCCTGGCACACATAGTTCAGCCACTGGGGGATGCCGAACAGGATCAGGCAGATGCACACCATGGTGCTGGCGGTCTTGATCTTGCCGGACCAACCGGCGGCGATGACGCGCCCCTTCTCCACAGCCACAAGGCGCATGCCGGATACGGCAAACTCCCGCAGCAGCACGATAGCCAGTACCCACGCGGCAAAGGTACCTTCCTCTACGAACCAGCACAGCGCCGCCATCACCAGGCACTTGTCCGCCAGCGGGTCCATGAACTTGCCAAAATCGGAGATCTGGTTGTAGTGACGGGCAATGTAGCCGTCCAGCAGGTCGGTGAGACAGGCGACGATGTAGATGCCCAGCGCCACATAGCGGCAGCCGGGGAAGCCCCAGTACAGCACCACCAGGAAAACGGGGATCATCAGCACCCGCAGGATCGTCAGTTTGTTCGCGGTCGTCATGGTATGTATCAGCCTTTCGTTGTATTCTTTCCGTATTGTAGCACGGGCGGCAGGAAATGAAAAGTGTTTTTTACTCCGCGACCTCGCCGGTGAGCTCGCCGTCCATGGCTCCGGTGATGCGCACCGGCACGAACTCGCCCGCCTCCACCTCGTGGTCGGCGGTGAAGTAGATCCGGCCGTCGATGTCAGGGCTCTCGGCATAGCTGCGGCCCACGAACATCATGGACTGGCTGTCAAACCCGTCGCACAGCACCTCCGTCACCGTCCCCATGCGGCTGTCGTTGAAGTCGTCCATAATGCGGGACTGGACATCCACGATCAGGTCGGCGCGGCGCTCGGCCTCATCGGTGTCCACGCGGTTGAGCATCCTGGCGGCGGGGGTGCCCTCCTCGGGGGAGTAGGGGAACACGCCGGCCCGCTCGATCCGGACCTCCTGTAAAAATTCGCACAGCTCCTCGAAGGCGGCCTCGTCCTCGTAGGGCAGGCCGGTGATGAGACTGGTACGCAGCACCAGACCGGGAATGCGGCCGCGCAGCTTCCGGAACAGAGCCAGCAGCTCTGCCTTGTCGCCGCGGCGGTTCATGGCCTTGAGCACCTTGTCGTTGCAGTGCTGGATGGGGATGTCCAGATAGGGCAGCACCTTCTCCTCATCGGCGATGGTGTCGATCAGCTCATCGGTGAACTCGTCGGGGTACAGATAGTGCAGGCGGATCCAGCGGAAATCCATCTTGCACAGCTCCCGCAGCAGCGCCGCCAGCTTCCGCTCTCCGTACAGGTCGATGCCGTAGCGGGTGATGTCCTGAGCGATGACGATGCACTCCCTGACACCGACGTCCGACAGCTTCCGGGCCTCGGCCAGCACGTCCTCCATGCGGCGGCTGCGGTAGCGGCCCCGCAGGGACGGGATGACGCAGTAGGCGCAGCGGTTGTCGCAGCCCTCGGCGATGCGTAGGTAGGCATAGTGCCCCGGGGTGGTGAGGACGCGATCGAACTCGTCGATCATGCCATGGATGTCGGCAAAGCGGCAGGGGCGGCCGCCGGCCATCAGCTCCGCCAGCGCCGGTACGATCTCGCCGTAGCTGCCGGTGCCCATGATACCGTCCACCTCCGGCAGCTCCGTCAGGATCTCCTGCTGGTAGCGCTGGGTGAGACAGCCGGTGACCAGAATTTTCTGCACCTGACCCTCCGCCTTCAGCGCCGCCACGGAGAGGATCGTGTCAATGGCCTCCTCCTTGGCGCTGTCGATGAAGCCGCAGGTGTTGATGACCACCACATCGGCGCCGGCAGGCTCCTCCTGCAGGGTGTGGCCCGCGTCGCGGCACAGGGCCATCATCTGCTCGGTATTCACCAGATTCTTGGCACAGCCAAGGGAAATAAAGGAAACTTTCACGTCTTGTTACCTCATGTTTCATCGATCTCTTGCCCCAGCCCGTTGAGGATGGGGCGGATGTCCTGCCACGAAAAGCCGCGGCGCTGGAGGGCGGCGGCCAGGCGGCGGCTATCCTCGGGTGTCAGCGGGCGACCCCGCAGCTTGGCGCAGAGGAATTTTTCAATGGCTTCCTGCGGCGGGGGCAGCTGCTCCAGCGCCTCGTCCCATAGCTCCTTGGGAACGCCGCGGCGGTGCAGCTCCTGCCGGACGCGGGCAGCGCCGCAGCCCATGGCGCCGTAGTGCCGGACGATGACCCCTGCGTAGGCGGTGTCATCCACCGCCCCCAGATCCTCCAGCCAGTCCGCCGTGTCGGCGGCGTCCTCCGGTGAAGCGCCCTTTTTCGTCAGGCGCTCCGTCAGTTCCTTTTTGGACAGCATGCGGCCGGAGGCCATGCTGGCGCCGCGGCGTCTGGTGTCGGAGCGGCGGGCCGCGGCCCGCAATTCCTCCAGCGTCTCCGGCGGCAGGTCAAGGCCCTGATATAAGCCAAATTGCAGAAGCTCCGCGCCGGTGATCCGGAGGAGCGTTCCATCCTCCAGATACACCAGCACGCGCTCCTGCTTGTGTTTGGAATTTTCCAGTCGCTCGATGCGCATCAGTCGGCGTCGTCGAAGTCGTCGGCGGACACGTCCACCGCACGGCCCGCAGCCTTGGCGGCGGTGCGGGACTGGGCGCCCATCAGCTTGTGGAAGTTCTCCCGGACGGCTGCCTCCAACTTGTCCGCCTCCTCCGGATGGTCGCGGAAGTACTGCTTGGCGGCGTCGCGCCCCTGTCCCAGACGGACCTCGCCCATGTTGAACCACGAACCGCTCTTCTGCACCAGGTCCAGCTTCACCGCCAGATCCAGCAGGTCGCCCAGCTTGCTGATGCCCTCGCCGTACATGATGTCGAACTCCGCCTCGCGGAACGGGGGAGCCACCTTGTTCTTCACCACCTTGGCGCGGGTGCGGTTGCCGATGACCTCGCCGCCGGACTTCAGCGTCTCGATGCGGCGCACGTCGATGCGGACGGAGGCATAGAACTTCAGGGCGCGGCCGCCGGTGGTGACCTCGGGGTTGCCGTACATGACCCCCACCTTCTCGCGAAGCTGGTTGATAAAGATAACGATGGAGTTGGTCTTGTTGATGACGCCGGTGAGCTTACGCAGCGCCTGACTCATCAGGCGAGCGTGGAGGCCCACAAAGCTGTCGCCCATTTCGCCCTCGATCTCAGCACGGGGCACCAGCGCGGCCACGGAGTCCACCACCACCACGTCGATGGCGCCGGAGCGCACCAGCGCCTCTGTGATCTCCAGCGCCTGCTCGCCGGTGTCGGGCTGGGAGATGAGCATATCCTCCACGTTGACCCCCAGCGCTTTGGCATAGGTGGGGTCCAGCGCGTGCTCGGCGTCTACAAAGGCCACCTCGCCGCCCATCTTCTGGGCCTCCGCCAGCACATGGAGGGCCAGCGTGGTCTTACCGGAGGACTCCGGTCCGTAGATCTCCACGATACGGCCCCGGGGCAGGCCGCCGATGCCCAGCGCCAGATCCAGCGACAGAGATCCGGTGGGGATAGCCTCCACGTTCAGGGCGCTCTCCGCGCCGTAGCGCATGATGGAGCCCTTGCCGTACATCTTCTCGATCTGCTGCATGGCGGTTTCCAGCGCCTTTTTCTTGTCGGACGCCGCCGCGGGCTGGACCGCAGGTTCTTTCTTCGCTGCCATTGTTCCGTCCTCCTCTGTTGGTTTATACCTATTTTATTGGAACTGCTGTCCCGAAAAACGGACAGCTCAGATCTCCGTATGCAGAATGCCCCAGACCACACGGGGGATGCCGTTGAGATCGGGGATCACCTCGATGTCGCCGAAGCCCACGGCACGCATAATGCGCAGCACGTCGTCGGCCTGGCCGATACCCACCTCGAAGTACAGCCGTCCGCCTGTACGCAGGGCGCCGCGCCAGTTCTCGCAGATGGCGCGGTAGAAGTCCAGGCCGTCGGCGCCGCCCTTCAGCGCCAGATGGGGCTCATAGTCCCGTACCGAGGGGTCCAGCCCCGCGATGTCGCCGTCAGGGATATAGGGTGGGTTGGACACGATGCAGTCGAACTCCCCCAAACGCGGAGGCGCTTTTTCCAGCGCGTTGAGCTGCATGGACACCACCTGACCGGACAGACCGGTACGGCGGATGTTCTGGCGGCAGACGCGCAGCGCACCCTCGTCGATCTCCCCCAGCACCATATGGCTGCCGGAGACGTGCTTGGCCACGGCAAGACCGACGCAGCCGGAACCGGCGCACAGATCCAGTACACGGGGCGACTCAACGCCCTGCAGGCCCTCGATGGCGGCGGCGGCCAGCACCTCCGTGTCCGGGCGGGGGATCAGCACCCGCTCCGAGATGTCCAGCGGCAGGCCGTAAAACTCCCACTCGCCGATGAGATAGGCCACCGGCTCGCCCTCCAGATGGCGCTGCACCAGCGCTCTGGCCTGCTGCTCCACGGCGTCGGGAACGTAGAGACGGCTGGCGCGGCTCAGTTCCTCCCTGCTCTTACCGGCGGCGCAGCACACCAGTTCACGGGCCTCCAGCGTGGCGGCGGGCAGGCCAGCCTGGTGGAGCTGCTGGCGAATATCTAAATACAGATTGTTATATGTAATTGCCATAATACGATGCGTTATCCCCTTTTACCACTGATCCTTGCCTTTTTCGGCAGGGATCACCAGCTTCATGGCCTCGATGGCTACCTCGATCATGGAGTCGTCGGGCTCGTTGGTGGTGAAGTTCTGCATCCACATGCCCGGGGCGGACAGGATGCGGGTCACGGCGTTGTCATGGGCCCCCACGAAGCGGTTGAACTCGTAGGTCACGCCCACCACGGGAATCAGCAGCAGCAGCTTGACGCCGATGCGGACCCAGATGTTCTGCCAGTTGATGTAGGGGAACACCAGACTGGACACCAGAATGGACACTATGATCACCACGAACAGAAAGCTGGTGCCGCAGCGGGGATGGTGCTTGGGCTGGGGACGGACGTTCTCCACCGTCAGGGGCAGGCCCGCCTCATAGCAGAAGATGGTCTTATGCTCCGCGCCGTGGTAGCAGAACACGCGGTGAACGTCCTTCTGCTTGGAGCAGAGGATCAGATAGCCCAGGAAGATGGCCACCTTCACCACGCCCTCGATGATGTTGTGGACCGCGGCGCTCTTAGCGTGAAACAGTCCGGCGACGAACGTGGGCAGCAGCATGAACAGCACCAGTGTCAGGGCTAGGCTCAAAATCACGGAGAACGCCACCACCAGGGATTGCAGCTTCTCTGCGGGGATGTGCTTTTCCAGCCACTGGTCGAATTTGCCGGGATGGGCATCCTCCTCATCAGGGAAATAGTCTGCCGAAAACATCAGCGCCTTGACGCCGGTGATCATGGAGCTGATGAACGTCACGGCACCGCGGAGGATAGGCACACCCAGAATGGGGTACTTGCTCCTGATGAACTTCCGCTCTGTGACCTTGGTGACCAGTCCCTCCGGAGAGCGGACCACAATGGCGTCCTTCTCCGGTCCGCGCATGAGGATACCTTCGATCAGCGCCTGCCCGCCGATAGTGGTGCGGAACGCGCCCTGTTTCTTTTCCATATGCCTGAATGATCCTTTCTGTGACAAGCATACCACAGCTCGCCTAAAAATGCAACAGTTGTTCGATTATTTACAGTTCTTTTTCTGTCTCCCGCTTCAGCGGCAGGCGGATAGTCACCACAGCGCCGCCTCCGGCGGCATTGGCGATGTCAAACTGGCCGCCGTGGAGGTGGACGATCTCATCGCAGACCGCTAGGCCGATGCCGCTGCCGCGGGCGCGGGAGGAGCCCTTGTAGAATTTCTGCTTCACGTAGGGCAGCTCCGCCTCGGGGATGCCGGGGCCGAAGTCGCGGATGGAGATGATATACTCCCCCTCCTGCTGGGTGAGGTGGACCACGATGCGCTTGCCGGAACCGCCGTGCTTGGCGGCGTTGTCCAGCACGTTGCAGAACACCTGCTTCAGCCGCTCAGGGTCGCCGGTGATAGGCTCGTCATACAGAGCCTTGTCGCTGCCGTACTCCAGGGAGATGCCGTCCTGGCGGAACAGCTCGCGGTAGGTGTAGACCGCGTCCTCCAGCTCCGCCTGTATGTCGGTGTCCTCTACCTGCAGGGTGAAGCGGCCATCGGTCATCTTGGAGAAGTCCAGCAGCTCCTCCACCATGTTGGTCAGGCGGCGGGACTCCTTGAGGATGATCTGCACGCCGCGGCGCAGCTGCTGCACGTCGCCGGACTCGTCCTCCAGCAGCGTCTCACCCCAGCCGTTGATGGCCGTCAGGGGCGTTCGCAGCTCGTGGGACACGGAGGAGATGAACTCCGACTCCATCTTCTCGCTCTGACTGATCTTCAGGGACATGTCGTTGATGTTGTCCACCAGCACACCCATCTCATCGGTGTATTTGTTGGGGATCTGGATGCCGTAGCTGCCGGCGGAGATGCGCTTGGCCGTCTCCGACACGGCGGAGACAGGGGCCACTACGTTGTTGATGAAGATGGAGCTGGACAGGAAAATCAGGCAGATCACCGCGGTCATGACGCCGCAGACTACCAGCACCGTCAGAAACACCTGACGGTCCAGGTTCCCGATGGCGGTGACATAGCGCATGACGCCCACCACCTGCCCGTTGAACTTCAGCAGGCTGGAGGCGGCGATGATCCGCTCGCCGGTGGCCTCATCGCGGCCCACGTAATCCTGCACCGTGCCGCTCTCCACGGCGCGGGCCACCTCCGGTGTGCTGGGATAGGTGCCCGCCGTCAGGCCGCGGGTGGTGACCTCCACGCGGCCTGAGCTGTTGAGAAATTGCAGCTCGATGTGGTCTCTGTCGTCAAAGGTGGCGGCGTACAGTGTGGCGCTGCGGTAATACTCCTTGTAGCCGATCATGACATAGGTATTGAAGTAGTCGGCGCCGGCGGCCGCCTTGGCCCGCAGGGTGGAGCGGGCGCTGTTGTAGTAGTTGCTGGCGAAGCCCACAGAGATGAGGGCGCCCACCAGCAGCAATATGGCGGCCACGGGGCCGATGCTTCCGGCCAGCCAGCGGCGGCGCAGGCCCTGTACCCGCGGCAGCTTGGGGGACATGTTCCTCAGCTCCTTTCGTGGTAAAGTCAAAATAAGCGGCGCGGCGTTGTCAATAGAACACGGATGGCAAGAGATTTTTCGCCGAGACAAGGCGCAAAGCCGCCGCTGTACTTTGTGTACAGCCAGGCTTTGCAACGCAGTATCGGCGGAAAAGATCCGCCATCAGAAGCCCCACTTGTAGCCGTAGCCCCAGATGGTGGTAATGTACGTTGGATTCGTGGCGTTGTCCTCGATCTTGAGACGGAGGCGGCGGATGTTGACATCCACGATCTTCAGCTCGCCAAAGTAGTCGTGGCCCCAGACCATATCCAGGATCTCCTCGCGGGAGAGGGCCTTGCCGGGGTTCTCCATAAACATCTTCATGATGGAGTACTCCACCTGGGTGAGCTTGATGCGCTGGCCGTTCTTCTCCAGGGTGCGGTTGCGGGTGTTCAGCAGGAAGGGCGGCTGGTCGATCTCACCGGCGTCCACGGCGGCGCCGCCGGAGCGGCGCATCAGGGCATCCACGCGGGCGGTAAGCTCGGCGGGTGAGAAGGGTTTGGTGACATAGTCGTCGGCGCCGGTCATAAGGCCGGTGACCTTATCCATCTCCTGGGAGCGGGCGGTGAGCATGATGATGCCGATGGTCGCATTGGTGGCGCGGATGCGGCGGCAGACCTCGAAGCCATCGATGCCGGGGAGCATGATGTCCAGAAGGGCCACGCGGACATCGGCGTGCTCCTTCAGCTTCTCCAGTGCCTCCTCGCCGGTCTCCGCCTCAATCACCTCGTAGCCGGCGCGGCGGAGATTGATGACGATAAAGCTGCGGATGCTGGATTCGTCCTCCAGGACCAGTACTTTTTTCATAGTGCGCTCCTTTCTGACGTCAGGAATTGTTCCAGGTACCCAGGATGAGATTGAAGCTGCGGCGCAGCAGGTCCTCATCCATGCCGTAATAGGGGGCGATCTCAAAGACCTCGCCGGCGTAGACGGTGGTAGTCTGTCGGCGGAGGACCAGTCGGTGGCCCATGCGGCTGCGGGAATCGCGGTTCTCACCGGTGATGGTGTAGACGGACAGCACGGAGTCACCGTTGATGCAGAGGGTCATCTGGTTTTCGTTGGAGATGGCAGTGACAAGAGCGTCCACATCCCAGTTCCACCAGCTCAGGGGGATAGTGAAGTACCATCCGGCGGAGAGACAGTGGTAGGTCTTGACGGACTGCTCGAAACGGCCGTCGGACTTCCAGCTCATCCAGGCCACGAAGCCGTCGGTCTGCTCGGCGGCGCTGTCGGCATCGGGGCAGGGCAGCTCGATGATGCCGTCGCCGTCGATGTCCTGGGGGGAGAGCTGGCGGTAGGGGTAGACGGCGGCGGACACGCCGCTGTTTTTATCCAGCGCCACGTTGACAAGGCCCGCCTCCTGACGGTAGATAAGGATGTCGGTGACGGCCATGCTTGTGATATCCACGCCGGTGATGAACACGGCGGGGGTATCCTTATCCACCATGCCGGTGACGACGCTGCCGCGGTTCAGGGCGGCCATGGAGGTGGACAGACGGCAGCGGTAGGACACGCCCATCTGTTCCTCCTGCCAGCCGTAAAACTCCGCCACGGGACCCAGCTCGCCGTCGCTGCGGAGCACCAGCAGGCTGGGCACGCCGTCGCCGTTGAGGTCCTGGACACTGAACTGGGTGTAGCCGCTGGACATCAGGGCTACCGGCTCCGACTCCACGGTGTAGGCGGCCAGAGTCTGAACATCGGCGCTGATGCGCCAGCCCACGATGATCTCGCGGCATCCGTCGCCGTTGAGGTCCTGATAATAGACGCTGTCCACGGCGGAGCCGCTGCTCTCAATGGTGCAGAAACAGCGGTAGGTGTCGCCCTCCAGCCGGAACACCATGATCTTCAGGGGCTTTTCATCGCTGCTGCGGCGCAGGAACACCAGCGCCTCCTGGATGCCGTCATCCTCCAGATCCACCATCTGGACGGACTGGATGTTCCGGCCGCCGGAGGGCGAGGCGTACTCGTAGCCCTGGTCGATGAGGCTGTCGATCTGCTGGGACAGGCCGGTATACTCCTCTGCCATACGGGGCAGGGTGAACAGCTGCTCCACGGAGGAGTCGAAGAAGGTGCAGCCGGACAGCACGGCGGCCAGCGCCAGTCCTGCCAGCAGCAGGATACACTTTTTCGCGGTATGCTTCACAGCGGTCCCTCCGTTCGCCTATAATTGCACCTTATATCATACCACAGGGCGCGGCGTTTTGGTAGTGCTTTTTTGCGTTTTCCTGTGGAAAACGCAAAGTACGGACCGCCTTTCAGCGGTCCGTACAGAGATGGTGGGGAATGTGCCGCGTCAGCGGATGCGGATGATGGCCTTCACCGTGCCGCCGCCCACGGTGCCCACAATGGTGGCGTAGCGGCCGCTGCTGGTGCCGGTGACGGTGACCTTGGCGCCCTCCAGCTTGCAGACGCCGTTGCTGTCGCCGTCCATGGCCCAAGTCACGGAAGCGTCAGTGCCCTTGAGTCCCAGGGTCCAGACCTCGCCGGCCTTGGCGCTCATCTCGAATACGCCGGTCTCGCTGGTGGAGGCCAGATCGCCCTCGTAGCCGCCCTCAGACGTGGCGGTGATGGTCAGCTTGCTGATATCCACCGTGGCGGTAGTATTGCCGGTGGTGCTTCCGGTGGTGCTTCCAGTGGTGCTTCCGGTAGTGCTGCCGGTGGTGCTGCCGGTAGTGTCGCTGCCCTCGGCGGCCTTGACGGTGACGCTGCACGTGGCCTCGGCGCTGCCCACCTTGGCGGTGATAACAGCGCTGCCCGCGGCCACAGCCGTGACCTCGCCGGTATCGCTGACGGTGACGACGGCAGGATCGCTGCTGCTCCAGGCGCAGGTCTCCGTGGTCTCCTCATTGACCTTCAGCGTCTCCTTGCCGCCCACATCCAGCGCCAGCACCGTGCGGTTCAGGGTGATGGTATCGGCGGGCTCCACAGGGTCGGGATCCGGTGTGGGGGTAGGCTCGGGGATCACGTCCTCCACAGGCGGCTTCTGGCCGCCGATGGCGGTTTTGATCTGGTCGCCGAACAGCAGCCATACCACCAGCAGCACCAGCAGGATCAGCACCAGCACCACCACGGGGCCCAGAATGCTGGGTGCCTTGCGGCGGGGGGTCTCCGCTCTGCGGCGGCGCTTGGTGGCGCGGCCGCCGTAATAAGCATCGTCTTCTTCGCAGAACGGGCAGGTCTTATAGCTATCGGAGAACATCTCTCCGCATTTCTTGCACTTGATGAGACTCATGTGGATACCTCCGAGAAAAAATCTATTTTACATAATACCCATTTCACCCCCTCACGTCAACCGTCTATCGCCGAAATTCATTCTTTTTTTACATGATGCGCCCTGCGCCGCTTGCTTTTCTCCGTCACATTTCCTATAATGGCGGCAGAGATCACTTGGGAGGGCCCGTGACATGAACACCATTTTCATCGGCATCGCAGGCGGCACCGGCAGCGGCAAGACCACGCTGACGGAGCATCTGGCCGCCCGCTTCGGCAGTGACATCAGTGTGGTACACCACGACAACTACTACAAGCGGCAGGACCGCCCCTTTGAGGAGCGCTGCCAGCAGAACTACAATCACCCGGACGCCTTCGACACCGATCTGATGATCGCGGACCTGAAGGCGCTGAAGCGGGGCGAGACCATCCACTGCCCCGTGTACGACTACGCCATCCACAACCGCACCGCGGAGACGGTGGAGGTGAAGCCCACCAAGGTGGTGATCGTGGAGGGCATCCTCATCTTTCAGAACAAGGAGCTGCGGGACCTGCTGGACATCAAAATTTTCGTGGAAACGGACGCCGACGTCCGCATCCTGCGCCGCGCCCTGCGGGACGTGGAGGAGCGGGGCCGGTCGCTGGAGTCGGTGGTGAACCAATATCTCACCACGGTGAAGCCCATGCACGAGCAGTTCGTGGAGCCCACCCGCAAGTTCGCGGACATCATCGTGCTGGAGGGCGGCCACAATCTGGTGGCGCTGGACATGATCATGCAGCGCATCGCCAACCACATCGCGGAGAGCTGACATGAAACGCGCCCTTTTCCGTATCGCCGCCGTACTGTGCATCGCGCTGGCGGCGTTCTTCCTGATGCCGGTCTTTGGCGGCATCCTGCACTTCGGCATGATCTGGCCGGCGGCGGTACTGCTGCCGGCAGCGGCGGTGCTGCTGCGGCCGGCCTTCTTCCGCCGCCTGCTGCGGCCCCGATGGCTGCGGCGGGCCGTGAGCCTGCTGGCGGCGGTGTGCGCCGCAGCGGTGCTGGTGACGCTGGGTATGATGGCCCGGGCGGCAGGGAATCGTCCGCCGGAGGACATGCCCTGCACCGTCATCGTGCTGGGCTGTCAGGTGCTGGAGGACGGGCGGCCCAGTCTGATGCTGCAAAAGCGCATCGACGCGGCCTACGGCTATCTCTCCGCCCACCCCGATGCGGCCTGCGTCGCCTCCGGAGGGCTGGACGACAGCGAGACGGTGACGGAAGCCCAGTGCATCCGCAGCACGCTGGTATCCATGGGCATCGACGAAGGCCGCATCTATCTGGAGGACCGGTCCCGCTCCACCGAGGAGAATCTGTCCTTCTCCGCCGCCATCATACGGGAGCAGAGCCTGCCGCAGCAGGCGGTCATCGCCTCCGACAACTTCCACCAGCTGCGCGCCGCCATCTGGGCAGAGCGGGACGGGCTGACGCCCTACGCCGCAGGCTGCGCCAGCCCCTGGTTCCTCACTGCGGGCTACTGGGCGCGGGAGGCGGCGGCGCTGCTCTGCATGGCGGTCACCGGCATGTAGAGCCATTGTTGCCAGATTTTAAACCTTTGGAAAATGTCCTTGCATTTTTCAATTTTCATGATAGAATAGGCTTACAAATCTTTATGGAGGTGCTACTATGGCTTATCAGATCGGTTCCGCTTGCGTCAGCTGCGGTGCTTGCGCGGACGCATGTCCCGTGGGTGCTATCTCTCAGGGCGATGATCGTTACGTCATCGACGCCGGTGCCTGCCTGGACTGCGGTTCTTGCAGCGATACCTGCCCCAATGGCGCTATCAGCCCCGCTGAGTAATTTACATACGAGCGGTAAAGTGACCGGCCCTCTGGCCGGTCACTTTTTTGTTGCGGACGGCGGCTGTTTATATTACAATAGAGGCAGTTTATGGCAGGAGGATGGTGTATGGAGCGATGGGACACCCTGTGGGACGGCGGCTGGACGTTCTGCTTTGACGACGGCGCATTCAAGCCCTCCACAGACTCCTTCCTGCTGGGCAGCTTTCCGCCGCTGCGGCGGGGCTGGCGGGTCTGCGATCTGGGCTCCGGCACGGGGCTGCTGGGCCTGCTGCTTCTGGCGCGGGAGCCGTCCCTCACCGTCACGGGGCTGGAGCTGTCCCCCGCCGCCTGCGCCCTGGCGCACCGCACCGCCGCGGCCAACGGCCTGACGGACCGGCTGATCACGCTGCCCTGCGACCTGCGGGACCGCAGACAGCTGCCGCCGGCGGGACGCTTCGATCTGGCGGTGTCCAACCCGCCCTACTTCCCTGCCAGAGGCGGGAAAACGGCGGCCGGCAGCCGCGGCATTCACCGTGCCGAGCTGGCATGCACCATGGAGCAGCTGTGTGCGGCGGCAGCGTACCTGCTGCGCAGCGGCGGGCAGTTCTGTCTTGTGTACCGCACGGAGCGGCTGGCGGAGCTGATGGAGACGCTGCGGCGGCACCGGCTGGAGCCGAAGGTGCTGCGGTTCGTCCAGAAAAACGCCGCATCCGCGCCATCGCTGCTGCTGATGGCCTGCCGCAAGGACGGAGGCACCGGCCTGACGGTGCAGCCGCCGCTGCTGCTGCAAAACGGCGATGGCACGGAAACGCCGGAGCTGCGGCGCATCTATTTCAAGGAGAAGGGATAACACTATGGCTGGTATGTTATATCTGGTGGCCACGCCCATCGGCAATCTGGGAGACTTTTCCCCCCGTGCCGTGGAGACACTGGCCCGGGCGGATTTCATCGCCGCCGAGGACACCCGCGTGTCCGTAAAGCTGCTGAACCACTTCGACATCAGGAAGCCGCTGGTCAGCTACCACGAGCATAACCGCGCCGCCGCAGGGCAGGCCATTCTGGCCCGCATGCTGGAGGGTGAGACCTGCGCCCTGGTGACGGATGCGGGCACCCCCGCCATCAGCGACCCCGGCCAGGATCTGGTGGCCCTGTGCGCCGCTAACGGCGTGACGGTACAGGCCATCCCCGGCTGCTGCGCCGCCATCGCGGCCCTGGCCGTGTCGGGGCTGGACACGGGGCGGTTCACCTTCGAGGGCTTCCTGCCCTCCGGCAAAAAGGAACGCCGCGCCGCGCTGGAGGAACTGACCGGCGAGGTACGGACCATGGTGTTCCACGAGGCGCCCCACCGGCTGCGGTCCGCGCTGGCGGACATGGCGGAGGTTCTGGGCGACCGCCCCGTGGCTCTGTGCCGCGAGTTGACGAAGCTCCATGAGGAGACGGTGCGTACCACGCTGGCTCAAGCCGCCGCCTACTACGCCGCCAATGAGCCCCGCGGCGAGTACGTGCTGGTGGTGGCGGGACGGCCCCGTCAGTATCTGCCCCAGCTGACGCTGGAGGAAGGCGTGGAGCGGGTGCTGCGCCTGCGGGAGGGCGGCATGAAGATGAAGGACGCCGTGCGGCAGGTGGCCGATGATACGGGCCTGAGCCGCAACGAACTGTACAACGCGGCGCTGCAGCGCTGAGCCTCCCCGAAAAAATGCGGAAATACCTGCAAAGCTTACGGCTTCACAGGTATTTTTATATGTTTTTGCGTCATTTCATTTATTCCGGCAGTAGAAAAGCGCCGGTATGGTCTCCGGCGCTTTTCGGCTGTCAGTTGTCCCCGCGAAGCTCCCTCAAACACTTCGCGCAGACATTTTTTCCGCGGAACACCGACACGTCCTTGACACCGTCACAGAAGATGCAGCTGGGCCGATATTTCTTGAGAATGACCGATGATCCCTCAACATATATCTCCAGCGCGTCCCTCTCCGTGATGTCCAGCGTCCGGCGCAGCTCGATGGGAAGTACGATCCTTCCCAGCTCGTCCACACGTCTGACGATCCCCGTCGCTTTCACTTGTGGTATCCCCCCTATTCAGTTGTCCCAAATATGCGGTTGACAGGCGGTTTCAGTATGACATATTTTGCAAATTCTGTCAACTGCTCTTCGCCAAAAGCCCTGTCGTTTCCACAAATATTGCGCTGTGGCGGCGCATATTCTCCCTGCACAAGGAAAAATACGCCCCGCAGCGGGCGCGGGAGAGGAGGCACATCTCATGGCGATGGGTCTGGTGTGGACGCTGATGGTGACGGCGGCGCTGGTGTGCGGCGCGGTGCAGGGAATGCTGCCCGCTGTGACAGCGGCGGCCATGAAGGGTGCGTCCGCCGCCGTGGATCTGACACTGTCCATGGCAGGGGCGCTGTGCCTGTGGTCGGGGGTCATGACGGTGATGGAGCGGGGCGGCCTGACGCGGGGGCTGGCCCGCCTGTTCCGCCCTCTGCTGCGCCGCATCCTCCCCCGCGCCAGCCGGGATGCCGACGCGCTGGCGGCGGTATCCGCCAACGTATCCGCCAATCTGCTGGGACTGGGCAACGCCGCCACGCCGCTGGGTATCCGAGCCGCACAACGGATGGCAGCAGGCTGCGGCGGCACCGCCAGCGACGAGCTGTGCCGTCTGGTGGTGCTGAACACCGCGTCCATCCAACTGCTGCCCACCACCGTGGCCGCCGTCCGCAGTGCCCAGGGCTGTGCCGCGCCGCTGGACATCCTGCCGGCGGTCTGGCTGTCCTCGGTGCTGTCCGTCACGGCAGGACTGCTGGCCGCCCGCCTTCTGCAGCGGGTCTGGAGGGCGTGACCGTGGATATCGCCTCCCTCCTGATCCCTCTGCTGCTGACGGCGGCGGCCCTGTGGGCCCTGGGTCGTCGGGTAGACGTGTACGACGCTCTCACCGCCGGTGCGTCGGAGGGCCTGACGGTGCTGCTGCGCATCGTGCCGTCCCTCATCGCGCTTTTAACGGCGGTGTATATGTTCCGCGCCTCCGGTGCGCTGGACCTGCTGACGGAGCTGCTGGCGCCGGTGCTGGAGAAGCTGGGCATCCCGCCGGAGACGGCGGCGCTGCTGCTCATCCGGCCGGTGTCCGGCTCCGGCGCGCTGGCGGTGGGCAGCGAGCTGATGGCCGCCCACGGGCCGGACAGCTACATTGGCCGGTGCGCGGCGGTGATGCTGGGCTGTACGGAGACCACATTCTACACCATCGCTGTGTATTTCGGCGCGGCGGGCATCCGCCGCACCCGCTACACCATACCGGCGGCGCTGACCGCTGATCTGGCGGGCTTCATGGCGGCGGCGTGGAGTGTGCGTCTGTTCTTCGGAGCATAGAAAAAGCGCACCCCGCGGGGTGCGCTTTTCGCGGCTTTTTTACATCTTCTCCGGTGCGGAGCAGCCAATAAGGGTCATGCCGTTTTTCAGTACGGCCCGGGCGGTATCCGCCAGCTTCAGGCGGGCCAGCAGCACGTTCTTCTCCTCGCCCTTGATGCGGCAGGCGTTGTAGAACTTGTGGAACGCGGCGGCCAGCTCGGACAGATAGCGATTGATAAAGCTGGGATCGTAGTCCCGGGCGGCCAGACGCACCACCACCGGGTACTGGGCCAGCTGCTTGATGAGCGCCTTCTCCTCGTCGGCGGTAAGCAGCGCCAGATCGGCGTCTGCCGCGGCGGGCACGTCGAAGCCCTCCGCCGCCAGCGCCTTCAGCAGGGTGCAGATGCGGGCGTAGGCGTACTGCACGTAGTACACGGGGTTCTCGCTGTCCTCCCGCACGGCTAGGCCCAGGTCGAACTCCATCTGAGTGTCGGGCTTGGCGTTGAAGAACCAGCGGCAGGCGTCCACAGGGATCTCGTCCAGCAGGTCGGTGAGGCTGATGGCCTTGCCGGTACGCTTGGACATACGCACTACCTCGCCGTCCCGCACCAGCTTCACCAGCTGCATCAGCACGATGTCCAGCCGGTGCTCACCGTCCAGCCCCAGCGCGTCCATGGCGCCCTTCAGGCGGGCCACATGACCGTGGTGGTCGGCGCCCCAGATGTTTACCACCTTGTCGAAGCCGCGGACGGCAAACTTGTTCCGGTGGTAGGCGATATCGGCGGCAAAGTAGGTGTAGAAGCCGTTGGCGCGGCGGAGCACGTCGTCCTTCAAGGCCAGCTTTTCGATGTCCTCGTCGGACTTACCGGCGGCGCGGAGCTTCTCCGCCAGGATCTCGGAGGTCTTGAGCCACAGGGCGCCGTCCTTCTCGTACGTCCAGCCCCGGTCGGTCAGCAGCTGCACGGAGTCGGCCACGTAGCCGCTCTCGTGAAGGCTGGACTCGAAGAACCACTGGTCGTACTGGATGCCGTAGCGGGCCAGATCGGTCTTCATCTTGGGGATGTTGCGGCTCAGGCCGAACTGGGCCAGCGCGTCGTGGCGTACCTGCTCCTCGCAGTTCAGGTACTTATCGCCCTCCTGCTCATAGAATGCCTGCGCCAGCTCGCGGATGTCATCGCCGTGGTAGCCGTCCTCGGGGAATTCCACGGCATCCTCGCCCTTGATGATCTGGAGGTAGCGGGCTTCCAGGCTCTTGGCGAACTTCTCGATCTGGTTGCCGGCGTCGTTGACGTAGAACTCGCGGGTCACATCGGCACCGGACTTCTGCAGCACGCTGGCCAGTGTGTCGCCCAGCACGCCGCCCCGGGCGTTGCCCATGTGCATGGGTCCGGTGGGGTTGGCGGACACGAACTCCACCATGTACTTCTTCCCCGCCAGCATATCGTTCTCACCATAATGCTCGCCGACGGACTCGATGCCGGAGACAGTGTCGGCATACCACTTGCCGCCCAGACGGAAGTTCAGGAAGCCGGGGCCCGCCAGCTCCACGGAGGTGAAGCAGCTGCCCTCCAGTGCCATGTTGTCAATGAGGGTCTGGGCCACCTGACGGGGGTTCATCCTCATGGCCTTGGCCGCCGCCAGACAGAAGGTGGTGGTATAGTCGCCGTTGGCGGTGTCCTTGGGGATCTCCACCGCCGGAATCACGGTAATGCCGGACGGTAAAACACCGGCGGCCGCCGCCTTCTCGTAGGCGGAAACGGTCAGCTGCAGCACCTGATCCTTGGCGCTCTGTATCATATTCATAGTCAGTTCTCCTCTTTCGTTAAAGTCAGCTCCACCCGCAGCACCGACAGGGGCTGCGTACCGATGAGCAGTGTATACGCCAGTGTGATAAAGCCGTGGCCCTGTCGGGACAGCTGCCACGCCACCTCCTGAGTGACGACATTCAGCGTCAGGCTGCCGCCATCACCGCCGTCGATGCGGGTGGCTGTGGGCGTTTTGGGGTCCAGCAGCAGGCCGTAGCCCCCGCTGTCGGCCTCGTTGATGACCACCGCGCGGTGGGTGGCCGTCTCCAGCTTCACATCGGAGACGATGGCGCTGCCGTCGGTCTCGTTGGCCGCCTCATACCGCAGGTGCCACCCCTCCGGCAGCTTTTCCAGCGTGCCCGTGCCGCAGAAGATCAGCTGATCCTCCTGCCCGCCGAAGCGGCTGGTGCTCCGGACCGTGATCTGTACATGCTCTGCCATGGCTCACCTCAATATTCCTCGATATCCACAGGCCGCACCGCCCCCTGCAGGGGCCGGCCCAGGAACATGCCCGCCAGCGCGCCGAAATCCTCCGGCCGGTCACTGGCGTACAGCGTCATCTCGCCGCCGCGCCGGTCTGCCAGCAGCTCCCGCTCCGTCAGCTGCCGCTTCAGGCTGCGGGCCGCCTCGGCGCCGGAGTCCACCAGCGTCACATCCGGCCCCATGATGCCGCCGATGACCTCCGCCAGCAGCGGATAGTGGGTACAGCCCATGATGAGGGTGTCGATGCCGGTATCCCGCAGCGGCTCCAGATACTCCCGCGCCACCGTTTCAATGACGGTATCGCCCGGCTGGAACCGGCCGTTCTCCACCAACGGCACAAACAGGGGGCACGCCTTACTGATAACGGTGATATCCCCGTCCAGTCCGGCGATGGTGCGCTCATAGGCGCCGGAGCGCACGGAGGCGGCAGTGGCGATGAGCCCCACCCGCTTGTTCCGCGTGGACGCCGCGGCGCGGCGGCAGGACGGCTCCACCACACCCAGCATGGGCAGGTCGCCGTTCTCCGCCTGTAATTGGGGCAGCGCCGTGGTGGATACGGTGCCGCAGGCCACCACCAGCGCCTTGATGTCGAAGGTCCGCAGGAAGCGGACATCCTGCTTTGCAAAGCGCAGCAGGATTTCCGCCGAGCGGCTGCCATAGGGCACACGGGACGTGTCTCCGAAGTATATAATGTTCTCAGAGGGGAGGATGCTGCGGATCTCCCGCACGGCGGTGAGCCCGCCGCTGCCGGAGTCGAACACCCCGATCGGACGCAGATCCATGGAAACGCTCCTTCTCGCAGTTTTCAACTTTATCTTTATACTGTAACTAATATATTCTACTATGAACCGCCGCCCGACACAAGCTAAATTTTGGCGGACCTTCCCACTTTTTCTATGGCATTCCGCGAAATGCCGTGTTATAATCAGGGAAACAAAGTGCTGACCGTGAAACGGAGGTGGCCTGATGGAACTGAAAATGACGGAGAAGCAGTTCCGGCGTCTGCTGGATCTGGTGTATATCGGCAACTGGGTGCTGAACTCCACCCGCGGTGATGACCGCATCAAGGAGTATGACCAGGTGGAGAGTCTGGTCTTCGCCCACTGTCTGGACCACGGCATGGCCCCGCTGACGGAGCTGTACCAGGGGGAGCTGATCCCCTCCCGCGCCTTTGCCGACGGCGGCATCCACGAGGCTATCATGGCCTACGAGGACACCACGTTCTTTGAGATACTGGCGCAGGAGCTGGCCCTGCGGGACATGGACGATCCCCCCATCACGCCGGAGAACTACGATGAGGTGATGGCGCGGATGGAGACGTATCTGGGAGAGTTCGAGCAGCACGGCACCGA
>ENA-UERK01001057-UERK01001057.1-human-gut-metagenome-genome-assembly--contig:-NODE-1057-length-21275-cov-21.927823_pt1 | contig 21275 bp, 18 predicted proteins | sample MGYA00242957_ERZ507957 | MGnify/ENA primary metagenome ERZ507957 (study PRJEB26167, sample SAMN06115538) | human gut metagenome | host: Homo sapiens | place: China:Heilongjiang | collected 2015-11-06... | reverse complement strand
ATGTATTCGCAAGGCAAGAAAAGGTCTATTTTTTCTCTCATTTTCTTACGTTATTTTTGTTCACTTCAGCCCTTTTCGGGGGGCTAAATCTGTGTTTTTTATCTTTATTTTATCTTATTATATTAAAATATGTGGCAAAGATACTAATTTTTCGCCAAAAAACACTATCTTTGCAGTATGAATAATGAAAAAAAATATCTTTTGGGTCTTACACTTGCCGAATTGAAGCAGGTGGCAAAGGACTTAGGCATGCCCGCCTTCACCGGTGGACAGATGGCGAAGTGGCTCTATGAGCAGCATGTGAAGAGCATTGATGAGATGACCAACATCTCGAAGGCGAACCGTGCCAAACTCGCTGCCGAATACGAAATAGGATGCTTCGGATATTCCGATGCGCAACATTCGGTGGATGGTACCATCAAGTACCTCTTCCCTACCCGAAGCGGCAAATTTGTCGAGACGGTTTACATCCCCGACAAAGACCGCGCCACGCTGTGCGTTTCTTCGCAGGTGGGATGCAAGATGAACTGCCTGTTCTGCCAGACCGGCAAGCAGGGGTTTGAGGGCAGTTTGCCTGCCGGCGACATTCTGAACCAGATTTACTCGCTGCCTGAGGTAGACAAGCTTACCAACATCGTGTTCATGGGTCAGGGCGAGCCGATGGATAATCTCGACAATGTGCTGCGCGCCACGGAGATTCTCACTGCCGACTACGGCTGGGCATGGAGTCCGAAGCGCATCACGGTAAGTTCGGTGGGCGTAAAGAACAAGCTGAAGCGGTTCCTGGAAGAGAGCGACTGCCATGTGGCCATCAGCATGCACGACCCTATCCCTTCTGAGCGTGCCGAACTGATGCCTGCCGAAAGGGGTATGGGCATTGAGCAGGTGGTAGAGTTGCTGAGAAACTATGATTTCTCTCATCAGCGCCGCCTGAGTTTCGAGTACATCGTCTTTAAGGGCGTAAATGACAGCATGCAGCATGCCAAGGCCATCATCAAACTGGTGAAGGGACTTGACTGCCGCTTCAACCTGATCCGTTTCCATCAGATTCCAGACATTCCTCTGCAGGGTGTGGATGATGAGAAGATGGAGCAGTTCCGTGATTACCTCACCCAGCATGGTGTCTTCACCACCATCCGTGCCAGCCGTGGCCAGGACATATACGCCGCCTGCGGTCTGCTCAGCACCTCGAAGAAAATCGGAGAAATCCGTGAACACGAGGATGAAGAGAAGAAGCATAAGTAAGGAAAGGAGGGGAAATGGTACAAATGGATACAAAAAATGAAAGAAAAGAAAAGGAAAGAACGAAAAGGTCTGAGACAGGTAAATTCTTCTATGATTTAAGCAAAGCGTCTTTCTCTATCACTTTTCTCGGTAGCTTGGCATCAATGTTTAAAGATGGAACGCCAACAGTATCAATGCTCATTGGAGCTACCATTGGCATAATACTATCTGTGGTATTTTTCATCGTTGGATATAAAATTTTAAAAAAATAGAAATTATGGATTTATTTACATTTACAATGACGATAAGTCTCATCATTGCTCTCAGCTTTTTGGCTTGGCTTTATACAAAACCAGGAAAGAAATGGTTAGAGAATCTTTAAATAAAAAATATGTTTTACATGGCTTTAGCAATGACAATTGTCATGGTAATTGCTCTCAGCTTTCTGGCTTGGCTTTATACAAAACCAGGAAAGAAATGGTTAGAGAATCTTTAAAGACTCTTCTTGCCGGCTGCCTCCTGTTACTCTTTCTGGCAAGCTGCAGCCCGGGAGGAGGAAGAAACGGAAAACTGCCCAAGAGCACAGGACAGCCTTACGAGGTGGTGCTCGAGGGAGATACCGACAGCATCGTTACGAAGATACTGACGGAAGAGGTGCCTGCCCTGCCCCAACCCGAACCGCTCTGCCGGCTCATCCAGGTGAAGAAGGGAAAGACCCACGGCAGCTACCTGCTCGTAAGAACCCGAATCGTGGTGAACATCCCGGCAGCGGAATTCTCAGTCGGGCTGAGCCGCAACGAGAATGCTTCGCCGCAGACCGTCATCCGCATCTCTGCCCGCTCGCCGCAGCAACTCAGAGAGAAACTCAACCCCGAGAAACTGCGCCAACTCGTAGATGAGGCTGAACTGGAGCACCTCGCCTCCATCATCTCCACCAATCCGAGCAAGCAGAACCGCGAGATGCAGCAGCTGGTAAAGAAGAACTTCGGCATCAGCATGAACATCCCTACAGAAATGCAGGCAAGCAAGAAGGCGAAGAACTTCATCTGGATTTCAAACAACGCCAGCTCGGGCATGAAGAACCTCATCCTCATGAGAGTGAAGGGTGAAGAACGAAGAACAGGAAAAGTGAAGAGTGAAGAACGAAGAATGAAGAAACAACGTTCGGCGACCGAAGGGAAAGCCAATTCAAATGCTTTTCATGTAAATGACAAGGCTTTGGTTGACAGCATTCTCCGAACCAACATGCCGGGCGAAACCGACAGCATGTATATGGTGATTCCCGTTCTTTCAGAAAGAGGACTCTGGGAGATGAAGGGCGACGCCATGGGAGGACCTTATGTGATGAGGCGCATCTGCTCCGGAAAGGGGAAGGATGAAATCATCATCATCGGCTTTGTATATGCGCCCGAAATGAAAAAGAAAATATTAATCAAGCAGCTAGAAGCTGCGATTTCTACTATAAAATATAAACGATAAATGGACAGCAAAAAGATTAGAGTGGCCATCACTCACGGAGATACCAACGGTATCGGATACGAACTCATTTTTAAGGCATTCAGTGAGCCAGAGATGTTGGAGTATTGTACCCCTATCATCTACGGTTCGCCTAAAGTGGCAGCTTATTACCGCAAGGCGATGAATCTGCCTGCCCAGTTCTCCATCATACAGAAAGCTGAAGATGCGGAAGACGGAAGAATCAACCTCCTGCCGGCTGTAGACGAGGAGGTGAAGGTTGACATGGGCATGCCTACCCAGGAATCGGGAGCAGCTGCCATCAAGGCTCTAGACCGCGCCATGACCGACTACCGCGACGAGCTCTTCGACGTGCTCGTTACCGCACCGGTGAGCCTGCTGAACGCCCAGATTGAGGGCTTCCAGTTCAAGGGTCACAAGGAATACATTGAAACCTGCCTGGGCGAAGGAGCCAAGGGTCTTTCCATCCTCTGCGGCGGCGACCTCCGCATCGCCTCTGTAACCGGAAAAACTCCGCTCAAGGACGTGCCGGCAGCCATCACCCAGGAACTCATCATCGAGAAGGTGAAGCAGATGCACACATCCCTGAAGCGCGACTTCATGATTACCAACCCGCGCATCGCCGTGCTCGCCCTGAACCCTAGCAACAACGGCGAGGAGAGCTGCGGAACTGAGGAAGCTGAAATCATCATCCCAGCCATTGACCAGCTTGCCGAGCAGAAAATACAGGCCTTCGGTCCTTACCCAGCCGACGAGTTCTTCGGCAACGGATATTTCGTAGAGTTCGACGGCATCATGGCCATGTATCATGATCAGGCCACTACCCCGTTCCATTCGCTCTACACCGAGGATGGCGTGCTCTTTACAGCCGGTATGCCACTCGTGCACACCGCCGCCGACACCACTCCTTGCTACAGCATCACGGGCTGCAACGAGGCCGACGCAACCTCCTTCCGCCACGCCATCTGCCTGGCGCTGGATGCCTTCTGCAACCGCGAAGACTATGATGAGGCCTACGAGAATCCACTGCCTAAACTCTACCACGAGAAGCGTGACGAGAGCGAGAAGGTAAGATTCTCCATCCCTAAGAAAAAGGATAAATAGAAAGGCATCTTATCCTGGAAAGCGAAAGACGCCTTATCCCACGAGAAAAGCGGGATAAAGAAAGATTCGGGAGGGCAGATGAGCCCCAAAACAGCAAAACTGCCCTGTAATCAGACCTCCCGAACGTTAAAATAAAGAAAAAATGCTGATAATTCAGAAAAAATGAGTAATTTTGGCAGCTAAATGGATACTTCCGAACTACAAAAGATAAAACAACGCTACAATATCGTCGGTAACAGCGACGGATTGAACCATGCGCTCGACGTAGCCCTACAGGTAGCGCCGACCGATCTCTCCGTGCTCATCATCGGCGAGAGCGGTGTGGGTAAGGAAATCATTCCAAGGGTGATTCACGACAATTCGCCACGCCGCAGAGAGAAATATTTCGCCATCAACTGTGGAAGCATTCCGGAGGGAACCATTGACAGCGAACTCTTCGGACATGAGAAGGGTTCCTTCACTGGAGCCATAGGCGAAAGCGAAGGATACTTCGGTATTGCCAACAAGGGTACCATCTTCCTCGACGAGGTGGGCGAACTCCCGATACAGACGCAGGCAAGACTGCTGCGCGTGCTCGAAACGGGAGAATACATCCGCGTGGGTGGAACAGAGATCAAGAAAACGGATGTCCGCATCGTGGCAGCCACCAACGTAAACATGCGCAAGGCTGTGAGCGAAGGCCGGTTCCGCGAGGACCTCTACTACCGCCTCAACACCATCCCTATACAGATGCCTGCATTAAGGGAGCGGGGCAACGACATCCTCCTGCTCTTCCGCCTCTTCGCCATGCAGATGGCCGAAAAATACCGTCTGCCTAAGATTTCACTCTCGGATGAGGCAAAGCAGATTATGCTGAAATACAAGTGGCCGGGAAATGTGAGACAGCTCAAGAACATCACCGAACAGATGTCGGTGCTGAGCCGGGAAAGAGAAATCGACGCGCAGACCCTCACCCAGTTTATTCCGAGAGATGAGGAGTCTACACAGCTCGCCACCATACAGAAGGATGGTAACGACGACCACAGCTACGCCAGCGAGCGCGAACTGCTCTACAAGATTCTCTACGAACTGAGGGGCAACGTGAGCGACCTGAGACGAGAGATGAACAGCCTGCGCAAGCAGCTCGACGAGGCACGCCAGCTGGGCGGCACCAGCGGATATGTTTCGCCGGTTCAGCCGAGCACCCAGGTAGCTCCGGTATCAGCCGTAGCTCCGGTTTCAGCGGTTCCGACTGTATCATCCGTTTCACCGGTACCATCGGTTTCACCGGTTCCGTCCGTACCTCCAATTACCGACCTCGACGAGCTCCAGCACATCCGTCAGGAAATGGCTGCAGGAGGCATAAGGGGCACTTACAAACCCGAAGCCGAGGATGCCGAGATTGAGGAGATTAAGGAAGAAAACGAGAATCTGAACCTCAGCGACCTGAGCAAGCAGATGATAGAAAAGGCGCTGGAGAGAAACAACGGAAACCGCAAGAAAGCGGCTGAAGAACTGGGAATCTCCGACAGAACCCTGTACAGAAAGATTAACAAATATAAGTTATGAAGCATTTACGCGCGTACCTATATATAATAGGACTCACTCTCATGGTGGCGGTCATGGCTGCATGCTCCGTGAGCTACAAGTTCAACGGTGCCAGCATCGACTACACCAAAACAAAGACCATACAGATTGCCGACTTCCCTATCAGAAGTTCGTATGTGTGGGGTCCGATGGGTCCGATGTTCAACAACGAAATCAAGGACAAGTTTGCCAGCAACACCCAGCTCATACAGGTGTCGCGCAACGGCGACCTGAAGATAGAGGGCGAAATAACCCAATATTCTCAGCGTAACAAGTCGGTAAGCGCCGAGGGATACTCTGCCCAGACCGAGCTCAGCATCACCGTAAACGTGCGCTTTACCAACACCAAGAACCATGCCGAGGACTTCGAAAAGCAGTTTACATCTGCCAAGACCTACGACACCACCCAGAGCCTTGCCTCGGTGCAGGAAGAACTGGTAACCCAGATTATCAAAGACCTGGTAGACCAGATATTCAACGCTACGGTGGCTAACTGGTAAAAGAAAGATAAAAAGTTAATAGTTAAAAGTTAAATTAGTGGAACTAAGCAGATTGATACAACACCCAGAGGAAATGAACCGAGAGACGCTCTACGACTTGCGCGCCCTCTTGGCCCTATATCCGTATTATCAGACGGCACGCCTGCTGATGTTGAAGAATCTGTACCTGCTTCACGACCCGAGTTTCGACGAAGAACTGCGCCGGGCAGCCATCTACATCACCGACCGGAAAATCATCTTCGAGATGGTAGAGGCAGCCCATTATCAGATAAAGCCCGACCCGTCAGAGGTGGATCTCAACCAGCTGAAGGAATCGGAAAGAAAGGAAACGGGAGCAGAAAAACACGGCGACCGCACCAGCGACCTCATCGACCACTTCCTGGGATCCATACCGATGGATGCCGAAGAAGAGGAGAAGAAGAAGAAGGAGAAGCGCAAGCCTACACCTGCCGATGCGGCAGTAGACTATGTGGCGTATCTCATGGAGACAGAAGACCAGCAGGAGCCGGAAGATACTTCGCGCACCATGAGCCTCATCGACGACTTTATGGAGGATGGCGGTTTCAAGCTGCCTAAAATCCAGCAGGACGAAGATTACAAACCGGAATTTACGCCCGAACTTCAGACCGATTCAGGCAAGGACGGCGAAGAGGAAAACAGCGGCGTATTTACCGAAACCCTCGCCCGCATCTACATCAAGCAGGGCAGGTATCAGAGGGCTTACGACATCATCAGCCGACTGCATCAGCAGCGTCCTGACAAGAACGGATATTATGTTGACCAGCTCAGATTCCTGGAGAAACTGATGCTGAACAGCAAGAAGAAATCTCCGGAGAAAAAGAAATAAATAAGAATAATAAATAAATAAAACTAGTTTTAAAAATGGCTTACACATTATTAGTAGTATTAATCGTCCTGGTAGCTATCCTGATGATTTTCATCGTGCTCATCCAGGAGTCAAAGGGAGGTGGACTTGCAAGTAACTTCTCTTCAACCAACTCAATCATGGGTGTTCGCAAGACCACCGATATTGTTGAGAAATTAACATGGGGCCTCGCTGCAGCCTTGGTTGTTATCAGCGTGGCATGTGCTTATGTAGCTCCTCAGGCAGCTGGCGAAAACAGCGTCATGGAGGGTGCAACCCAGGAGCAGACCGCTCTTCCTGCTATGCCAGGTGCTAGCAAGGATGCAGCAGCAGGTGCTCAGAAGGCAGCTCCAGCAGCAGGTGCAGATGCCCAGAAGGCAGCTCCTGTGGTTCCAGCAAGCCCAGCTAAGTAATAAAATCAGCTGATAAAGCTGATAAGGAAAAGTGGCATTTTCGCACTCTTCTACCCTTTTATTCTAGAGAAAAGGATGGAAAAAGACGAAAAATGCCACTTTTTTTGATGTTTTTGAAAAAAAGTTGCTCAAAAATTTGGTAGAACCGAAAAAAGTTCGTACCTTTGCACTCGCTTAAAAGAAATGACATTTAAGCTAGCTAACATGGTGGACGTAGTTCAGTTGGTTAGAGCGTCAGATTGTGGTTCTGAATGTCGTGGGTTCGAGTCCCACCTTCCACCCAGGATAAACCCTGCAAGATTTATTTCTTGCAGGGTTTCTTGTTTATTACCGCCTCCCTTTCTTTCAGGAAGGCAGCTCCGGTTCATCACTCTTCCAGCGTCTCATCGCCGAAAGCTTCGCCTTGGGGTAAACCTCATGAAAGGCGCGCACCATCAGAGGATAGATCACAACAGGACAGCTGATGTGAAGATACCGGCTCAGAAAACCTATCAGAAAATCTCTGCTCTCAAGAGCGCTCTCATAGGGCGAAGGCAGAAGGGTATACCCCTCCAACCCCGCCTGATGGCAAACATCATAGATAAACTGGTCGGTAGCCTCATCCGGCAACCACTCCTGCAGTATCCTTCGCGGACAGAACATCACATGCCGCTCGCGAAACAGTCTTCTTGTGCGCCGCAGCAACCGCCACAGCCGCACATAAGTATCATAATCATTCCGTATTTCCATACCTTTTCATTATTAAAGATTCCTTAATGACCTTAATGACCAATGACCTTAATGACCACCCGCAGGAAGATTCTGAACCTTCTGAAAATGGTTAGGCACACTGCCCAATACGATAAGCCCCTGGTTGCGCCAGTTTTTCAGCATCATGCGCACACTGTTGCGGCTCACATTCGCCCCCTTCACAGCCATACACTGCTGAATCGCCTGCTCCATACTGAACTCATCGGCAAGCCGCGCAAAGATACTGTCGTTCTTGCCCACGCGGTTTCTCGGTCCTATCTGATAATTCTTCGACTCATAAGCCCCCTCTATCCGCTCGCGGAAATAGTAGAGATCATTGTCTATGAGATAATCAGCTATGAGGTCGAAAGTCTGCAGCATGTCGTCGTTCTGAAGTTTCTCCAGTGTGGTAATCCAGAGTTTCGGAGTCAGCTTCAGCCGCTTCTCGGCACCCGAAAGTCCGAAACGCCCAATCAGCGATTCAGCTACCTTGCAGAGCCAGAGAGCACAGGTGATGCGCTGCGCATTCACACAGCCGCGCAGACGCTGGCGAGCCAGCACCCTGTCGTCGTTCTTCATCGCTTCCATACGGATTCGCTCCAGCCATTCCCTGCCCCGGTTCTCCAGCTTGTGCAGCACCACCGTGCCCTGCATCATCGGCAGCAGATGAGCCACCTGATGAATGCGCTCCTCCTGCTTGTCGGTCAGGTGAGAAGGTTTCAGAGCCAGCGGCGCAAATGTGTTGTCGGGCGTGCGGGCGATGGAGATGCGCGAGAGCAGACCATCGGTATAATTGGTAATCACGCGGTAGAGTGCATCCTGCGTGCCGCACATCGTCACATTCCAGAGCAGTTTCTTGATGTGCACGCGGGTAGCATCTGCGCTCTTCGCCTCGCGGTCGTAGCGGCTCTCATCATAAGCCTGGCGCAGCATCACACTGAAATCGCTCATCGACGACTTCCACTTCATCGCCACCGTATCAGCCTCGGGTGTAAAACTGAAGCTGTGTTTCTCCTCAGCATTCCCCAGTCGTTCGGCTATGTTGGCAAGCGTGTTGTTCAGCGGCAGCATTCTTACCGGCAGTTTCGGCTGTTCGGGTGCCTTTCCGCTCTTCATGCGTCTGGTTTTCTGCGCCCATTCCTCCTCTTGCTGGGTGTAGATGTCGGTCTGCGCCTGCAGTTCGTACATCCAGGCACCGATTATCGGGTCTAGCTGTCCCTTTCCCGAACCAAATTCGCCGCAGATGTAGGAGATGAGATTCAGTCCCTTCGCATTGCCGTGCACATCCAGTTTCACGCCCGTAGCCAGCGCCCCGAGTGCCGGAGCTATGCCGATGAGGGTAGCCATACAGAGCGGAGTTCCGGCAGCAGCCACACTGTCGCTCACGCCCATCGGCAGTTTCGGCAGTCGGTTAAAATGCCAGAGTTCATCCTGTTGCATGGCCTCGTCCAGCGCATCAGCCACCTGCACGCCTTCCTGCGCATCTCCGCATCCCGTCTTGAGATATTCCTGTCTCAGCGCATTGAGCACATCTTTCAGTCTTTTCGGCATCTGCGTTCGTCTTTCAGCCAGAGCCGAGTCAATGCATTTCATCTTCTGTTCTTCCGGAAACCCGTCGTAGCACGGAATCACCCTATCCATGAGCATCCTGTCGAATCCGCATATATGCCTCAGGTTCACCGCGAGTTCAAAAGTCAGCACATCTCTGTTAGAGGTCACCGGCGTTTTCCCGTCGTTATACATCCCCCACCATTTCTCAATAATCACCTCATACGGTATCCCCAAGTAATTCTCTCCAGAAGAAGAGGAAGAAGAAGAGGAAGATGATGAAGAGGAAGAGGAAGAAGAAGAAGAGGAAGAGGATGAAGAAGAAGAGGATGAAGAAGAGGATGAAGAAGAGGATGAAGAGCCAGCAGATGAGGAGCATGTCCCCCGTTGGGCCCCCGTTCCAGGCGATTCCATCGCCTGTCCCCCCGGCTTCTCCGTTCCCCCCAGCTTCTCCGTTCTCTCCGTTCCCCCCACCTTGAAGTGCTTATTGCTCCCGTGGGCTCCTTCTGGCAGTTCTTCTCTTCCGTTTTTCTCCCTGTCTTCCAGCGTTCTGGCCTCCTCGGCAACGCGTTCCACATCAGCCCCCGGGCTCACCCCATACTGATCATTAAAGAGTTCAGGCGAAAGGAAGAGCAGTTCATCCTTATCAGCAGTACTTGAGAAGTAAACCCGGTTGATATCATGCGCATTGGTATCCAGTTCGCAGTCGAGGGCTTTAGCGATGCGCACCTGGTTTTCGAGAATCGTCTTTCCCTTTTCTCTTTTAAAAACAGCATGTCCGCCCTGGCTCGCGCTTCTTTCCAGCATCAGCAGTCCCAGCCTTTCAGCCAGCGTCGCTCCTTCTCCAGCCGCTCCCTTAATCTCCGAGCCAGCGGTCCCCCGCCTAGCCCCCGTTCCCTGCGATTCCATCGCAGGTCCCCTCTTCTCCATCAGCATTTTAGCTATGCGTTCAAACTCCCCCGCATCATCCACATCAAATCCGAAAGCCTGGCTAGGCAGCCGGCACCCCTTCACAACCCCATCCGGGTAATACCCCGAATAGTTAAACTGGATAAGCCGCCGTTTAGCAGCCTGGTTACCCATTCTAGCCTGCCTCAGGTTAGCCTGTTGCGAAGAAGTATTTCTGAGCCGTCGATACGACTCCTCGGTGAGAACAGGGAGGGCCACCTTGCGCCCTCCCCTAACAGAAATCAAATAAACACTCATATTCCAATCAAAAAAATAAAAACAGTTAATAAAGATTCAGTAAGTATATCTAGGGCCCTATCCCAACATCAGATAATCCATGATAGCCTGCACCGCCTCGCGGCTCTCCTTACGCATCGCCTTAGGAATATTGATACCCTCATTCTTAAAAACCTTCAGAAAAATCTGTATCGCCCCGTCCTTCGTCTCCGAAGCACGGCCGTGGGCAAACTTCCTGATCAGCTTACTCTGCGAGCGCGGATACCCCTTCACCGTAAAATCCACCGTGCCGTCGCTCATCTGCTGCACAATGCCCAGCGTACGGAAACTGGAAACCTGATTAGGTTTCGGATCATCAGGCGAAAACATAAAATACTTGCGGTTGTCGAAGAAAGCCATGCCCTCAATCTGCACATGCTCACCCCCATTCATCACCATTCCAACATTCTGATTCAAATTAAAATTCTTTTCCATATTAGTTTTTTCTTTTGTAATTCAAGTTTTGCAAGTGAGGGAATTGACAGAAGTTAAAGAAGTTATCACTCCCTCTAACTTCCCCTCATACGAAAATTCAGGTAGTTAATACATCAGTTCAGCTTAACGATTTCCTGCACCGAGATGTCCTGAAACACCTGCCCATTATGCTCGCGGGTCTGAAAGCGCAGGCGAACCGCCACCACATCCCCAGCCTGGAAACGGCATTCTGCCGCATTGCCCCAAAGTTGGGCAGCAAACTGGTTTTCAAACTTGCCGCCAAGTTCCTGCAACAGGATGTTGCATTTCTTAATCTGGCCGCCCTCAGCCTTCTGGCTCTGTACAGCGAAGGCCTCGCCCTGCTGCACCACTTTCATCAATTCTGTATTCATCATTTATAAATATTAAATAGTTAAAAAATCAACAGTTACACAATCGTAATAAACACCAGGTCGTAAGGTCCCTGAAACCCCTTCAGCATCATTTCCAGCTTAAAGAGCACAGCTCTCGAGTTCTCCAGTCTTCCCACCTTCGTGTTATTCCCCACCAGGATGCATCCCTGCGTATCCTTCACCGAGTTTCCGGAATGGATGCGGATGCCGTCGAAGAGGGGCACATCCATCAGCTGAAACAGCCTCTTGCCGAATTTAGGCGAATAGGTAAACCTCATCAGGTATCTCCCTTCCGGAATCGCTGTCATCCCCTTCACCTTCAGTCTCTTATCCCATTTTCCCCCATTCAGCAGGTTGCGTCGCGGCGGTTCCAGCGTATCACAGAAGGGCTGTAGCCCTCCGTCGCCCTTCAGCCCTTCATCGCCCGTCTGGCTCCCGTCGCCCTTCAGCCCTTCATCGCCCGTCTGGCTCCCGTCGCCCTTCAGCCCTTCATCAGCCTCCAAGTCCCCCGTCTGGCTCCCGTTCCCTGCGATTCCATCGCAGGTCCCTTCTTCTTCCCTTTCCCCCAGGCAGTAAAGGCGCCCGATGGTATACCCTTTCTTTTTAGCGAAGCGAACCAGCTTCAGCTCCATGATTTTCGTTTTCTTTTTCATCATTTATTCATTTTAAAAAGTTATTACTCCAACCAGCGTCATTTCTTCCGAATCCTTTTCAGGAACCAGCCTCATTTCTTCTGATTTCCGGTTGCAAAGGTAGGGCAAAAAAACGAAAGGCTTCGTAGACCGCCCTCACGAGTCTACGAAGCCTATATTTCTCAAAACAAAGTTAACTATCTGATAATCACCCCATAAAAAAAATCAAAAAAACGAGAAAAAACTTTCATGGAGTCTACAAAGCTCCCATCAACATCCCCCTGTTATTCCGAAACAAATAACCACCATCAGATACGGGATGCGCTTACAACGCCTAATTTTTATCTTGATAGATTTCCGCCATTTTCTGTCTCATATCCTTAAAGATCTGCAATTGGCGCTCACGGGTCGTCGTATCGTTAAGAGCGCGACTCAAATCCTTATTGTAATTAGACAAATCCAGATTCACCGCCCGTCCAAACGCCAGGAAAGCCTCCTTCTTGGTGCAGCGAACCCCATCCTTATCCGTAAAAAGCCCTAATTCATAAAGCACATTAACCACACGGATGAAATCAATCTTCTTTCCCCGAACAGGCGAAAGATAAACAGAAGAACCAGCCCCCTTCTCCTCCCCGTTTTCAGAAACAGATACAGAAGAGGACGAAGGAGATACTGAAGAACCCGAAGATGATACTGAAGAACGCGAAGGAGATACTGAAAAAGACCCTGATGAGCACCCTGAAAAAGCCCCTGAAAAATCAGTATTCCCGGCAGCCCGGCAAGCTGCATCGCTAACCCCCAGCTTCTCGCACAGCAACCTTCTCAACAGCCTATAACTCAAGACATTACGCAAAGCACAAAGCGGCGGCATAAGATAGCGAAGATGTGACAGAAACTTAGCATCATCAGCAATGAAGTCATACAGTCTTCCGGGCAGTTGTCTCACCTTCATTTCAGTATCAGCCAGCATCACCTGTGGCACGGATGTAGAAAAAGCCATCAAGTGGTCAAAGTCCTCTTTCACACCTTCATCCTCCATCATCTGTTGCCACATTTCGCATCTTTTTCGGGTAACCTCAATGCATCCTCCTTTCACCAGCGCCCTATCCATCTTTTCAGCCATTTCCATCAGTTTTGGCCTTCCGCTAGCCTCGAGCAGCTGTCTGTATCTCAGCACCCTTTCATGCGCCTCCCTGCTCACATCAAAGCTAACCTCCTCCAGCCAGCACCCCAAATACTCGCAAAGCGTATCTTCAAAAGAAGAGAAAGAAGAAGAGCTAGAAGGAGAAGCAGAGCCAGAAGAAGCAGAGCCAGAAGGAGAAGCCGAGCCAGAAGAAGCAGAGCCAGAAGGAGAAGCCGAGCCAGCACTCCCCCTTTGCGCCCCCGTTCCCTGCGATTCCATCGCAGGTCCCCCGCCTTCCTCACCTGCCTCTATTTCTCCCAAGCAGAAATCGATGATGAGCTCCAGCGATTCTATCCTCTGCCTAAAAGCAGCAGGCAGGGCCAAAGCAGCAGGCTCCATCCACCCGCTCCAATCAAGAGCAGCAGGAAGAGAAAGAGAAGCAGAAAAAGGAGCAGCAGAAGAAAAAGCAGAAGCAGCAGAAGAAGCCCCCTTCATCTTAGGCTTCTCCACCCAGAACACCCCGTGTTTCTCCACGCTCACCTCCGTCACCCTTACCGGTATCCCGACCCGAAGCCTTTCACCGTATTCAGCCACGCACTGATGGGCATCATCTGCAGCCAGATAAGCTATCTGCCGCCCATGCTCAAGCACAACAACTGCCTGAGAATCATAATGGTTCTGTTCATCAAGGCGAAGCACAACAAGGGGCAGCCGGGCTTGCAAGCCCGACAATACACCGATAGTACGCTGCTCCATTTCAGGAGTCTCCTGGGCATTGCCACGAAGGCTGGGGTTAGCAAAATAACGCACAGCAGTGGCGAGATAAGTAGTAGTTTTCTGTGTCATAAGTATAATTTTTATCCATATTAGTTTTTACCAGAGGCAAGCTTATTCTTTTAGCTTGCTTGATGGGGGCAAAGATAGAAAAAATAATTGTTACCACCAAACTTTTTCTTCTTTATTTTCAGAAGAAATCTATGAGCAAGAACTCTTCCCCTAAAGGGGAAACTCAATTATCTTTACATCTTGATGGTCAAAAGTGGTCATTAAGGTCATTGGTCATTAAGGTCATTAAGGATTCTCCAACGGGGAGTAAAAATAGAGACAATAATAAAAATATAAATATTTATATTTTTATTATTGTCCTAAAAAAATACCCCCAATCTCAAAGTGCTTAATGACCTTAATGACTAATGACCTTAATGACCACCCTCTTTTTCTCTCTCCCCTCAGCCTTCTCTTCATCACTCCTTCAACACCCCTCCAGCCGTAGTTTCATTTTTATGTCACGATGAAAAAAATATTCTATCACGATATAATAACAGGCGCGCGCGGGCACGGGTATGGAGATACAGCAGAAGCACCGTCAAGCCGCCTCGTGCCGACTACCGGAAGACCTCACGTTTTGTGAAGAAAAGTTAAAGTTGAAAAATATTTACGATTTTACTTGCCCATGTCAAAATTTTTTCGTACCTTTGCACCGTGAAATTCGAGAAAGCGCGCAAACTCGGATTCACGCTTACAGATTTTCAACATTAATAACCACTAAAAAAAATTAAACATTATGGGAATGAAACTTAAGGCAATTGAGCGTAACGTATCTTTCGACAAGAACAAAACCCGCTACGCATTCGTGCTCACTCCAGAGCTCTACGGCAAACTTACTGCCGACAAGGTAATCAAGGAAGCTTCTCTCCGTTCCGGACTGCCAAAGGGTGTGGTAAACGCATCTTGGAACGCATTGAGCGACGTCATCGTGGCATGGGCCACTGAGGGTCACAGTGTGGCAATCCCAGGTCTCGGAACCATGCGTTTCGGTGTGCGAGGCAACGCCGTTGAGAAGGTTGACCTCGTAAGTACCGCCCTCATCACCGCACGCCGCGTCATCTTCACCCCAAGTGTGGAGATCAAGGAGGAACTCGCCAACACCGCCATCAGCATTACTTGCTACGACCGCAACGGAAAGGTAATCAAGCAGGTTACTTCTGCCGACAAGGGCAACGTAGACGAGGAGGGCGATGGTAACAACCCTACTGGCGGCGGCGGAAATTCCGGCGAAAACGGCGGTCAAGGCAGCGGAACTACCGAAGGTGGCGGAAACATGGGCTAGCCAAAGCCCCCTTCGGGGGGCTGCACTCTTTCTGAGAAATCCTCTTAAAAACACAGAAACACAAGTATTTAACCACTAAAAAGAAAGGAAAATCATGATGAAAAGAGAAACATGGAAAACGCTGATACAGGTTATCATCAGCATTCTCACCGCCGTAGCAACTACTCTCGGAGTAACGAGCTGCATGTAGAAAAGGCGGCAAGGTAAAACGCAAGACCGCAAGGCGTTAGGGAGATACGCAAGTCCGCTAGGCGTTAGGGAGATACGCAAGTCCGCTAGGCGTTAGGGAGATACGCAAGTCCGCTAGGCGTTCCTGCGGATTTGCAATCCGCAGACAAAAAGGGCTCGACCTATTTAATGCGGATTTGCAATCCGCAGACAAAAGGGGCTCGACCTATTTAATGCGGATTTGCAATCCGCCTCAAGCGAGAATCAAAATATCGTTTGGAGACATGAAAAAGCCTACGGCTGCGGATTACAAATCCGCAAAAAAGAGGTCGAACCTTTTTGACGGCGGATTGCAAATCCGCCAGAACGCCTAACGGACCATAACGCCTAGCGGCAAAAAAATTAAAGCCCTGAAAGAGGCAAAAACATCCTCAAAACATAAAGATGCTTTTAGCCTTTTCTCAGGGCTCTTTCTATATATAAAAGTTTAAAAGTGGTTTTAATATGGGCTGAATGCCCGAAAGCTACATGAAGTAGCACGCTTTTTTTATCTGATAACCTTCACCTCGCCATCCTTGGCAATCTTTACAATGCTCGAAGGCTGATGAGGTTTATGCTCCTGGCGACGGCTCCAGCAAACATAATCTACGGCATTGAGGATTTCCTCAGAAATGTCGCGATAATTCTGGGCAGCTGGCTCGCCACTCACATTGGCACTTGTGCTCACAATAGGCTTCTGAAAACGGTAACAGAGTTGCTTGGAGAAAGGCTCATACGTAACGCGCATCGCCAAACTGCCATCCTCTGCCACCAGATTACTAGCCACTCCACTCGCATCATCCAGAATAACCGTGGTAGGCTTAACAGGCATGGCTGCATCAATGAAATCCCATGCCACCTGAGGCACATTGCGGAAATAACGGGCCATGCGGTCGGCAGAATCTGTCAGGCAGATAAGCGCCTTAGAGTCGTCACGTTTCTTAATTTCATAAACTTTCTTTACCGCCTCCGGATTGGTTGCATCACAACCTATTCCCCATACGGTATCTGTAGGGTAGAGAATCACTCCACCCTTGCGCATGCATTCCACAGCACGCTTGATATCTTCTTCTACAGTCATAATTACTATAAAAACTTAAATTCCTAATACCTAAAAATCGTCCTTAATATCCTTCCTCTGGCACTCATAATAGGCAATGTCCTTCATGCCGTTGAGGAAGGCGGCTGCCTCCATGCGCTTCTTGCCGCTGAGCTGGAGTTCCTGAATGTTGAGCCATTCGTCGAGACAGGCTACCTGCAGCTGCTTGCCCTCAATACGCAGCGAACCTACAGGCGCAGCGCCACGTTTTTCGCCCGAAAGATGAGTGGCAAACATCTTGAGCACCTGAATCTTTGCCGTGCTCGGCTTGCGAGACGGATGATCTGTTGCATCTGGAAACTTCACATAATCATCAGAAGTATTCTCCAGCATCTCCTCTGCGCTCTTCACGTGTCCTTCTGTAGGATCGTCAAAGAAAACTACCGTCTCCTTCTTCTTGATTTCGGTCCATGCACCAGGGTATGGAGAAAGACCGCGGATGAAATCGTACACCTGCTTGGCAGGCTGGTGGAAGTCGATGCGGCAAGTATCCTTGAAGATTTTAGGAGCCGGCTTGAGTTCGGCGTCCTCACCTATCAGTTTGCTCTGCGGAATGGAACCGATGTTGCCGCCGGCAGCGATGAGCGCATCAATGGTTTCCAGCGCCAGTTCGGCACCGAGATGCATCAGCCCGTCGTAAACATACTCCACATTTGCCGTCTCCGGAATAGGGAAACGCTTCTGCATGATGATGCGGCCGGTATCAATGTCGTGGTCGAGGAAGAAGGTAGTAACACCCGTCTCCTTCTCGCCGTTAATGACTGCCCAGTTGATTGGCGCCGCACCACGATACTGCGGAAGGAGGGCTGCATGTACATTAAAAGTACCATATTGAGGCATCGCCCAAACCACCTCAGGCAGCATGCGGAAAGCCACTACCACCTGCAAATCGGCATGATAAGAGCGCAACTGCTCTACAAACTCCGGGTCCTTCATCTTTACAGGCTGCAACACCGGCAACCCGTGCTCCACGGCATACTGCTTCACCTGCGAAGGCTGCAGCGTATCCTGGTGTCTGCCCACCGGTTTATCAGGCTGCGTAACCACAGCCACCACATTATAACCGCCCTCTACCAGGCGCTTGAGGGATTCCACCGCAAACTCCGGTGTTCCCATGAAAACAATTCTCAAATCCTTCTTCTCCATAAAAATAATATTTGAAGTTTAATGTTTACTTGAAGCACATGAATTCTTCATTCTTCGTTCTTCACTCTTCACTTTCACTACTCCGCCGACATATCCGCTACAATCTGCCTGTACATGGAATAGATTCTGGTACGGCTGATGTACCCCTTCAGCACGCCGCTCACATCTACCACTGGCAGCTGGGCAGCATCAGTTTTGTCAAATTTCTGCATCACCTCGTCCATACTGTCGTGCTCGGTAAGAACGGCGGAAGGCTGCATCATCAGCTGGCGCACGGTGAAATGCTGATACAGTTCGGTGCGGAAGATGATGTGGCGAATCTTCGTAATATCTACCACGCCCAGCAGCACGCCCGCCTGATCCAAGACCGGCAGGAAGTTGTTGTTGCTGCGGCTTATCTCGCTCACCAGCTTGCTCATCTGCAGATCAGGACCCACCGGATGATAATCTTTCTCAATGACATCCTGCATGCCCAGCAGCGTGAGCGCAGCCTTGTCAATATGGTGGGTGAGCAGCTTGCCCTCTCTTGCCAGACGCAGGGCGTAGATGCTGTGGCTCTCGAAGATGCTGATGGTGAGCAGCGAAGAGATGCACACGATCATCAGCGGCATGAAGAGCTGGTAGCCGCCCGTGAGTTCGGCGATGAGGAAGATGCCCGTAAGCGGGGCATGCATCACGCCCGTAATGAGGCCCGCCATGCCCATAAGTGTAAAGTTTTGCTCAGGAACGTATACGCCCACCTGGTTCACATTCCAGAGGCGCGCAAAGAGGAAACCGGCAAAACCGCCAATAATGAGCGAAGGGGCAAAGGTACCACCGCATCCGCCACTGCCGTTGGTTGCCGAGGTGGCAAAAACCTTGGTAAAGGTCACCAGGGCGATGTAGAGGATGAGCAGCTGGTTGTGCCCGTAGAAGAGCGAACGGCTCATCACCTGCCCCCAGTCTTCCACATTCTGTCCCTTCAGCAGCACGTTGACAGCCGAATATCCCTCGCCATAGAGCGAAGGGAAGAGGAAGATGAGCGAACTCAGAATCAGTCCACCAAAGAGCAGCTTTACGTATGGATAAGGCGAAAGCTTGGCAAAGAAGCCCTCGCACGCCGACATGGTGCGCATGAAATAAAGGCTCACCAAGCCGCAGAAAATGCCCAGCAAAAGGCAGGCAGGCACCCTGTCGAGCGCCCACGGACTGGTAAGCGTAAAATCGAAAAGGCTCTTGGAGCCCATCAGGATGTAGGTAAAGCAAGTGGCTGTTACACAACTGATAAGGATAGGCAGCAAGGAAGCCATGCTCAGGTCTACCATCAGCACCTCAAGCGTAAATACGAGTCCGGCAATGGGCGCCTTGAAGATGCCGGCAATGGCTGCAGAAGCACCACAGCCCACCAGCAGAATCATGGTTTTCTTGTCCATGCGGAATATCTGCCCCAGGTTTGAGCCGATGGCCGAACCCGTGAGCACAATAGGTGCCTCGGCTCCCACAGAACCACCGAAACCGATGGTGATGCCTGATGCCACCACCGACGACCAGCAGTTGTGGGCCTTGAGCTTGGAATTTTTGGTAGAGATGGCGTAAAGCACACGGGTGATACCGTGGGAAATGTTATCTCTGACCACATATTTGATAAAGAGCATGGTGAGGTAGATGCCCACAATCGGGAAGAGCAGGAAGAGCAGGTTGTAGGTGCCCTGGTTGAATCCCGAAGTGAGCAGCAGCTGTATTTCGTGCACGATGCCGTGCAGGAAATATCCTGCTACCGACGCCAGAAGGCCGATGACGAAAGCCAGGATAAGGGTCATCTGGCGGTCGGAAATATGCTTTTTCTGCCAATCCACCATTCTTTTCACCCATCCCTCTTTCTGCTCATTGTAATCTAGAATTTCTTCATCCATCTTTGTTTTGATTTAGAATTCCGATGTAAAATGGAACTTGATGTGCTCAAAATCCTGCTGCGCCATGCTCAGCACGTAGCCCGAATCGGCGAGGAACACGTCGCGGCCCTCAATATCCTTGGCCATGTACTGGTACTTGCGCTTCTTGAAGCTTTCGAGTTCCTTCTCGTCATCTGCCTCTATCCAGCAAGCCTTGTGGAGATGCACAGGCTCCCAGCGGCACTTGGCGTTGTACTCGTTCTCCAGGCGGTACTGGATAACCTCGAACTGCAGCTGACCCACGGTGCCCACGATGCGGCGACCGTTGAACTGGTTGACGAAGAGCTGCGCCACACCCTCGTTCATGAGCTGCTCCAATCCCTTCTGGAACTGCTTGCTCTTCATCGGGTCATCATTCTCGATGTACTTGAAAAGGAGTGGAGAGAAGCTTGGCAAACCGCGAAAATGCATCTTCTCTCCCTCCGTCAACGTATCTCCTATCTTGAAAATACCGTTGTCTGGCAAACCTACAATGTCACCCGGATAAGCCTCGTCAATGGTACTCTTGCGCTGTGCCATGAACTGGGTAGGCGAAGAGAAACGCACGTTCTTATCCAAGCGCACGTGGTAATATGGCTGATTTCTCACAAACTTGCCCGAGCATATCTTGCAGAAAGCGATGCACGAGCGGTGGTTTGGATCAATATTGGCTGTAATCTTAAAGATGAAACCGCTGAACTTTGGTTCTTCCGGCTCCACCAGTCGCTCCTCTGCCTGGGTTGGTCGTGGAGATGGGGCAATATGAACGAAACAGTCGAGGAGTTCCTGAACACCGAAATTGTTCAGCGCCGAACCGAAGAACACTGGGGCTACCTCGGCTGAGCGGTAGGTTTCTTCCTCAAACTCAGGGTAAACGCCGTCTACCAGTTCCAACTCCTCGCGCAGCTGTGCAGCCTCGCGCTCTCCTACCCGCTCATCCAGTTCAGCGCTCTGGATGTCTACCTCTACCTTCTCGGTAACGCGCTGTTTGTTAGGGGTAAAGAGGTTGAGCTGATGCTCGTAGATGTTGTAAACTCCCTTAAAGCGGAGACCCTGACCGATAGGCCAGCTCAGCGGACGAACCTTGATTTTGAGCTCTTCTTCCAACTCGTCGAGCACATCAAACGGGTCGCGTCCCTCGCGGTCCATCTTGTTGATGAAGATGATTACCGGCGTATTTCTCATGCGGCACACCTCCATGAGCTTGCGGGTTTGTGCCTCCACACCCTTGGCAGAGTCAACCACGATGATGGCTGAATCTACGGCAGTAAGTGTGCGGTAGGTATCCTCGCAGAAGTCCTGGTGACCTGGTGTATCCAGGATATTCACCTTATAAGGTTCTCCCTCCTGTCCGGCAGGGAGATAATCAAATTCCATTACAGATGTAGATACTGAGATACCACGCTGTTTCTCAATATCCATCCAGTCAGAAGTCGCAGTTTTGCGAATCTTGTTATTCTTTACGGCACCTGCCACCTGAATCTGTCCACCGAAGAGCAGAAACTTCTCGGTCAATGTTGTCTTACCAGCATCCGGGTGAGAGATAATGGCAAATGTTCTTCTTCTTTCTAT
>ENA-UERK01001041-UERK01001041.1-human-gut-metagenome-genome-assembly--contig:-NODE-1041-length-21514-cov-7.013808_pt1 | contig 21514 bp, 19 predicted proteins | sample MGYA00242957_ERZ507957 | MGnify/ENA primary metagenome ERZ507957 (study PRJEB26167, sample SAMN06115538) | human gut metagenome | host: Homo sapiens | place: China:Heilongjiang | collected 2015-11-06... | reverse complement strand
GGGAGCTTTTTGCTTGCAGCTCTCAACAAAAAATTATAAAGGAGGAATCCAATGCAAGAATCCACATTCACCAACTACGATCAGCTGCCGCTGTTCCTCAATGCGAACACGGTAGCGCAGGTGCTGGGCGTGTCCATCTCCAGCGCCTATGAGCTGATGCACGAGACGGGCTTTCCCGCGCTGCGGATCGGAAACCGTATCGTGGTGCCCAAAGAAAAGTTCTGCCAGTGGGTAGACGCGCAGACAGGAGGTGATGCCTGATGTTCCAGCGCTGGCCCAAGCGGGATCCGAACAAACACTACTACCTTGTTCCAAACGAAGTCTTCAATCTCGGTCTCACTTCTCACGAGATCGCCGTCTACAACTACCTCCTGCGCTGCGAAGATCGCAGGACCTACCAGTGCCATCCCAGCTACCGCACCATCGGTCGGGCGGTGCAGCTGAGTGAAAACACCGTGCGGAAGTATGTGGCCGGCCTGGAGGAAAAGGGGCTCATCCGCACCGAACCCAGCACCATCACCACGAAGGATGGCCGTGTGCGCAACGGAAGTCTCATCTACACCATCCGTCCCATTCAGGAAGCGCTGGAGCTGAATTATCAGCGGCAGTTCCTGCAGGTGGAGCGTGACATGGAACGGGCAAGAGCAGAGAAGCGGCTGGCCGAGTTGAATCAGCAGAACAAGAAGGGGGAAGAAAGCGCATGATGCAGCAGATTGCAAACTTTATCGTAGACCATGACCCGATGATGGTCATCCGGCGCACACATGACACGGTGCGCTACATTCGGTGGGAGTGGAACAAGGAACATGCCGACCCCATTGATGAAGAAGAACTTCGCCTGTTCCTCTGCGATGAACACTACGGTGATCTGACCGAGGAGCAGAAGGTTTTCGCCCGCCGATGCCGCGACGAGATGCGGAGCGTCTATGAGGAAATGTGCGTGCGCTTACTGCAACATGAAATCATGCTGGAGCGTGGCATGGTGCCGGATGTCAGTACCTACCGCAGCGTGTTCTGCACGGAAGGAGGTGATGCGCCATGGATGATTGACCGGGCAGGATAACCGAAAATCAGACCGATTTGCCGCCGACGAAAGAAAAGCAGGAGAAAGCCCCGACGCCTATTCGCGCCGGGGCACCCCCACAAATGCCCGCAGTGCGGGCATTTTCAAGGGTTTGTGACCGGGGACAATGCGACGCTCTTTCCGGGCTCATGGACCCACTCTGACGCTGAAAATCCGAAAAAGTCAGTGTTTGCAAGGGCTTCTACCGACGTCATACCGGCCCCAATCCCCATTTTACCCCGATTTCAGGCCAATTTGCGGTTAAAGCTGATAGAAGAATACAGTAGCTATTTCCGCAAAAGTGTGGTAGTTGTTTGTGTTGCAAAAAGAAATCTCAGTCAAAGGAAGTGAAATACATGGCAAAACGAAGACCGGCCGGTGACGGCATGGTGCGAAAGCGTGACGATGGGCGCTGGGAGGGCCGCATCGTCATTGGCCACAAGGAAAACGGCGAGCCGCTGTTCCGCCATGTCTACGCCAAGACCCAAAAGGCACTGCTGGACAAGCTCCACCAAAACATCGAGTGCTACCGTGATGTGGAGCTGACCGAGGACAGCCGCATGACACTGGGTGAGTGGCTTGATCGCTGGCTCACAGAGTACAAGGCGGGTACGGTGCGGCCCGGCACGCTCAAAAGCTATCGCTGCTACATCGAATACTACATCAAGCCGCAGTTGGGCGACAAACAGATCTCACTCATCTCTCAGCAGGACGTCCAGCGGATGTATCGCCGCCTGAAAACAGAGGGCCGCGTCCACGAGCATCCCGAGATGAACCACCAGCTCTCGGACTCCATGGTTCGCCACATCCACTCTACGCTCCACGCTGCGCTGAAAGACGCGGTGCAAGCGCATGTCATTCACAGGAACCCTACCGAGGGCACAACGGCGCCCAAGCCCAACTACAAACCCAAGCGTATCCTCACCCGTGCGGAGCTGGATGCCTTCCTCAAGGTAGTGGAGCAGGACGAGGTATGGCGGGACTTCTTCCAGACAGAACTGATGACCGGCCTGCGCCGCGGCGAGATCTGCGGTCTGCAATGGAACGATTTCGATGGGGACACCGGGACGCTGAAGGTGTGCCGAACCCTCCACAGCCAGCGGAAGGGCGAGTACACCGTCGGTGAAACGAAGACAAATCAAGGAATGCGTACCATCATCCTGCCGCACAGTGTGACGAAAATCCTGCGGCGGCGAAAAGCGGATGCTATCAGTCAATGGATATTCCCAGACCCGGTGAAGCCGGAAGATCCCGTCGATCCCAATGCGGCTTATCGCCACATGAAAACGCTCCTCCAGCGGGCAGGGCTGCCCAGCATCCGCTTCCACGATCTGCGCCAGACCTTCGCCACCCACGCTCTCACCAGCGGCGTGGACGCCAAAACGCTGTCCGGCATCCTGGAGCACACCAATGCGTCCTTCACGCTGGACACCTATACCCATGTCACCTCGGATATGCAGAAGACAGCCTGCGGCATCGTGGGCGGCTTCATGGAAGATATCTTCGGAAAGGAGTTGAGACCGTGGCAAGAAAGCGAAAAGCCGGAGACGGAACGGTAAGGCAGCGCAAGGATGGCCGGTGGGAGGGGCGCATCGTCATCGGCTATGATGACAGCGGCTACCCCAAAACAAAAAATGTCCTCGCCAAAACCAAGAAGGAGTGCGTCGAGAAGCTTCAAAAGCTCAAGGAGGAGTGCGGCGGGCGGAAGCCGGAGAAGGTGCGGCCTGAGATGCCCTTCGGAGACTGGCTGACATACTGGTACGAAAATCACTCTAAGCCAAAAATTCGTCCCACCACGCAGGAGACTTATGAGAGCCGCATCCGCCTGCACATTATCCCGGAGATCGGGGACATCCCGCTGAACAAGCTGACGCAGAACGACCTGCAGCAGTTCTACGGTCGGCTCAAGAAAAGTGGCCGGAAGCGCTTCACCGACAAGTACGGCGAAGGGCTGTCCGACCGGATGGTGCGTATGTGTCATGCCACCTGCCGCTCCGCATTGGAAAAGGCGGTGCAGGATGGACTGATCCGTGTGAACCCGGCCATCGGCTGTAAGCTTCCGCCGAAAAAGGCGCGGGAGATGCAGGTACTGACGCGGGAGGAGTTGCAGCGATTCCTCATTCAAGCAAAGTTCGAGGGGTACTACGAAGTGTTCCTTCTGGACTTGGCAACCGGCCTGCGCCGTGGTGAGCTCATGGCGCTGCAATGGGACGATCTGAACTTCAAAACCGGTGTGCTGAATGTGAATAAGCAGGTCTATGATGTGCGTGGGCAGCTTCAAATCAGCACGCCCAAGACGAAGAATTCCGTCCGAAAGATCGTCCTGCCACCCGCTGTGGTGGAGGTGCTGCGGGAGTACAAAGAGACAGTAGACTCCCGCTGGATGTTCCCGTCCCCAGTGAAGGAGGACTGTCCCATCACGCCCGGCGTGGTGCGCCGCAGACTGCAGCTCATCCTGGAACACGCGGGGTGCAAGCATGTGAGATTCCATGACCTGCGCCACACCTTCGCCACGCTGGCGTTGGAGAACGGCATGGATGTGAAAACGCTCTCCGCTATGCTGGGCCATGTGTCGGCGGCCACCACGCTGGACATCTACACCCACATTACCGATGACATGCGGCTCACGGCCGCCGCCAACATCGACCGTGGCATCGGCAAAGTAGCACCACAGGAGGATGCTTCAGAGCCGGGGTGGGAAACTGCCCCGGCCCAGGCGGAAAAGCCGAGAATGACCGACTTCAAGCCCTATGTGGGACGCAAGCGCAGATCCGGCACCGGCTGCGTCAGTGAGATCAACGACCATCTCTTCGAAGGGCGCTATTCCCCCAAATGGCCCGACGGTAAAAAACACGCCCGCAATGTCTACGCCCGTACCCGCGAGGAGTGCGAGGAGAAGCTGAAGGTGTTAATTGCAGAGATGAAGGCTGAGATTGTGGAAGCGCAGCGGCTGATGGACGAGGGCAGAGGTGATGGAAGCCCACCGGAGGAGAAGAAAGGCAAGCGGGGAAAGAAGGGAGAATAAGGTGCCGCCCTAAGTGCCTTGCTCGGTACTTAGGGCGGCGTTTGTGACTTATAGGATGAGGAATATGAGGAGTGATTCAGTGGTTTATTTTTTCGGCCAGCTGGTTCTGCAAATAAGGACGGATTGATGCAACAATAATAGCCCGAATCTTTTTTTGTTGCCCGAAGGTGATAGACGATTTATCTCGCTTATTAAACATTTTTACAATGAACTCATAGTCATCCAATCCGTCGTAATCATTGTATTCACAATCAAATGCACCATCTTCAAATAGCTTTTTAAGGAGTTTCCGGGAAAAGAACTCTGGCGAAAGCGAAATGAATTGGTTGTTTTCAACTGCGTGATATAGCTTGAACATTTTTTCACGAACAGATGCCTCATCATTCAAATCATCTCGACCAAATTTTTTAATACAAGAACTACCGATAGGGAATAGAGTGCTTCCGGTTATGATATTTTTGATAGTGAACAAATAGAATAGATGTTCCTTGCCACAGATGCAAGATTCACTAAGAGTACTATCCTCTTCACAGTCAATAATTTCCCATTCTACTACCGCAGTATCCCAGTCGTTGCCGTGCGATAATTCAATTACACTTTTTCTAAGTCGCTCCATATAGATACGAGCCATAAGTAATACACCACCTTCCCCTATATCCCTATATTTGAATGTAATTATTTGCTCCTCTTAATTTGGATTGCATTAAAGTCGATTATCTTTGAGACAGCTAATGTGCCAACGGGAAGGTCAAGCAAATATTCGACCTCTTCAGGGCTGATACTTAGTTTATACTCATTGGATAATTCATCCATAAACTCTTTAGCTGTAAAAACATTTTCCTGAAGTAACATCATAACAGATGCCTTCAACAACGCCGGCGCAGCTGTAATGAGTACATCATCCAGGGGCTCTTCTTTCCTTTGACCGCGTCTTTGCATGATTCGAATCAAGACTTGATATTCTTCTTTGGTGATTATATTCAACTTTTCTGCTCGTCGAATCATTGCGGCAATAGATACTTTCCATTTTTTCTTGAGCTGTTTGTAATAGGCGATTGTCTGTGGACCAGCTTCGGCATCCTTTTTAAAAGTATCTTCCGGAAGCAAAAAAGCTGCAGCAAAGTCATTTGCTTCCCGCTCCCTGCGTTTAAATTCCTCTTTGGTGAGTTCTTCGATATCTTCACTCCATTCATGTAAGCAAATGTGTCCAAGCTCATGAGCAATATCAAAGTGAATTCGGGCAGCAGAAGTTTTATTGTTGGAGTATGCAATAAGATAAGTTGGCGCATCAGATGATCCTACGAACTGGCTAAATGCATCAACATCATCCGTGCTTGTAGAAAAAGAAGTAACTAAAATACCATGTTGTTCAACAACTGATATAATGTTGTCAATTGGGTCATGACCAAGATTCCATGCCTCCCTTAGTGCATAGGCAGCCTCTTCTGGAGTAATACCTTCCGGAAGATTAAGTGGCTTATACGTTGGGAAGGAAATGTAATCTTGTAATAAGGAGTATACCTGAGAGAGAAAATCCATTTTTACAATCTGTTCGCTGCGGTATTTCTTGTTAGTTGTAAGAAGTGAGCGAAAATAAACCGTACCTTCCGAATGAGATGCAGGAGTTTCATAAAAAAATTTAATAGGAAAATTCAGCGCATGCGATAAACGTTCAACAAGGCTTTTATCGGTCGGCTGACTTTTTGAAATTTCGTACATTGACAATGTCTGACGCTGGCAACCGACTTGCTCGGCTAATTCGGCAACGGTTAGACCTCTATATATACGTGCTTTTTTCAAGCGTTCACCATTAAACTGGGTTTTCATATGGAGCGCTCCTCTTCAAATGATTATAAATTAAATTGCCCTTTAGGAAATTTAGGAAGCCATATAAGGATCGTCAATCTGACGATCCTTATATGGTCAACCCATTAGCTCTCTTCTTGAGCGGATACTTCGGTATTTTTCCTTTGAGGCTTGCCTTTTTTACGAGCCATGGCTTTTGCGGTGAGGGAAAGCCCGCGGCTCGGCTGGTTTTCAGGTGCGGTAGGATTGGAGATTCTTTCGACGATAATACTTTCGTCTGCTCTGATATATTTTGACCAGTCTTGTTCACTTCCTTGCGCAATATCCAAAGACGGTGTAACCATGACTGCGCGAATATGAGTTAGTTGATATCCTACCGTATCAAACAACACCAGGACATGGTGGCTGACAATATCAGTGTCACTACCTAAATCAAGTAGTAAAGCCTGAACTAACTCTGCAAGTCTATCCTTGTCAGAGAACTCGCAAGGAATAAAGCTAAGTTGTTGTTGATCCGCCAAAAGATCCTTATTGAATTGCTGGGTCAATATGTCAATGTAATGCATTCGTTTACGTTGATGCTGGCGTTTTCGCAGTTCCGCAAACCGTTTCTCACGCATGAAGGTGAAAATGCATTGACTGGACTTTTCAAAAATCACCAGCATTTCCCACGGGCCACGGTGCGCTCTTGCGATTGTGCAATCCTCTGTGTCCAAGGCCCTTATGACATTTGTATTTAGCAGATCCCAAATACGAGAGGGAACACTGTTTTGTGTTTGAAGATCGTTGCGCTGGATGTCAGCTTGAATGTCATCTCCAACGGCATCTTCTACGCAGCGAACAATTTTGGCAATCAAACTGGGAGGGAAGGAAGCTGGATTCATGTGCATGTTGCACCTCCTTAAAGTTCATGACACAATTATAGGCGTTTTGGCGAAAAATGTCAAGATGCAAAGCTGGGAATTTTTTCATCCCTTGCGCCGCAATAGACAAAGAATAAGAACCCCCCTCTGAAATCGTTGATTTCAGAGGGGGGTTGGTCCGAGTAGAGCGATTCGAACGCTCGGCCTCTTGAACCCAAACTATTGAATAAAAATTTTTCTACTTTTTCCGACGATTTATAGCCGCTTTTGCTTTATTATGGATGCTCTTCGCAACTCTTGACTCCACTGTTTCCGCACACTCCACGGCTGTCTGTAGTCAAACATGTGGTCAAAAACCGCTTTCTGAACACCCTCGTGACAGGGGACAGAAAGCGGTTTTTCATAGTTTGTCGGAGCGCTGCGGACGGATGATTTGCCTCTCCAGTCTGTCGCATTGTACCTCTGCTGGAGAGGTTAAGCAAGTTCTTCATGTAGGGATAGGCGGCGCAGAATTTGCATCGCTATAGACAAAGAATACCTTCACGCATTTGCCTTCTGGAGATAAAACTCACTCTCCAGAAATACTATTTCGGGTTAAATTTAGTTTCCCCTCAAAAGCTGTTACATTCCCGTAATTTAAGCGGCATTTTAAGGGAAAGTATGTTTGAAATACGGGAAAGCACCCGTTCATATGAGCAGGTGCTGTTTATACTGCCCTATCCGAAGAAATACTGCTTCATATCTGAGGTGCCACCTTCCTTGTCGCAGAACCATTCGTAATCAGCGAGACAGTTTCTGCAGTGGGCAATTACATCAAATCCACCGGGTGAATGCCAGCTGTCGGCAATGCTTATGATTTCCAAAGGTTTCCCACAGGCCGGGCAAGGTCGGATTTTTCTTGCTTCACGAGTGGCACGCGCTCGCTGTTCTGTCTCAAGTACGCCTAAAAGACTCTGCCAAAGATTCGAATTTGGCTCATGCTCTGCGTAGTCTTCAAGGTATCGCCTGATATCATCGGCAGCCAGAACGAGAAACTTATCATCCAGAAGATGAATGTGACGCTTGATATAATCGGAAACCACCACGGGCATACATGTGTTTTTGCCCATCGCATACCGCATTGCCGATAGCAGGATCAAGCGAAAATTAGAATCGCAGATTGGGGCGAGCAGATCCTGTGGGAACAGCAGGAGCACCTTGCCGTCATTCATGAATACGCGCAGCGGGTGCTGTTCTTCTGTTACCCGGTCCAGTAAGTTGTTGGTTTGCTCTTTCAGCTCATCAATGGTGATGGATTCATAGTCCTGAAATGTGTCTGATTCGTAATTCATCATCTGACCTCCGTTCACTTTGTCCTCGCTATCAGGTGTTGGCATTGTAGCTCTGACGGAGAGGTTAAGCAACTCCTTTGTGCAGGGATAGGCGGAGCAAAATTTGTATCGCTATAGGCAAAGAATAAAAACTTTCCTTAATTCTGATGGCATCTTAAGGGGCAGCTTGTCAGAATATGGGGAAGAGGGTTGAACACGCGAAATGTAATTGACTTTAATCATGATTTCAGAATAAATATTTTACGATTGACTCCCAAGGGACGTTGACTTTTATCATAACTGCAAATATAATATTATTGAATCGTTGTAACCGAGGTGATTGTGTGGATTACATGACTGAGCTCTCCGCTATTGCCAAAACACATGGTGGAATTATCGAGACGAAAATAGCTGCACAGAGAGGTATCTCAAAAGCAGTGCTTTACAAACTGTGCAAGGAAAATAGAATTCATCGTATCGTGAAGGGCCAATACATTCTGCCCGATGACATACAGGACGAGCTGTTGGCCATCAGCAACCGTTCCAACAAAGTTATTTTTTCGCACGAAACGGCCCTGTACCTTCACGGTATTTCCGACCGCACACCATTTGAACATACGGTCACTGCACCGTCTGACTGTATTCCGTCTGCGGCAATCAAGTCGGAATGTAAGGTGTATTATATCAAGCCTGAATTGTTTGTACTCGGTAAAACAATGCTGAAAACACCTGCCGGGAACAAGGTCCCCGCGTATGATCTGGAGCGAACCATCTGCGATGTCATTCGCAGTCGTAACAAGCTTGGAACAGAAACGTTTCACGCTGCCTTGAAGTTATATGCGGCAGATCCCCAAAAGGATCTAAACAAACTGAACTTTTATGCAAAACAGATGCGGGTGGCCAATGTTCTGCGGCAGTATTTGGAGGTGCTTCTATGAGTAATGCAATGAGCTTGAAGGCGAAAATCAGAAACATCGCAAGGCAGAAAAACATTCCTGCGCAGGTCGTTTTGCAAAACTACATGTTTGAACGCCTCCTTGTGCGTTTGTCTGCTTCGGAATATAAAGATAAATTCGTGTTGAAAGGCGGTATGCTGGTGGCCGCCATCGTGGGGCTGGACAACCGTGCGACTATGGATATGGATACCACACTCAAGAGTTTGCCGCTTACGCCGGAAGCAATCCGCAGTGCACTGGACAATATCTGCAATAGCCCATTTAACGATGGCGTTTCGTTTGAGATCGGCACCATTTCGCCCATCCGCGAAGACGACATATACGGTGGATACCGCGTTATGCTGAACGCACGATTTGATACGATTATTACGCCGCTCAGCATGGATGTATCTACCGGTGATGCGATTACGCCCCATGCGGTGCAGTACAACTTCTTTGAGATTTTCGATGACGAGAAAACTTATGAGTTGTGGGCGTATAACATTGAAACCGTTATGGCGGAAAAGGTGGAGACCATTTTGCGGCGCGGCGTATTCAATACCCGTCCCAGAGATTTTTACGATGCCTATATACTGACCACAACGCAGAAATTTGACAGAACAGTGTTTGAAAATGCACTAAAGGCGACCGCAAATCACCGCGGTACGGTTCGACAGATTGAGGATGTTCCCGGCATTTTTCAGGACATCGAAGAAAGCCCAGAACTCAAGACAATGTGGGAGAGGTATCGCAAACAATTTGCCTATGCAGCGGATATAGAATACGAGCAGATTATGAATGTGCTGAAAACGTTGCTGGGAATAAATGCGATTGCCAAGAGAGAAGCGCCTGTTACAGATAAATGATTCAAATCTGACGGTAGATGTAGGAATGTGGAGATCTAAAGCTGAGTCCCGTTTTTCGTACAGTTTATAGAAATTAGAGGTAGTCTTGCGCCTCGATGGGGTGATGAAATGCTGATTATAGATAACATAAACAAAACAGTTAAAGAAGACTTGCAAGCAGGTATTCAAAAGGGCAGCAAGATGTCTGTCGCGGCGGCCTGCTTTTCAATCTATGCGTATCAGGAACTCAAAAAGCAACTGGAAGGCATAGAGGAACTGCGTTTCATTTTCACCTCTCCGACCTTTATCACTGAGAAAGCCTCCAAAGCGCAACGGGAGTTCTATATCCCTCGCATTTCCAGAGAGCGCAGTCTGTATGGTACGGAGTTTGAAGTAAAACTCCGTAATGAACTGACGCAGAAAGCGATTGCGAAAGAGTGTGCAGACTGGATTCGGCACAAGGTGGTTTTCAAATCGAACGTCACCCAGGAGCAGATGATGGGTTTTATGACGGTTGATGAAAGCACCTATATGCCTATTAACGGGTTTACCACAGTCGATCTCGGCTGTGAGCGCGGCAACAACGCCTATTATCCGGTGCAGAAGACAGAGAGTTTTGAAAACGCCAACTACTTCCTCAAGCTCTTCGAACAGCTCTGGAATGACAAGAAGAAGTTACAGGAAGTCACTGACGTCGTAATCGAGAATATTTCCGCTGCATATCGTGAGAACGCCCCTGAATACATCTACTTTGTTGCGCTCTATAACATTTTCAAGGAGTTTCTTGATGACATTTCCGAAGACGAATTGCCGAATGAGGCAACAGGTTTCAAGGAAAGCAAAATCTGGGGAATGCTTTATAACTTCCAGCGCGATGCAGTTCTTGCCATCATCAGTAAACTTGAGAAATTTAACGGCTGCATTCTGGCAGATAGCGTAGGTCTTGGTAAAACCTTCACTGCGCTTGCCGTCATCAAGTATTACGAGAACCGCAACAAATCTGTGCTTGTTCTCTGCCCCAAAAAACTTTCTGAGAACTGGAATACATACAAGGGCAACTATGTCAACAATCCCATTGCCACAGACCGCCTGCGCTATGATGTGCTCTATCATACGGATCTTTCCCGTGAGCATGGACAGTCGAATGGCATTGATCTTGACCGTCTAAATTGGGGCAACTATGACCTTGTTGTCATTGATGAGAGCCACAACTTCCGCAATGGCGGGGAGGTGTCCGGCGAGGACGCAAAGGAAAACCGGTATTTGAAACTGCTCAATAAAGTCGTTCGCGCTGGTGTGAAAACAAAGGTGCTGATGCTCTCGGCAACACCTGTCAACAACAAGTTTATCGACCTTAAAAATCAGCTCGCACTTGCCTATGAAGGTGATGCTTCGCAGATGAACAAAAAGCTCGACACGACCAAAAGTATTGATGAAATTTTCCGTCAGGCGCAGAAATCATTCAATACATGGAGCAAGCTCCCTGCTGACGAACGAACGACGGACGAGCTTTTACGGACACTTGATTTTAATTTCTTTGAACTGCTGGACAGTGTGACGATTGCACGATCAAGGAAGCACATTGAAAAATATTACAACACTTCTGACATCGGCAAATTTCCGGAGCGTCTGCCGCCGATTTCTCTGCGTCCCTGTCTGACCGATCTGAACAATGCAATCAACTATAATGATATTTATAATCTGCTCATGTCACTGAGCCTGACGATCTATACGCCGTCGAATTATATCATGCCGTCGAAACTGGCAAAGTACATCGACATGACGCATCACAAGGGAAACAGCCTGACCCAGCAAGGACGTGAAGAAGGCATTCGCCGCCTTATGAGCATCAACCTCCTCAAGCGCCTGGAAAGCTCGGTGGCTTCTTTCCGCCTGACGATTGACCGTATTAAAAAGCTGATTGACGATACGATTGGGACGATAAAAAATTATCAGTCTGGGGACTGTGTCCTGAATCTGACTGAGATTTCCGACACAGAAGATTTTGATTACGATGATCAGAACACTGACTTCTTCTCTGTCGGCAAGAAGGTTAAAATTGACCTCGCTGATATGGACTATGTTTCATGGATGTGCGAGCTGGAAAAGGACGCAGATAATCTGGAACTCCTGTCCCTCATGATTGCCGACATCACGCCGGAGCATGACACGAAGCTGCAAACATTATTTGGTTTAATCCAGAAGAAAATCGAGCATCCAATCAATCCTGGTAATAAGAAGATCATCATTTTCACAGCGTTCTCTGATACCGCAGACTATCTCTTTGCGAACGTCAGTAAATTTGCAAAAGAGAATTTCGGGCTGGAAACGGCAGAGATCACCGGCACGGTTGACGGAAAGACCACCATTCCAAAGCTTCGGGCAGACCTCAACACAGTGCTGACCTGTTTCTCGCCTGTTTCCAAAGGAAAATCCGTACTTCTGCCCGGAAGCACTGATGAGCTTGATATTCTGATTGCAACCGACTGTATTTCCGAAGGTCAGAACTTGCAGGACTGCGACTACCTCATCAACTATGACATTCATTGGAACCCTGTGCGCATTATCCAGCGGTTCGGACGAATTGACCGTATCGGAAGCAGAAACGACCATATCCAGCTCGTAAACTTCTGGCCGGATATGGACCTCGACGAGTATATCAACCTGAAAAGCCGTGTGGAAACCCGCATGAAGATTTCGGTCATGACCTCCACCGGCGACGATGATCTGATCAATGCCGAAGAAAAAGGCGATCTTGAATACCGCCGCGCACAGCTCAAGCGGCTGCAAGAGGAAGTCGTGGACATTGAAGACATGACCAGCGGCATTTCCATCATGGATTTGGGACTTAACGAGTTCCGGCTTGATCTGCTCGAATACATGAAGCAGCACGAGGACATCGAAACCGCACCAAAGGGGCTACACACCGTTGTCGGGCAGACGGAGGATTCTCCAGCCGGTGTGATTTTCGTCCTCAGAAATATCAATGACAGCGTGAACATTGACAACCGGAACCGCATTCACCCCTTCTACATGGTTTACATCAGTGAAGAGGGCGAAATTGTCTGCGATTACCTGAACCCGAAGAAATTGCTCGACACGATGCGTCTGCTCTGCCGTGGCAAGGGTGAGCCTTGTGCGGAGCTTTGTAAGCGATTCAATGATGAGACGGATGACGGACGCAAAATGGGTGAAATCTCTGAGCTACTGAGCGAGGCGATCAATTCCATCATTGACGCAAAAGAAGAAAACGATATTGACAGTCTGTTCAAGAGCGGCGGCACATCTGCGCTGCTCAGTGCGGTTTCGGGGCTGGATGATTTTGAGCTGATTTGCTTCTTAGTCGTGAAATAAGGATGGTTATATGAAGAATATTGTTGATTTTTTGAAGTTGCCCCCGCGCATACTTGGTGCTTTGTCGGTTGCAAGCGGATTACTGCTTTTTCTTCCGAATGCAATAATAGAGAAACTGTATATGACAAGCTTCCGTGACAAATACGGATTTGCAATTGGAATTGTATTTGTTGTATCGACATCAATTCTGGTAGTGTTTTTAGTTGTAATCATCGCAAAAAAGATCAAGGACAAATATTATAATAAGCGGCTGAAAAAAGCTCGGATTGCTTATTTAAAACGAATTGACGGCAATAAAGTAGAACTAATAAGGTATCTCCTTAATGAGTCTACTCATACAGCGATGCTTCCGATGCACGATGGAGTGGTTTTAGAATTGCAACATTTTTATGTTATTTTGCCTGCAGGATCAACCCATGCAGTAAATATGGCGAACCCGCAAATAAATTATTTTTTGCAGCCGTGGGTGATTGAACAGATAGATGGTGATCCGGAACTAAAAGCTAAGTTTGGCAGGTGACTTTAAAAGTGGTAGGTTTTCCTCAAGCGACTGAATTTAACAAAAGAATACCGAAGCAGAAATTCTATGAGAATCTTGACATTTCCCCTGCTTTGCGCCGTGTGTTTGTCGATCAGATCCGGCTGGTCTACTGGCGAAACAAGCTGGCAGCGTCTACGCTGAACATCGCTGCGGGCGAAGCAGTGGCCGAGATTGAAGTGTTTGAGGTGCGGCTGAACGATCCGCAGCTTGACGAAGCAGTGCTGAAACAAATCGACAAGGAGATTCCGTACCACATTCTTTTTATTCTGACCTGTGACGGCAAGGCTCAGGCGTGGATCGGCTACAAGGAGGCTGCTGCATCCGGCAGCAACGCCTTCAAGGTGGGACGCTATTATCACACGGACTGGATGTCGGAAGACGAACTGCATCTCAGCATCGACGGCTTGAATATGGATGCCGTCTATGAAAGCCTTGTCCGCCAGATCGCCGGGGACACGCTGCAGACAGATTCCGGCGAGAGTCTGAAAGAGTCTGTCGAGCGGGACGAAAAGAAGAAGCAGCTCGAAAAACAGATTTCTACGCTGGAAAACAAGATGAAGAAAGAGAAGCAGCTTAACCGGCAGATGGAAATGAATGCGGAGTTGAAAAAGCTGAGAAAGGAGTACGCAAGCACATGACATTTGGAGAGAGAAACGGTTTTAAGGCGCATAAAGAACAACAGATAGCAGACATTGATATGAGTTTACGCAACAGACTGTATAATTGGATGGTAGAAATGCTTCGGTATCTTCCAGATAATTCCCGAATATTAGCATATATTATTGACAAACTCGGAGAAGCAAATGTGAGCACCGAAAGAAATACACAGATTATTGCGGCAAGGTTCTATCATCAAATACCACAAAGCGAATGGTATGACCCATACACCATTATTGAGCTGTTTTTGGAGTTTCAACGTGGACGGTTCGGTTGCAGAAATTGTACAATCAGCCCATGTCCTAACGACTGCTGCCGCGATTCAAATTTCTTTCCGGTGTTTACAAAGAAGATAAATTCCATTCTTGAAGAAGAAAATTCTGGGTATCGGCTGATGGATGATTTGTTCGTTCCGATTACCAATACGGCAGAACTTGAATCCGTTCAAGAAGCAAGCAGGATTAGTTTTGAATCTGTCAGAAAACATATAAACAAGGCAATTAGAAGTCTTTCAGATAAAGCAAGCCCAGACTATGAAAATTCAATAAAAGATGCCATAAGTGCAGTAGAAGCGATGTGCTGTATCATTACAAATTCGACTGGTGGAAACGCAACATTAGGAAACGCTATAAAGAAGCTCGACGATGCAGGAGTGACAATTCATAGCGCGATGAAAGGTGCTTTTGAGAAGCTATACGGTTATACGTCAAACGCTGGTGGAATTCGACACGGAAGTATTGATTTTACAGATGCCACTATTGAAGATGCGCAGTATATGCTTGTGACTTGCTCTGCTTTTGTGAACTACCTGAATGCAAAATACGAAAAGGCAAGATTGGAGAACAATCAAAATGAACCATATGAGATTTGAATCGCCGGACTTGACGGCGCAGAACATAGACCGCATTGCTGCCCTGTTTCCCAACTGCGTCACGGAGATGCCGGATGAAAACGGCAAAATCAAGCGGGCGGTCAATTTTGAGCTGCTGAAACAGATGCTCTCGCCGGACGTGGTGGACGGGGACGAGGCATACGAGTTTACATGGGTGGGCAAGAAGGCGGCAATCGTGGAAGCCAACAAGCCGATTCGGAAGACCCTACGCCCTGTGCTGAAAGATGAGACTATTCCGACTGGAGCCGATAGTGAGGGGAAACCATATTGCAGCAGCGGTAGCAAGGACTGGGACACCACCGAAAACCTCTACATCGAGGGCGACAATCTGGAAGTCCTCAAGCTTTTGCAGGGGAGCTATCTCGGCAAGGTCAAGATGATCTACATCGACCCGCCGTACAACACCGGCAACGACTTCATCTATGCCGACGATTTCATGCGTTCGCAGGAAGAAGAAAACGAACAGATGGGAATGTACGACGAGGAAGAAAACCGCCTGTTCAAGAATACCGACACCAACGGACGGTTTCATTCCGACTGGTGCAGCATGATTTATTCCCGGTTGATGCTGGCAAGAAATCTGCTGACGGACGATGGGGTTATCTTTATCAGTATTGATGATAATGAGCAGGAAAACCTCAAAAAAATATGTAATGAAGTCTTTGGTTCTGCTAACTTCCTTGCATGTTTGCTCTGGGAAAAAACCAGAAAGAACGATGCTCGCTTCTTTTCAAGTGGACATGAATATATGCTTGTTTTTGCTAAATCCACGGCTAATCTCATTGACAAGAATATATATTTTAGAGAGGATAAACCCGGAGCAGCAGAAATCTATGCTGAGTATCTTGAGCTCCAACGCAAGTATGGAACTGACTTTGCAAAAATGCAGGATGGATTGCAAGCGTTTTACAATAGTTTGCCTAAAGAGCACCCCGCCAAAAAGCTATCTCGATATAATAAAGTTGATGAAAATGGCGTATGGCGCGATGATAATATGTCTTGGCCTGGAGGAAAGGGGCCATCTTATGATGTAATTCATCCAATAACGGGTAAACCGTGCGCTGTTCCTCCTGGGGGATGGAGATATTCCTCTCCAGTGAAAATGCAGGCGATGATTAAGGCGGGGAAAGTAGTTTTTCGCGAAGATGAAACTCTCCCACCAATTAAAAAAACTTATCTCGTACGAAAACCCGGGAAAAATGCTGATTTAGAAGATGAAAATATCGGAAAGCAAGTTATGGGGACGTACTTTTATAGAAGCTATCTACAATCATCTATCGTGATGGAAGAATTGCTTGGGAAGGGGGTATTTGAATATCCGAAAGACCATGAAATTATCAAAAGAATGATAAATTATGTTACTTCACAGGATGCCATTGTCCTTGACTTTTTCTCAGGCTCTGCAAGTACCGCCCACGCTGTCATTCAGCTCAACGCCGAGGACGGCGGACACCGCAAGTTCATCATGGTGCAGCTTCCCGAATCCTGCGACGAAAAGAGCGAAGCCTACAAAGCAGGCTACAAGAACATCTGCGAAATCGGCAAAGAGCGCATCCGCCGCGCCGGGGATAAGATCAAGTCCGAAAGCCCCATGACCACACAAGACCTCGACATCGGTTTCCGCGTCCTCAAGCTGGACGACACCAACATGAAAGACGTCTACTATGCGCCGGATGACTACGATCAAGGGATGCTCGCGGGGCTGGAATCCAACATCAAGGATGACCGTACCGACCTTGACCTGCTGTTCGGCTGCCTGATCGATTGGGGGCTGCCGCTGTCCCTGCCGTACAAGTCCGAGCAGTTGGGCGGCTGCACCGTCCATACCTACAACGACGGCGACCTCATCGCTTGCTTTGACGCGAATATTCCCGAAAGCGTGGTCAAGGAGATTGCCAAGCGCAAGCCACTTCGCGCTGTCTTCCGCGATTCCGGTTTTGCGTCCAGCCCGGAGAAGATCAACGTATTCGAAATTTTCAAGCTCTATATGCCAGAGGATGCAAATGACATTTCCAAGCGCGTGAGGGTGATTTGATGAACGCCGACTTGTTAGTCTATCAAGCAAAGGGATTTTATAACGCATATATAGCACTTGACCAACTAAGCCGGGACGATTCAGATACGCTGCTTTTGCTTTTTGCCCCTTTAGTTGTAAACGGCGCATTTTCTGTCGAATTAGCACTCAAGGCAATTTTAGCTAAAAACCAAATTGAATATGGAAAAGAGCACAATCTGCTAATTCTTTTTCAGATGCTTCCGAAATCCTTTCAACAGGAACTGTGGGCATACTTAATCGAAAAGGCACCGGAGTATGCGGGCTCTGAAAAAGGACTCGATGAGCTTATTTTGCTCTCAAACGCCTTCGTTGACTGGCGTTACGCATTTGAGGGAAAACCTGTACCTGCGATAGAATCTCGCTTTTTAGCGGCTTTTGCAAATGCAGCGGTTCATACAATGTTTTCTTACTATAATGCGGATTTACTTCCTGCGACTAAAACGGAATCAAACAATGAGATTGAGCAGAGGTTTCATGAAAACCGTGAAAAATGTAAGGAAATCAATTTGAAAATGATCCAAAAGAAAACCAAGGAGCATCAGTTATGAAACTCCAATTCAAACACCAAAAATTTCAGGCAGATGCGGCAAAAGCAGTTGTTGACGTTTTCGCCGGACAGCCGTACCTTACGCCGACCTATATGATGGATCGTGGTCTTGAAGATGGTGAGCAGCAAGCAATCGCAACGATGGACGATTTTACCGGCTGGCGGAATGAACGCATTGTGCCGGAGCTTTCCGACAAGCTGATTTTGGAGCATCTGCAAAAGGTGCAGCGCACAAATCAGATCAAGCCGTCGGACAAGCTGGAAGGTCGCTACAACCTGACGATTGAAATGGAGACGGGCGTTGGCAAGACCTACACCTACATCAAGACCATGTATGAGCTGAACAAGCATTATGGTTGGAGCAAATTCATCGTGGTCGTGCCAAGCATTGCCATCCGTGAGGGCGTCTATAAGTCCTTTCAGGTGACGCAGGAACATTTCGCGGAGGAATACGGCAAGAAGATCCGGTTCTTCATCTACAATTCTGCCCAGCTTACGGAAATTGACCGCTTTGCGTCGGATAGCTCCATAAATGTTATGATTATCAACTCTCAGGCGTTCAATACCAAGGGTAAGGACGCGCGGCGTATTTACATGAAGCTGGACGAGTTCCGTTCCCGTCGTCCGATTGATATTATTGCAAAAACGAACCCGATTCTGATTATTGACGAGCCGCAGTCAGTCGAGGGCAAGCAGACAAAGGAACGGCTGAAAGAGTTTAACCCGCTGCTGACGCTGCGCTACTCCGCAACTCACAAGGCGGACAGCATTTATAACATGGTCTATCGCCTTGACGCGATGGAGGCGTACAACAAGCGGCTGGTCAAGAAAATTGCCGTTAAGGGCATTACCGAATCCGGCAGCACGGCAACCGAGGGATTCGTCTATCTGGAAAGCATCAATCTTTCCAAAGCCGACCCGACGGCAACCATTCAGTTTGATTACATTGGAGCAAAGGGCCTTCGCAAGAAAACCGCCACGGTCGGTATCGGCTACAACCTCTATGACAACTCCGGCGAGTCGGGCAAACTCGACGAGTACAAGGAAGGCTTTGTGGTCAAGTCTATCGACGGACGCGACAACTCCGTAGAGTTCCTGAACGGTATCAAAATCTTTGCCGGAGATGTGATCGGCAAGGTCAGCGAAAATCAGCTTCGCCGCATTCAGATCCGCGAAACGATTCTTTCTCACTTGGAGCGGGAGCGTCAGCTTTTCCATAAGGGCATCAAGGTTCTGTCGCTGTTCTTCATCGACGAGGTTGCAAAGTACAAGCAGTACGACGAGGCTGGACATCCGTTCAACGGCATCTATGCGGATATGTTTGAGGAAGAGTACAACGACATTCTCAGCTCCATGCAGCGGGAAATCGGAGACGAGGACTACATACGGTATCTGGACGCAATTTCCGCCCATGACACCCAAGCCGGTTACTTCTCCGTGGACAAAAAGGGCAAAATGACCGACAGCAAGCTCTCCGACAAGAAGGAGGGCACGTCTGACGATATTGACGCCTATGACCTGATTATGAAGAACAAGGAACTGCTTCTGGATCGTGACCCGAAAAAGTCCCCTGTGCGTTTCATTTTCTCGCACTCCGCGCTGCGTGAAGGCTGAGACAACCCGAATGTGTTCCAGATTTGCACACTGAAACAAAGCAGCAGTGAGGTTCGCAAACGTCAGGAAGTCGGTCGCGGATTGCGCCTTTGCGTCAATCAAGACGGCGAGCGTATGGATGCCAACGTCCTCGGCAATGATGTTCATTCTATCAATGTGCTGACCGTTATTGCCAGCGAGAGCTATGACAGCTTTGCAAAAGGCTTGCAAAGTGAGCTTGCCGATGCGGTTGCAGGACGCCCCGTGGCGGTTACTGCCGACCTCTTCAAGGGCAAGGTCATTGTGGATGCTAGAGGCAACGAACAGGTTGTGGATGGCGATATTGCTCAGGCAATCTTTGAGGATTTGATCGCCAACGGATATGTCAAGCGCGGTGTACTGACTGACAAATATTATGCCGACAAAGCAAACGGCGCGATTCAGGTTGCGGAGGAAGTGGCGGACAGCCGCGATGCTGTGATCAAGATCCTCGATTCCGTCTATGACAGCCGCGCCATGCAGCCGGAAAACGCCCGTGACAAGAATGTGGAGCTGCAAGTTGACCCTGATAAGCTCGCCATGCCGGAGTTCAAGGCTCTCTGGAAGCGCATCAGCCCGAAATCTGTGTATGTGGTTGATTTTGATACCGATGAGCTTGTAAACAAGGCGATTGCTTCCATCAACAGGAATCTTCATGTGCCGAAAATCTTCTTCAAAGTTGAAACCGGCGCGATGGATGAGATCAAGTCAAAGGACTCGCTTCTTGACGGAAGTGCATTCTCGAAGTCAAAGTCTTCTACTTATGACAGCAGCAAGCAAATCCGCGTGGGCAGCAGCGTGAAGTATGATCTGATCGGCAAGCTGGTCGGAGAGACAGGCTTGACGCGAAAGGCAGTCGTTGCAATTCTGACCGGCATTGAGAAACCCGTTTTTGAGCAGTTCAAGTTCAATCCGGAAGAGTTCATTATCAAAGCAGCCGCCCTAATCAATGATGAAAAGGCAACTGCAATTATTCAGCACATCACCTACAATGTGCTGGATGAACATTACGACACGGACATTTTTACCGAACCGACCATCAAGGGTAAGCTTGGAACGAACGCGATGAAAGCGCAGCGGCATCTATACGATCATATCGTGTATGATTCCACAAACGAGCGTGATTTTGCCACCGATTTGGACACCAACACAGATGTTGCGGTTTATGTGAAGCTGCCGGACAGCTTCTATATCGCAACACCGGTCGGACACTATAATCCGGACTGGGCGATTGCTTTCTATGAAGGTACCGTCAAGCATATCTACTTTGTTGCTGAGACGAAAGGCTCTATGTCCTCCATGCAGCTCCGGCTCATTGAGGAATCGAAAATTCACTGCGCAAGAGAGCATTTTAAGGCGATCAGCAACGGAAATGTGGTTTATGATGTGGTGGATAGTTACCAAGCCTTGCTGGAAAAGGTAATGAAATAAAAAAACAGCATTGATTTCAAAAACAGCTCGACCAACTTTTTTTGAGTTGCCCGGGCTTTTTTGCAGCTGGCGATGCCGCAGCTTCATTAAAAAATGCGATTCCGCCGCTTAAATATTGGCATCTTATTCTCAACGGAAAAAAACGAACAGCAAGGGTCGTGCTGAGTGCGGCAACTCCAAGCATGACACAAATCGGCAGCGTCGCAAGGGAGACGGCACAGTAAACGGCATACATTGCCGGCTCTACGCCGAGAATGAATACAGGTCAAAACAAATTCTTTGTGTAGTAATATCTTTTTTCGGTGTACGGATATTCCTCAAGGGTGAAAACCTCCTGATATCCATGCTTCTTGTAGAATATCGGAGCTTGAAAAGAAAAAGTATCCACAAAAGCATATTTGCAGTCGCGCTGCTTAGCTTCGCTTTTCGCGGCCTGCAGTAACTTGCTTCCGATACCTTGCCCTCGGAGTTGTTCGCTGATAAAAAGGAATTGAATGCAAAGCCAATTTCCGAATATCTCTCCTGTCAATCCGGCCAGCTTTCTGCTGTTTTCGTCT
>ENA-UERK01001037-UERK01001037.1-human-gut-metagenome-genome-assembly--contig:-NODE-1037-length-21601-cov-5.091897_pt1 | contig 21601 bp, 18 predicted proteins | sample MGYA00242957_ERZ507957 | MGnify/ENA primary metagenome ERZ507957 (study PRJEB26167, sample SAMN06115538) | human gut metagenome | host: Homo sapiens | place: China:Heilongjiang | collected 2015-11-06... | reverse complement strand
ACCTACGAGCTGGATGTGGACCTGCCCGGCTTCACCAAGGACGAGGTGAACGTGGAGCTGAAAAACGGCTATCTGACCATCCAGGCCGCCAATGGCCTGGACAAGGATCAGTCCGACAAGAAGGGCAAGTACATCCGTCAGGAGCGCTGCGCCGGCGCATGCAGCCGCACGTTCTACGTGGGCGAGGGTGTGGAGCCCGAGGATGTCACCGCCAAGTTTGAAAACGGCATCCTGCAGTTGTCCATCCCCAAGGAGGCCAAGAAGCAGCTGCCCAAGAATACCAGCGTCACCATCGGCTGACGTGAACAGGCAAAAAAGAATGACCCGCCTCGGCGGGTCATTCTTTTTGCGCTTTTTACCAGATCTGCGCGGCCACGATGTTCTTTTTGTAGCTGATGCGGAAGTAGAAGAACTCCGCTATGCCGGTGATGAACCAGGAGAAGATATACAGCAGGTACAGAGACGGCACCGTGTGGAAGTAGGCGAACACCGTGTAGATCCACACCACGCGGAACACGCAGGAGCCCATGATGACCACGATGGTGGGGATGATGCTCTTGCCGATGCCGCGGGAGGCGGCAATGCTGTTGTCCATCAGCGGGGCTATGGCGTAGGAGAAAGCCATGATCCGCAGACGGTCCATGCCGGCGTCGATGACGGCGGGCTCGTTGGCGAACAGGGACAGGAACTGCCGGCCGAACAGCAGCATCATCGCGCCAAAAATGGCGCCGGTGAAGATGCCGTACAGCGTGCAGATGTGATAGCTCTTAAGGATACGCTCCTTATGGCCCGCGCCCCAGTTGCGGCTGACGAAGCTGGCGCAGGCGGTGTAGAACGCCGCCATCATATTGAACACCAGGGTATCGGCGTTGGCGGCGGCGGCCGCGCCGGAGACGGTGATCTCGTCGAAGGAGTTCAGGCCCGCCTGCACGAACAGGTTGGCCAGCGCGAAGATGGCGTTCTGCAGGCCGGAGGGGACGCCGATCATCAGGATGCGCTTGACCGCCGCCTTGTGGAGCCGCAGCTGCCGCATGCTCAGGCGGCAGGCGTCCTTCCGCCGCAGCAGGTGGACGACGATCAGGACGGCAGACACCCACTGGGCGATGGCGCTGGCGATGGCCACACCCTCGGCGGACATCCGGCAGCCGATGACGAATACCAGATTCAGAATGACGTTCAGCACACCGGCCACGGACAGGTAGATCAGGGGGCGCTTGGTATCGCCGGTGGCGCTGAGGATACCGTTGCCGCAGTTGTAGATGCCGATGCCGGGCAGGCCCAGCGCATAAATACGCAGGTACAGCACGGCGCCGGGAAGGAATTCCTCCTTGGTGTTCAGCAGGCGCAGCATAGGCTCGGCAAAGAACGCGCAGATCAGGCACACCAGCACGCCTGCACCCGTGCAGATCAGCAGGGAGGAGTGGGTGGTGCGCTCCACGTTCTCACTGTCGCCGATGCCCAGCCAGCGGGCCACCGACACATTGACACCGGCGCCCATGCCGATAAGCAGGCCGGTGAACAGGGACACCAGCGTGGTGGTGGAGCCCACGGCGCCCAGCGCCACATAGGTATTATAGGCATATTTACCGGCGATGGCCACGTCGCTGAGGTTGAACAGCACCTCCAGCACCTGGGTCAGCATCAGCGGCAGGCTGAACAGCAGAATATTTTTCCACAGAGACCCGCTGGTCATCTCAATGCTTTTCATACGGCTTTCCTCACTCCCAAATGTTCCTTTTTTTATATAAAGCGCACCAGTTTCTTTATATGGCTGCAAGAGCAGAGTATATCACCGGCGCGGTGGCAAAGCAAGCATATTTACCAACAGACTTTCCAATGAAAAAACGGGGCTGATTGTGCAGAATGTACCCATATACGGGAAAAGAGGTGGATTTTTACGGTGCTGATGTGCCGGTTTTTGAAATTTTCGCCTGCGTCTTGCAGAGAGGGGCGGGATGTGCTATCCTGAAAACAGCGAAAAGAAAAGGAGAGCGCTATGAAGCTGGTTCTGATCGACATCGACAACACCCTGCTGGATTTTGATGCCTACATCCGCCGGACCATGGAGGAGGGCTTCGCCCACTTCGGCCTGCGGCCCTACGAGCCGTGGATGTACGATGTGTTCCACCGCGAGAACAACAAGCTCTGGCGGCGGATCGAGGAGGGCACCCTGACGTTTCCGGAGCTGGAGAAGATCCGGTGGAACAACGTGTTCGCCGCGCTGGACATGGACTTCGACGGCGTGGTATTCGAGAAATATTTCCGTACCGCCCTGCACGAGAGCGCCATCCCCGTGAACGGGGCGCGAGAGCTGCTGGAGGCACTGCGGGGCAGGTATCTGCTGGCCGCCGCCAGCAACGGCCCCTATGAGCAGCAGCTCCACCGGCTGGCTCTGGCGGGTATGAAGGACTTCTTCGACTGGTTCTTCATCTCCGAGCGCATCGGCGCGTCCAAGCCGTCGAAGCTCTTTTTCGATGAGGCGTTCCGGCAGGTCAACGAGGGCCGTGAGACGCCTATCCTGCCGGAGGATACCGCCATCATCGGCGACTCTCTGACCTCCGACATGGCCGGCGGCAGGGGGTGCGGACTGAAAACCGTGTACTACCGCCGTCCGGGGGCCGCGCCCGCCAATGACAGCGTGGACGTAACGGCGGAGGACCTGCGGGACATCCCCGCGCTGCTGCAATAAGCTGCGAACAGACGAACGAGGCGCATGCCATTGGCATGCGCCTCGTTTTATTGCGCTCTCGGAGTCAGCAGCGCCTTACGGTGCCGCAGGTAATAGCCGTATCCGGCGGCGTCCGCCAGGAACCAGCCGATGGGGATGGCGGCCCAGATGCCCACTTCGCCCACCGGCCCCGCCAAGGCGTAGGCCAGAGCCACGCGGGTGCCCAGGGAGACGACTGTCAGCACCACGCTCATGCCGGGCCGCTGCACGGCGCGGTAAAAGCCGTACAACAGGAACAGGCAGCCGATACCGGCGTAGAACGTGCCCTCAATGCGGAGGTAGCGGACGCCGCAGGCGATGACCTCCGTATCGCCTGCCTGAACGAAAAGACCCATCAGCGGTCGGGCGAATACCACCACCAGCGCCGCTACGGCGCAGGAGAAGGCGGCGCTCACCGCCGTGGCCTGCCGCAGGCCCTGCCGCAGCCGGTCGGACTGCCCCGCGCCGTAGTTCTGGGCCGAGAAGGTGGAGAAGGCGTTGCCGAACTCCTGCACCGGCAGGTAGGCAAAAGCGTCGATCTTCACGGCGGCGGCAAAGGCCGCCATCACCACCGGCCCGAAGCTGTCCACCAGACGCTGTATCAGCAGGATGCCGAAGTTCATGGCCGACTGCTGCGCGCAGGTCAGCAGCGACAGATCCATCAGCTCCCGCAGGATATGCCGGTCGAACCGGAAGTCCGCCCGCCGCGGCAGCATGTGGCGGCAGCGCAGCAGGGCATAGATCGTCAGCCCCAGCCCCGCAGCGTACTGGGCGATCACCGTGGCCGCTGCCGCGCCGGACACGCCCCACCGCAGCACCAGTACGAACAGCAGGTCCAGCCCCACGTTCAGCAGGGCCGCGCCGCCCAGAAACCACAGCGGTGCGGCGGAGTTGCCCGCCGAGCGCAGCAGGCAGGCGAAGAAGTTATAGAGGAACGTGGCCGCCAAACCTACAAAGATGATACGCAGATAACCGGCCATGTCGCCGTACAGCGGATCGGGCACCTGCAAAAACCGCAGGATGGGGTCCAGCAGGACGTATACCAGCGCCGTCACCGCCGCCGTCACTCCGCCGATGAGGCAGAGGGCCAGCGCCGCCGCCCGATGCAGAGACGCCATGTCCTTCCGGCCCAGATAGATGGAGAACAGTGCCCCTGCGCCCATGGCCAGCCCCAGAAACACGGAGGTCAGGAACGTCATCAGCGTGAAGGCGGAGCCCACCGCTGCCAGGGCGTCGCGGCCCAGCGCACGCCCCACGATGAGAGTGTCCGCTACATTATACAGCTGCTGGAGAAGGCTTCCCGCCATCATGGGCAGCGCGAACAGCAGCAGGCTGCGGGTGATACCGCCGCGGGTCATGTCCCGATACATACAAACTCCTCGTCAGGAAAGGACGGGGGCCGCAGGCCACCGTCCTTCATCGTTGTTGTGCCGGCTCAATAGCCGTAGAGCATGGAGCGCTTGATGTCCGCCAGACAGTGAGCGCCGCACATGGCCATGGTGTCGGCCAGCTCGGCCTTCAGCTTGTCCACGTAGACCTGCACGCCCTCGAAGCCGCCGCCGTACACCATGTTTACGAAGGGACGGCCGATGAGGACCGCGTCCGCACCCAGCGCCAGCGCCTTGAACACGTCCATGCCGGAGCGGATGCCGCCGTCCACCAGAATGGTCATTTTGCCGCCCACAGCGTCTGCGATGGCGGGCAGCACCTCCGCCGTGGCGGGGCACTGGTCCAGCACACGGCCGCCGTGGTTGCTGACCACGATGCCGCTGGCGCCGGCCTCCAGCGCCTTCTTTGCGCCGTTCACCGTCATGATGCCCTTGAGGATGAAAGGCTTACCGGCCAGCTCCGCGATCTGCCGCAGCTCGTCCACGGTCTTGCTGCCGGCGGGAGGCGTCATGTTTTTCAGGAACGGCAGGCCCGCCGCGTCGATGTCCATGGCGATGGCGATGGGATCGGCGGCCTTGGCCAGCGCCATTTTTTCCTCCACCAGCGCCATATTCCAGGGCTTTACCGTGGGCACGCCGCAGCCGCTGTTTTTCTTCAGGGCCTCGGCCGCGCCTTCCATGACGGCGGGATTGATGCCGTCGCCGGTGAAGGCGGCGATACCTGCGGCGGCGCAGGCGGTCACCAGAATGTCGTTATACGTCAGATCGTCATACTTGTCGCCGTAGTGCAGCTGCATGGCGCCCACCGGCGCGGCGAACACCGGCAGCACGACCTTCTTGCCGAAGAAATCGTAGGACGTGTCCACGGGCTTGTTCTCGCAGATGGTGTCCATGTTGACGCACAGCTCCTGCCACTTCTGATAGTTGCGGATGAAGCCGGTGCCGATGCCCTTGGCTCCGGGGCCGGGGATGGTGTTTTTGCAGGCCATGCCGTTGCAGGTGGGACAGGACTTGCAGTAAGGACCCATACAGGTGCGGGCGTTGTTCAGGATCTCCTGATATGTCATGAAAGTGTACCTCCGGTTTCAAATGTGTAGTACCGCCATTGTACTCCGACGGCGGGAAAAAGCAACTCCGAGTTTTTCTCAGTGGTGGAAGCTGGTGACCTGGGGAGGCTCCGGCTGGGGCAGGCCGTACTGTGTCTTGCCCAGCTGGATGGCCTTCATGAGGAACGCCATGTTCCGTCCCAGCGTCCGCATGGTCTGAAGACCCTCCAGATCCTTGCGGACCTCCTCCGGCGTGCTGCCGTACACCATGTTCCAGTACTGGCTGCTGGCGATGGGCATCCCGGCGATGGTGAAATACTTATTCAGCACATCGAAGCTGGAGGTGTTGCCGCCGCGGCGGCAGGACACCACCGCCGCGCCCACCTTCATGGTCAGGTTCCGGATACCGGTGCTGTAAAACAGCCGGTCCATAAAGGAGATGGCGTCCCCGGCGGGGGAGGCATAGTGTACCGGCGCGCCGATGACCAGCGCGTCTGCCTCCAGCAGCTTGGGAGACGTCTCGTTCACCGCATCGTCGTACACGCACTTTCCCAGCTTGCGGCAGGCGCCGCAGCCGGTACAGCCGCAGACGACTCTGCCGCCGGCCTGCACGATCTCGGTTTCGATGCCCTCGGCCTCCAGCGTGCGGGCCAGCTCCTCCAGCGCCGTGTAGGTGCAGCCCTTGGGATGGGGGCTGCCGTTGATGAGTAATGCCTCCATTACCGCACCTCCGCGGATAATTTCGCGGCCATTATAGCACATTCCCCGCAAAAAGCAACACCGCGGAGGGGAAAACCTCCGCAGTGTCGTTTTGCACAGGCGGCTCACGCCTCCTGCGCCGCGTATTTCTCCAGAATGCCCCGCAGCGCCGACAGGGAGCTGGTATGGCATCTCTCGATGATGGTGCTGCTGCCCTTCAGCTCACTGAGGGCGCCCTGCACCAGCTTGTGGGACATGGTATTGGTGAAAAAGATCATCAGGTCCGGCCGTCCCAGCTGGTTCTTCAGCACGCCGGAGGGCTTGGTCAGCACCTTGGCCTGACACTGGTACGCGCCGCAAAGCTCCTTATAGCGGCGCTCCATGCACTCATTTCCACCCAATATGACAACGCTCATACACGCCGCCTCCTTCAATTTGAAATTCAGTTAGACTACTCTAACCTCGCCTATCATACCAGACTTTCCCGAAGAATGCAAGACATATTTTTGCTTTCCTGAAATGGAGTCTCTTGCATTTTGCAGGTCGATGAAATATAATGTGCAAAACACAGGCCCGCAGGGGCCGGAAGGGGGCAGCGGTATGCGTATCGTTGTAAAAGTGGGGACCTCCACGCTGGCGCACGCCACGGGGCGGCTGAACATCCAGCGGATGGAGCGGCTGTGCAGGGTGCTGAGCGATCTGAAAAATGCGGGGCATGAGATCATTCTGGTGTCCTCCGGCGCCATCGGCATGGGCGTGGGAAAGCTGAATCTCCCGGGCCGTCCGGCGGACATGCCCAGTAAGCAGGCGGCTGCCGCCGTGGGCCAGTGCGAGCTGATGTATACCTACGACAAGCAGTTCACGGAGTACAGCCACACCGTGGCCCAGCTGCTGCTGACCGGCGAGGACATCAAAAGCGAGCAGCGCAGCCGCAACGTCCGCAACACGCTGTCCCGCCTGCTGGAACTGGGTGCGCTGCCTATCATCAACGAGAACGACGCCGTGGCCACCGACGAGATCGGCGTGGAGAACACCATCGGCGAGAACGACAGCCTGTCGGCCATCGTGGCCGCCGCCATCGGCGCGGACCTGCTGGTGCTGCTGTCGGACATCGACGGGCTGTACGACAAGGATCCCCGCCGCCATCCCGATGCCCGCCTGATCCCCACGGTGGAGCGGGTGGACGACGAGCTGTTCACCCTGGCGGAGGACAGCAGCACCGGCCTGGGTACCGGCGGCATGATCACCAAGCTGCGGGCCGCCGCCATCGCCACGGAGGCGGGCTGCGAGATGGTCATCGCCAACGGCGGCAAGCCGGAGGTGCTGTATGACATCGCCGCGGGCCGCCCTGCGGGCACCAGATTTTTAACAGGAAGGGCTGCTGTATGACCACTATCGAGCTTCTGCAAAAGACAAAGGCCGCGTGGCCGGCGCTGAGCGCCGCGCCTGCGGAGGAGAAAAACCGACTGCTGCTGGCGATGGCCGATGCGCTGGAGGAGAGCACCCCCGCCATTCTGGCCGCCAACGCGCAGGACATGGCGGACGCGGAGGGGCACATTTCCGCCGTGATGCTGGACCGCCTGCGGCTGGATGAGGGCCGCATCCGCGCTATGGCCGACGGCGTCCGCGCCGCCGCGGCGCTGCCGGATCACACCGGGCGCACGCTGGCGCAGTTTACCCGCCCCAACGGCATGACCATCACCAAGGTGCAGGTGCCTCTGGGGCTGGTGGCCATCATTTACGAGAGCCGCCCCAACGTCACCTCAGACGCCGCGGCACTGGCTGTCAAGAGCGGCAACGTCTGTATGCTCCGAAGCGGGAAGGAGGCGTACCGCTCCTGCCGCGCCATCGTGGCGGCGCTGAAGGCGGGCATCACCGCCGCCGGAGGCGATGCCGACATCGTGAACATCGTGGAGGATACCACCCACCAGAGCGCCAACGATATCATGCAGGCCCGGGGGCTGGTGGATCTGCTGATCCCCCGCGGCGGTGCGGGACTCATCCGCGCCTGCGTGGAGAACGCCGCCGTGCCCTGCATCGAGACGGGCACCGGCATCTGCCACGTCTATGTGGACGCCGCTGCCGATCTGGACAAGGCCGTGCGTATCATCACCAACGCCAAGACCAGCCGGCCCTCTGTGTGCAACGCCGAGGAGGTGTGCCTGGTCCACAGCGCCGTTGCGGAGAAGCTCCTGCCCATGCTGCACAAGGCACTGGTGGCCGACCGCATCGCCGCAGGACAGCCGCCGGTGGAGCTGCGGCTGGACCGCCGCGCCGCCGCCATCATCAGCGGCACGCCCGCATCGGAGACCGACTTCGACACCGAGTTCCTGAACTACATTCTGGCCGTGGCCGTGGTGGACAGTCTGGACGATGCCATCGCCCACATCGCCGCCCACTCCACCCATCACAGCGACTGCATCGTCACGGAGGACGCCGCCGCTGCGGCCCGCTTCACCCGTCAGGTGGACAGTGCCGCCGTGTACGTCAACGTCTCCACCCGCTTCACCGACGGCGGAGAGTTCGGTCTGGGCTGTGAGATGGGCATCTCCACCCAGAAGCTCCACGCCCGCGGCCCCATGGGACTGGACGAGCTCAGTACCTATAAATATGTCGTCACCGGCGACGGACAGATCCGATGAAAAAAACACTCCCGACCGATGGTCGGGAGTGTTTTGCGCTTTATTCGGCCTCGTGGTGGGACTGACGCTCCGCCATGGGGATGTAGTGGCCGTGGGTGGTGACGGCGCGGTACGCCGGACGCATGATGCGGTGGCAGGTGATGAGCTCCTCCATGCGGTTGGCGCACCAGCCCGCGATACGGGCGGAGGCGAACAGCGGCGTGAACACGTCCTGAGGAATGCCCAGCATGGTGTACACCAGGCCGGAGTACATGTCCACGTTGGCGCACATGGGGGTGTTGTCACCGCGGCGCTCCTGCACCAGCGGGATGCCCAGCTCCTCCACCTTCTGCAGAAGGGCGAAGTCCTCGGCGTAGCCCTTGATCTCCGCCATGTGCTGGGCGTATTTCTTCAGCAGCACGGCGCGGGGGTCGGACATGGTATACACCGCGTGGCCCAGACCGTACAGCTTGCCGGACCTGTCGCCGGCCTCCTTGTCCAGCAGCTTCACCAGATAGTCGCGGATGGAGCCGTCGTCGTGGGGGTCCACATTCTCCTTGACATAGCGGAACATCTCCATGACCTTGGCGTTGGCGCCGCCGTGGAGCGGGCCCTTCAGGGAGCCTACGGCTCCGGCGATGGCGCTGTACGTATCCGTGCCGCTGGAGGACATGGCGCGGCAGACGAAGGTGGAGTTGTTGCCGCCGCCGTGCTCCGCGTGGACCATCAGCATCATATCCAGCAGGTGGGCCTCCTCCTCGGTGTAGTTGGTATCGGGCCGGATCATCCGCAGGAAGTTCTCCGCAGTGGACAGCTCCGCCACGGGGAAATGGATGTGCAGGGAGTCCCCCTGGAAATAGTGGCGCTTCACCGCGTAGGAGTTGGCCACGATGGAGGGGAAGCAGCCGATGAGCTTTACCGACTGCAGGAGCAGGTTCTCGATGGAGGTGTCATCGGCGCTGGCATCGTAGGAGTACAGGCTCAGCACGCTGCGGGCCAGCTCGTTCATCATGTTGCCGCTGGGGTGCCGCATGATCATGCCCTCGGTGAAACCCTCCGGCAGCTTGCGGGCCTGGCTCATGATGTCCTTGAACCGCTTCAGCTCGGCCTCCGTGGGCAGGTAGCCCATCACCAGCAGGTACGCCACCTCCTCATAGCCGAAGGTGCCGGCTCTGCGGTGGGCCTCCACGATGTCGGTAAGCTCGATGCCGCGGTAGTACAGGCGGCCCGGGGTAGGGATGCGCTGTCCGTCCTGCAGCAGGTAGCCCTGCACGCTGCCTACCTTGGTGACGCCCACCAGCACGCCGGTGCCGTCGCTGTTGCGCAGACCCTTTTTGACCTCACCCTGATAGAACTGGGGGCCGATGGCATACTCCTCCTGAATGCGGCGGCTCAGCGGTTCTGTGTAGCGCTCCAGAATACCGGTATCCTTCTCAACCATAATGCTTTCCTTTCTCCTGCGGCGTCCGCGGGCTTTCATCCTGTTGGGGCGATTATAACGCGCCCATTTGTGTTTTGCAAGATGAAAATGCGTGAAATTCATAAATGACGGAAAAATTTCTTAAAAACAGGGAAAAATCAGGGGGCGCGACACATAAAATGCAATAATTAATTTTTTAACTTTCATTTTAGGGCTTGCGCACGCAAAATTATCTGCTATACTATACCCATCAAAAATGATACGTCAAAAATTCTCCGAAAAGGAGCGTGACCATATGATCCAGCTGCACCACGGCGGCGTCACCCTGCAAAACGGGGTGCCGGCGCCCGCCAAGACTGCCGCACCGGCCCTGCGTGACAGGACCATGGCCTACCAGATCCTCCGCCGCCACGACAAGCCGGCGGGGGACGGCCTGCTGCACCTGACCTTTGACAGTCTCATCTCCCACGACATCACCTACGTGGGCGTCATCCAGACCGCTAAGGCCAGCGGCATGACGGAATTCCCCGTGCCCTACGTGCTGACCAACTGCCACAACAGCCTGTGCGCCGTGGGCGGCACCATCAACGAGGACGACCATGTGTTCGGCCTGTCCGCTGCCATCAAGTACGGCGGTGACTACGTCCCCGCCAATCAGGCCGTCATCCACCAGTACGCCCGGGAGATGATGAGCGGCTGCGGCCGCATGATCCTTGGCTCCGACAGCCACACGCGCTACGGCGCGCTGGGTACCATGGGCGTGGGAGAGGGCGGTCCCGAGATCGTCAAGCAGCTGCTGCGGAACACCTACGACATCGCCGCGCCGGAGGTCATTCTGGTGTGGCTCACCGGCGAGCCGCCCCGCGGCGTCGGTCCCTACGACGTGGCCATCGCCCTGTGCGGCGCGGTGTACAAAAACGGCTTCGTGAAGAATAAGGTGCTGGAGTTCGCCGGTCCCGCCGTGTCCCGCCTGCCCATGGACTACCGCATCGGCATCGACGTGATGACCACGGAGACCGCCTGCCTCAGCTCCATCTGGGAGACGGACGAAGCCGTGGCGGACTATCTGGCCCTCCATGGCCGCCCCGAGACGTTCACCGCCCTGCACCCGCAGGACGGCGCGTACTACGACGGCATGGTCACCATCGACCTTGACCGCATGGAGCCCATGGCCGCCCTGCCGTTCCACCCCTCCGAGGCGGTGACGCTCCGCGAGCTGCTCCATGACCCCGGCGACCACCTGCGGGAGGTGGAGAAGCGGGCCGCCGCCCAGTTCGGCGGCAAGGCCGGCCTGCACCTGACGGACAAGCTGGCGGACGGCAAGCTGACAGTGGATCAGGGCGTCATCGCCGGATGCGCCGGCGGCATGTACGACAACATCGCCGAGGCCGCCGCCATTCTGGCGGGCCACGATACCGGCAGCGGCTACTTCTCCCTGTCGGTGTATCCGCCCTCCGTCCCCGTGAATCTGGAGCTGATGGAAAACGGCGTCCAGCAGTCCCTGCTGGCCTCCGGCGCACTGTTCAAGCCCTGCTTCTGCGGCCCCTGCTTCGGCGCGGGGGATGTCCCCGCCAACAACGGCCTGTCCATCCGCCACACCACCCGCAACTTCCCCAACCGGGAGGGCTCCAAGCCCGCCGACGGACAGTTGGCCGGCGTCATCCTCATGGACGCCCGCTCCATCGCCGCCACCGCGCGGAACCACGGCGTCCTCACCTCCGCCGCCGACGTGGACTACACGCCGCCCGCGCCGGTGCAGCGCCGGTTCGACCGTGCGGTGTACGACCGCCGGGTCTACTTCGGCTTTGGTAAGGCGCAGCCGGATGCACCCCTGAAGTACGGCCCCAATATTGCCGAGTGGCCCGCCATTCCCGCCCTGTCCGACGACCTTCTCATGCAGGTGGCCTCCGTCCTGCGGGACGAGGTCACCACCACCGACGAGCTGATCCCCTCCGGCGAGACGTCCTCCTACCGCTCCAATCCCCTGAAGCTGGCGGAGTTTGCTCTGTCCCGCCGTGACCCGGACTATGTGCCTCGCGCCAAGGCCACGCAGGCGCTGGAGACGGCGCGTGCCGCCGGTACGGTGATGCCGGAGCTGCAAGCGGTGCTGGCGGCGATGGACCTGCCGGAGAGCGCTCTGGCCCGTATGCACATCGGCTCCGTCATCTTCGCCAATAAACCCGGCGACGGCTCCGCACGGGAGCAGGCCGCCTCCTGCCAGCGGGTGCTGGGCGGCTGCGCCAACATCTGCTATGAGTTCGCCACCAAGCGCTACCGCTCCAACTGCGTCAACTGGGGCATGCTGCCCTTCACGCTGGCGGATGGCGCGCCCTTCAACGCCGTGCCGGGGGATTTCATCTTCGTCCCCGCTGTCCGGGAAAAGGTGGCGCGAGGTGACGGGGAATTCCCCGCCGTTCTCGTCCATGACGGAAAGACGCAGCCCCTGACCCTGTACCTGAAAAACACCGGCGCGGAGGAGCGTGAGCTGCTGCTCACCGGCTGCCTCATGAACCACTACGCCGCGCAGAACCGGAGGTAACGATGGAAAAGATCAAAATGCCTGTCCCCATCGCCGAGCTGGACGGCGATGAGATGACCCACATCCTGTGGGGAATGATAAAGGACCAGCTGATAAAGCCCTTTGTAGACCTGAACACCGAGTACTACGACCTGTCCCTGCCCAACCGGGACAGGACGGAGGATGCCGTGACCCGGCAGGCGGCGGAGGCCATCAAGCGCCTGCACGTGGGCGTGAAGTGCGCCACCATCACCCCCAACTACCAGCGGCAGGAGGAGTACGGCCTCAAGCAGCTGTGGAAGTCCCCCAACGCCACCATCCGTGCGGCGCTGGACGGCACGGTGTTCCGCGCCCCCATCCTCATCTCCCGCGTGAAGCCGGTGGTGACCTGCTGGAAAAAGCCCATCACCATCGCCCGCCACGCCTACGGCGACGTATATAAGGCCGTGGAGTACCGCGTCCCCGGCCCCGGCAAGGCGGAGCTGGTGTTCACCGACGACCACGGCGCGGAGCTGAGCCGCCAGACGGTCTACGACTTCAACGGCCCCGGCGTGTTGCAGGCCATGCACAACCGGGACGACTCCATCCTGTCCTTCGCCCGCTGCTGCTTCGCCTACGCGCTGGACGTGAAGCAGGATGTCTGGTTCTCCTCCAAGGACACCATCTCCAAGGACTACGACCAGACCTTCAAGCTGCTGTTCCAGAAGGTGTTCGACGAGGAGTACCGCGCCGCCTTTGAGCAGGCGGGGCTGCATTACCGCTACGCCCTCATCGACGATGTGGCCGCCAAGGTCATCCGCTCCTCCGGCGGCATCATCTGGGCCTGCAAGAACTACGACGGCGACGTGATGAGCGACCTCATCGCCGCCGCGTCCGGCTCTCTGCCCATGATGACCAGCGTGCTGGTGTCGCCGGACGGCAACTTCGAGTACGAGGCAGCCCACGGCACCGTCACCGACCATTTCTACCGCTGGCGCAGGGGCGAGAAGGTGTCCACCAACCCGCTGGCCACCATGGCGGCGTGGTCCGGCGCCCTGAAAAAGCGGGGCGAGCTGGACGGCAGCGATGCGCTGGTGCATTTTGCCGGCTGCCTCTATCAGGCGGGGTTGGACGTGTTTGAGGAGGGTTATCTCTCCGAGGATCTGGCTCCGCTGTGCGACCCGGCGGAGCTGAAGGAGATGCCTGACAATGACCGGCTCATCGCCCTCATCCGCGCGCGGCTGGAGATGCTGCTGGCCCGGTAAATACGCAAAAAAAATCCCCCACGGCACCGCCGTGGGGGATTTTTTTGCTCATTTGAAGAACTCAAACCGTGGGGAATCCCTGGTGACAACGCCGGCCTCGATCTCGATGCCATCCCCGAAGAACCTGTGCAGCAGCGCCGCCAGCTCGTCCGCGGCGGCCTGCACCTCATCGGCGTTCACATCGGAGAAGCCGTCGATGGGGAACAGGATGGCTTTCGTCTCCTCTGTGATCTTGCCTCGCTCCGACTGCCGCCACGTCCAGCGGCGGGTGCGGATCTCGCTGCCGGAGGCGTACACCGCCTCGCCCATGTCCGGTGTCTCCTCCTCCGTACTGCCGAAGGGGATGAAGGTGTCGCCCTCCTTGGCCAGACGCACGTCCAGCCCCTCGTCGATGGTATCCAGATCGTGGGCGCCCATGGGCAGCCGGTGCTTGATGGACACGGCGTTGCCCAGATCCACGGCGGCGTTGATGTGGGGGAAGCCCTTGCCCTTGGCAATGCGGGTCAGCAGCGCTTCAATGGAGCACAGGAACTTGTTGGGGTTGATGCCCAGCGCCGTAAAGGCGTTGCGGTAGGGGAGGATATCCTCCGTCTCCTTGGGCTTCTTTCCCGCAAAATACGCTTCGCAGGCGGCCACGTTCTCCGCCAGCATCTGCTCCAGCTGGGGGATGTCGTGGGTATTGTCCAGCCCCCGCACGGCCACCGCACCGAAGCAGGCGTTGGGCAGCTTCTCAAAAAATTCCTGGGATACCTGATAGTACATGTGGTTGCCTCCTTTTTTCCGGCTTTCCCGTTCTGTTGCGGGTATTATAGACCTCTTGCCGCCGTTTGCCAAGGGCCTGTAAAGAAAAAAGCGCCGTCCTGTGTGAATGGTGTCGTTGTTTACCAAAATGTGAAAAATGCGCATGAGCTGGAATGGATCCCTGTGGCCGCCCCGGTCACGGTTGGAACACCTGCCGAAAAAATGTATACCGCCGTTATGCTTCAGCGTGATCCGCAGAACGTGGCGTATTTCCTTGAGCCGGAGGAAATCACCAGCATAAAGAGAATGGATACGCCGTCTCCTACCGGAGGGCGACACGCACCCAACATCTTCTTCAGAGACAACGTATCCATTTATGACCCCAGTGTATCACAGAATATACAGGGAGTCAACACACAGGACATGCGCAGCGGCGCGGAATATGCACGCCTGCCGCGGCTGGTGGATGCCAACGGCATGGACGCGGCCCAGCGGGCGGCGTGGCGGCAGGCACTGGCGCAGATGCCGCGGGAAAAGCAGATGCAGTTCGAAATGGCGGCGGACATCGCCCGGCGCTTCGGCGCGGTGGTGCAGGCACGGACCATGGCGGACGGCGTACAGGGCAGCTATCAGGACGGCGTGATCTCCATCGCCACCACGGCGGTGGACCCTGTGCGTCAGGTGCTGATCCACGAGCTGACCCACCACATGGAGAGCAGCGGCCTTTACAGCCGGTTTTCCGACGCGGCGCTGCAGTTCGTGGCGGAGGACATGGGCGCGGATGTGGATACCCTGCGCCGCGCCGTGATGGCCGACTACGCCCGAGCGGGCGTGGCGCTGGAAGAGGACGGGGCCACGCGGGAGATCGTGGCCAAGTTCGCGGAGGAGAAGCTGTTCACCGACGAGGAGACCGTCCGGCGGCTGCTGGCACGGGACCGCAATCTGTTCCAGCGCGTCTATGACTGGATCCGCGACACGGTGGCCAAGATGCAGGGCACGCGGGAGCAGCGCCGTCTCATCGACGCGCAGAACCTGTATGAAAAGGCCCTGCGGCAGGCGGCAGACGGGACGCAGAGTGCGGCGGGCACACAGGGCGCGGCGGCGTATTCTTTTGCATCACAGACGGTTCCCACATGGGAGAAGCTGGGGCAAAAGCCAGACATTGAAATCGTGGACATCCGGAACAACGGGCGGAAGCTGCCGTATGCGGCAGAACGGCACGATATTCTGAACAGCGAGGAGGTGAGAAGTCTTTACTCTCAGCCGCCCGTCAACAGGGACACGGGGGAGTTGATTTTTGTGACACCCGCGACACTGTCACACTCCTTCTCCAACTCCGGAGAGGACAGCATCTACGCGGTGAGACATCTGCGAAGAATTCTGGAGAACGCCGTACTGACACATGCGGAGCCCAGCAGGAAGGCAAATGATAATTCCACCGGTGTCTATACGCTGTTCGGCGCCGTGCGTACTGAGACCGGCATCCAGCCGGTAAAGCTCAAGGTAAAGGAGTATCGGAATGTTGGGCAGGATATACCGGAAGCTGTCCGCGCCTACTTTGAGAGGAACGGTACGCAGGAGGAGTACTCCAGAGCATACGACAGCAGGGTACTGAGCCTGGAGAGCATAGAAAAAGAAGAGCCATCCAGTTCAGCATTCACGAGTACGCCAAACGGCGCCGTCGAATACCCTTCAAGCTCTTTCACCATTAGGGTACATGATTTGCTTCGCCTTGTCAATAGCAGATACCGGAAATATGTACCGACATTCTCTGAAATGGAAAAGCAGCTTTCCACCGGCCGGAGCATCGAGGAGATGGCGGGGAAATGTGAAGCCGAAGCACAGCAGGGATGCACAGAACGGCTGGTATCGGTACGAGACGCAATTCGCCGTTCCGGTCCTGAACGCAAAAAAAGCCATAGACCACTACACGGTCTACGGCGGGACGCTTCTGATCCGGAACGACGCAGATGGCAGATCGTACCTGTACGACCTGCTGGATGTGCAAAAAAGAAGGTAATCAGCGCCGCCTCCTTCTCCGCTGCAAGGCGTTCGGAGGTATTCGCGCCAAAACCTTCTGCGAATAGTATATACGCCTCCGGCGAAAATGTCAACACCAATCGTGCGGCGGCCCGCAAGGCAGCGCAGCTGGCCACCATCGAGAGAAGCAACCCGTTTGACCCCGAGCTGGGCGCGCATGCGTGGATCAGGAGCGCGGAGGACATCCTCACCGTACAGGGAGACCATCGACAGCTTCGGCGGCGTGGATGACGTGACGCCGGCCGCCCAACACACATAAAGAGAGCCTGTGGCATTGCGTCACAGACTCTCCTTTTATATATGTATGATGCGATTCTCCGCAGACGGCTCACTTCTCGCCGAAGGTGTAGGTCAGATCGCCCTTGCTGCAGATGTAGTGGACCTGATAGCCGGAGGTGGTATTCTGCGCCTCCGCCGTGGGCACGGCCACGGCCACGTAGCCGGTCTGGAGCTTCACCGTGGTGCCATCGTCGTACGTGATGGTGTCGGTGACGTTGTACTCCCAGCTGAGCCCGAAGTCGCGGTAGGTTCCTGTGGACATGTAGTCCTGCTGCAAATAGGCGTAATAGGCCCGCACGTTGGCCAGATCTGCCGACTCCTTGGCTTTGTGGATGCTTCTGCCCATGGCGGGGATGGCAATCGCCGCCAGCACCGCAATGATGGCCACCACGATGAGCATCTCCATCAGCGTGAAGCCCTGTTTCCTTTTGTTATGTACCATCGAAATACCTCATAAAAGCCGAAATATCGGCGAAATCTTCAGGGCAAAACAGGCACGACTGGAGGTCGTGCCTGTTTTGTGGTCGGAGTGGGGGGACTTGAACCCCCGGCCTCTTGGTCCCGAACCAAGCGCGCTACCAACTGCGCTACACCCCGTCAGCCGTTCTATTATAGGCGCAAATGCGCCTGCTGTCAAGGAAAATTTCGCCGCCCCTACACCCCCTGTATTTTGCTGCCGATCCGGATCCATTCCGGCGTCTAATGCCGGACAGGCGCGCATACACTGTGCCGGAAGGGAGGTGTATCCGTATGGCACAGCGTTCCACGGCGCCGCAGCGCCGGACGGCGGCCCGCCGCGCGGCCTACCGCGCCCGTGTCCGCACCGCAGCAGACAGCCGCCGCCGTCCGCCTCAGCCGCCGCGCCCTGCTGCGGGCAAGCCCGCAGCCCGGAAACCGGCATCTCCGCAGGAGAAGCGCCGCATGGTACAGCTGCTGGTCAGCGGTGTCCTGTTGGTGGTGGCTATCGCCGTCAAGCTGCTGATGCCCGACGTGCTGGACCGCTATCGCACACGGGTGCTGGATCTGTTGGGGGCCGATACCGACTTTGTGGAGGTGTTCTCCGCTGCGGGCCGCGCCTTCTCGGAGGAGGGCGCCATCGGCGGCGCGCTGACCGATGCCTATACTGCGGTGTTCGGCTCGGAGGAGGTGACGGCGTCGCCGTCGCCCACATCCGCCGTCTGCACGCCGGAGGCGCAGCCCGCCGATGCGGAGCTGCTCCAGCAGGTACTGGGCTTCGCCTATACTGCGCCGGTAGAGGGGCAGCTGTCCTCCGGCTTCGGCCTCCGCACCGATCCGCTGGAGGGCGTCAGCCGCTTTCACTACGGGCTGGACATCGCCGCGCCGGAGGGCGCGGTGGTGTCCAGCTTTGCCGACGGGACGGTAACGGCGGTGGGGGAGAGCAGCGAGCTGGGCCGCTACGTCGCCGTCTCTCACGCCAACGGCTTTTCCACGCTGTACGCCCACTGCACCCGCGTCACCGCCTCCGCCGGACAGCAGGTGTCGCGGGGCGATCCCATCGCCGAGGTGGGCGATACCGGCCGCGCCACCGGTCCTCACCTCCACTTTGAGCTGCACCGCGGCAGCACTTACCTGAACCCTGTTTATTATGTCACGTTCTCCTGATGTCACCGTCTGCGTCCGTCCCTCCGCGCTGCTGACGCCGGCGCTTTTCCTGCTGCTGACGGATACGCCCATCCTGCTGGCGGCGCTGCTGCCGGCGGCCCTGCTCCACGAACTGGCCCACTACGCGGTGCTGCACCTGTGCGGCGTCCGTACCGCCCGCTTCACCCTCACCGGCCTGGGCGCATCGCTGTACGTGCCGGAGCTGCACCGCCTGTCCTACGGCGCGGAGCTGCTCAGCGCCGCCGCGGGGCCGCTGATGAACCTGATGCTGTGGGTGCTGCTGAGCCTTACCGGCAGAGAGGAGCTGACGCTGTTCGCCGGAGCCCAGATGGTGCTGGGCGTTCTGAACCTGCTTCCGGTGCGTCCCATGGACGGCGGTCGCATCCTGTGGCTGGCCACGGCATACCTGACAGAGCCCTACACCGCCGACCGCGTAGCCGCCGCCGTAGGGCTGGCCGCATCGTCGGCGCTGCTGGCGCTGTGCCTCTGGCTGGTGCTGACCACCGGCAGCGGCCTGTTCCTCCTGCTGGGAGCGCTGTGGCTGGCGTACCGCAGTCTGCCGCCGGAAGTTTTTTTGCCCCGCCGCCTTGCCAAACCGACAAAAAACAGGTAAAATGAACTGTTACCGAAATACACCGCAAGGAGAATGACCGTGGATAAGCGACTGGAACGCATCCTGCCTCGGGTGCAGAAGCCCGCCCGCTACGTGGGCGGCGAATATAACGCCGTGCTGAAGGACAAGACGCAGGTGGACACCCGCATCGCCTTCTGCTTCCCCGACACCTACGAGATCGGCATGTCCAATCTGGGCATGCGGATCCTGTACGGCGTCATGAACGAGATGGACGGCGTCTGGTGTGAGCGCGTGTTCGCCCCCTGGGGCGACATGGAGGAGGAGATGCGCAAGGCGGCTATGCCGCTGTTCGCGCTGGAATCCGGCGACCCCATCACCGATTTTGACATTGTGGCCTTTTCCGTGGGCTATGAGATGGCGTTCCCCGCCATCCTGAACATGCTGGATCTGGCGGGCATCCCGCTGCACGCGGCGGAGCGCACCGGCCTTTCGCCGCTGGTCATCGCCGGCGGCACCGCCATGTACAACGCCGAGCCCATCGCCGACTTCATCGACCTTGTGAGCCTGGGGGAGGGCGAGGACCTGACGGTGGAGCTGGTGGAGCTGTACCGCACTGCCCGGCGGGAGGGGTGGAGCAAGCAGCAGCTGCTGCGGGCCGCCGCCCGGCTGGACGGTGTCTACGTTCCCAGCCTCTACGATGTCACATACCACGAGGACGGCACCGTGGCCGCCATCACCCCGAAGGACGGCGCACCGGCCCATGTGACAAAGCGCATCGTCCACGACATGGACAAGTCCTATTTCCCCGTCAAGACCATCGTCCCCAGCACGGAGATCGTGCAGGACCGCGTGACGCTGGAGCTGTTCCGCGGCTGTATCCGGGGCTGCCGGTTCTGTCAGGCGGGCTATGTCTACCGCCCTGTCCGCAACCGCAGCCGCGACCTGTGCGCCGATTACTGCGTCCGCGCCTGCGATGACACCGGCTATCAGGAGGTGACGCTGTCCAGCCTGTCCACCAGCGACTACCCGCCGCTGACCACGCTGTGCGATGAGCTGGAGCCCTTCTGCGACCAGCGCCACGTCAGCCTGTCCCTGCCGTCCCTGCGGGCGGACAACTTCTCCATGGCGCTGATGCAGCGTCTGGCCAAGGGCCGTAAGACGGGCCTGACCTTCGCGCCGGAGGCCGGCACCCAGCGCCTGCGGGATGTCATCAACAAGAACGTGACGCTGGATGACCTGCTGCAAAGCTGCCGCACCGCCTTTGCCGGCGGATACAGCGCCGTGAAGCTGTACTTTATGCTGGGCCTGCCTACGGAGACGGACGAGGATGTGCTGGGCATCGCCGATGTGGCCGCCCGCGTCATGCACGCCTGGCGGGAGAGCGCCCAGAACAAGCAGCGCGGCGTCCGCATCACCGTGTCCACCAGCTGGTTCGTTCCCAAGCCCCACACCGCCTTCCAGTGGGAGCCCCAGATCTCCAAGGAGGAGTACGAACGCCGCGTGGCCCTGCTGCGGGAGGCCATCAAGACCAAGACCGTCACCTATAACTGGCACGACTCCGACACCAGCTTTCTGGAGGCGGTGCTGGCGCGCGGTGACCGGCGGCTGGGGAAGGTGCTGGAAACGGCGTGGCGTAAAGGTGCAAAGCTTGACGCCTGGGAGGAGTATTTCTCCCTGGACCGTTGGCTGGAGGCCTTCGACGAGTGCGGCCTTGACCCTCATTTCTACGCCAACCGCACCCGCGCAGAGGACGAGCTGATGCCGTGGAGCATGATCTCCTCCGGCGTCACGGAGCAGTACCTCCTGCGGGAGCGCCATAAAGCCTATGAGTCCGTGACCACACCGGACTGCCGCACCCACTGCAATGGCTGCGGTGCCAATCTGCTGGTAGGAGGAAAGTGCGATGTCTAAGCTGCGGCTGCTGTTTATCAAGGAGGCTCAGGCGTCCTATATCTCCCATCTGGACCTGCTGCGCACGTTCCAGCGCGCCTTTCCCCGCACAGAGCTGGATATCAAGCACTCCCAGGGCTATCACCCCCATCCCATCATCTCCATCGTCCTGCCCCTGCCGGTGGGCCAGTCCAGTGACTGCGAGCTGCTGGACTTCGAGGTGACGCAGGATACCGACGGCAGCGGCATCGCGGAGAAGCTGAATACCGGCATGCCCAGCGGCCTGCGGGTGCTGGACTGCTATCCCGCCGTCCGTCCCGTGCGGGAGCTGACATATCTGCGGGCGGACCTGACACTGGAGTACGATAACGGCGTGCCGGAAAACGCCGCCGCCCGTCTGACAGAGCTGCTGGGGCGTCAGGAGCTGGTGATCCAGAAGCGCACCAAGCGCAAAGATCTGGCAGACGTTGATATCGCGCCCATGATAAAGGACTTTTCCTTTACAGAGGGAGAGGGCGTTGTCACCGGCACGGTGACGGTGCTGGCCCAGAATCCCGGATTGAATCCCCAGCTGCTGGAAAAGGCGGTGGAGCGGTATCTGCCCGAGCTGACGCCGGACTTCCTCCGCGTCCGCCGCCGCGCCATTCTGGATGCCGAGGGGCGGGATTTTCGATAATGCCCCGTCATTTCCCGGATTCAGCGAGAAATCACACAAAATTGCAGAAAAATATGAAGAAATCTCTTGCATTTTCCGAGCTTCTGTGTTATTCTATCATGGCGTAAAAAGGGCGGTCCTCTGTCGCCGGTGTCC
>ENA-UERK01001030-UERK01001030.1-human-gut-metagenome-genome-assembly--contig:-NODE-1030-length-21669-cov-3.662143_pt1 | contig 21669 bp, 14 predicted proteins | sample MGYA00242957_ERZ507957 | MGnify/ENA primary metagenome ERZ507957 (study PRJEB26167, sample SAMN06115538) | human gut metagenome | host: Homo sapiens | place: China:Heilongjiang | collected 2015-11-06... | reverse complement strand
TTAAAAGGAGAAATAACGATTATGTATACGCAACATAAACTTGTAATCGCGGAAAAACCCTCTGTTGCCCAGTCCATCGCCGCCGTGCTCGGCGCGAAGAAGCGGAACGATGGCTATCTAGAAGGAAACGGCTACCTTGTATCATGGTGCTACGGCCATCTGGCGGAGCTTGCAGATGCGGACGTGTACGATGATAAATACGCCAAATGGCGATATGACGATCTCCCCATCCTCCCCACAAGCTGGCGGTATACGCTCTGTCTGGATAAGGCAAAGCAGTTCCAGTTGCTGAGCGAGCTCATGCAGCGCGAGGACGTGAGTGAGATTATCAACGCCTGCGACGCAGGGCGCGAGGGAGAACTAATTTTCCGCACTGTCTACTATATGGCAGGCTGCACGAAAACTATGAAGCGGCTCTGGATCTCTTCCATGGAGGACGCGTCCATCCGTAAGGGCTTCGCGGAACTGCGGCCGGGACGTGACTTCGACGGCCTGCATCAGTCCGCCCTCTGCCGCGCCCACGCTGATTGGCTGGTTGGTATCAACGCCACAAGGCTCTTTTCGGTGCTGTATCATCGCACGTTGAACGTGGGGCGTGTCCTGTCCCCTACGCTGGCGCTCATAGTCCAGCGTGAAGCGGAGATCTCCGCGTTCCGCCCGGAATCGTTCTATACAGTAAACCTTGCCTGTGTTGGTATTAACGCCGTATCTGAAAAGCTCAAAAAGAAAGCCGAAGCGGAAGCCCTTGCTGCTGCCTGCAACGCCCAGCCCGTCACGGTCACATCGGTGCAGCGCACAGAGAAAACGGAGAAAGCGCCTGACCTCTTTGACTTGACCGCACTCCAACGGGAGGCAAACCGATCTCTCGGTTATACCGCCCAACAGACCCTCGACTACCTGCAAGCGCTGTATGAGAAAAAACTCTGCACCTATCCCCGAACGGATAGCCGTTTCTTGCCAGACGATATGGAAAGCACCGTACCCGTCCTCGTCTCCGTTGCCGCTGCCATCTGTGAGGCTAACACGCCGGAGCGCGTAAACGTAAAACAGGTGTGCAATGGCAAGAAGGTCAGCGACCACCATGCCATCGTTCCCACGGCCAGTGCGGGCTAGGCGGATACTGCCGTCCTGCCCCTGGGCGAGCGCGAGATCCTGCGCCTTGTGGCGGGGCAGCTTCTCCGTGCGGTCAGTGACGCCCACCGCTATGCGGAAACAACCGTTACACTGGAGTGCGGCGGCGCTGTGTTCACCGCAAAGGGCAAGACCACCCTCACATCAGGCTGGAAACGCTATCTTGCACAGGAAAAGCAAGATGCCGCGCTGCCGGAGCTATCTGAGGGACAGGCTTTACGAAGCGCCGAAGCAGCCGTAAAGGAGGGCAAGACTACGCCGCCCAAGCACTACACGGAGGACACGCTGCTTTCCGCGATGGAAACGGCGGGTAAGGACGATATGCCGGAAAATGCGGAGCGCAAAGGGCTGGGAACCCCCGCAACCCGTGCCGCCATCATCGAAAAGCTGATCGCGACGGGCTTTGTGGAACGTAAACGGGCAAAAAAAGTTGTTCAGCTCTTTCCAGCGAACATCGGTGTCTCTCTTATCACGATCCTGCCTGAACAGCTTCAATCCCCACTTCTCACCGCCGAATGGGAATACCGCTTGCAGCAGGTGGAGCACGGCGAGCTGTCACCGGATACGTTTATGGACGGAATCATGGATATGCTCACCGAGCTTGTGAAAACCTACAAGGTCATCTCTGGTGCGGAGGTATTGTTTCCCTCAGGCCGGAAGGTGGTCGGCAAATGCCCTCGCTGCGGCAGCGATGTTACCGAAAGCAAAAAGGGGTTCTTCTGTGAAAAGAATGACTGCCGTTTCGGACTGTGGCGTGACAACAAGTTTTTTGCTGCAAAGCGTATCATGCTGACTAAGAAAACTGCAGCCGCGCTGCTTTCGGATGGACGAGTGAAGCTCACCGGTCTGTATTCCGAAAAAACCTGCAGCACCTATTCTGCAACAGTAGTTTTGGAGGACAACGGCGAAAACACACGCTTCCGACTGGAATTTGACAAGGGGGCGTTGTCATGAAGCTGTCTAAGCTGGAGCAGGAAACCATCCTGTTATACAATGAGGAAGAAACGACTGCAAGCATTTTTGCCCATGACCCGAAGCTGAAGCGCAAGCTAAAACGCCTCGCAGAGAAGTACCCAGACAAGGTGTACCCGGATCGCGGAGAGTGTTCCGGCGCGGTCAGCTTCACCGTGCCGAAAAGCTGTGTCGGAGTCCGGGAACCGTTCAGCGACGAGCGACGCAGGGCAGCCAGTGAGCGCGCCAAAAGCGCCGGTTTTACACCACCTTTAAGGAACACATCTCCCAAACACAAATAACCCACGAGCGTCCGCACAGGAGAACCTCACCCTGTGTTGACGTTTCATTTTAGGGACATACATCCCATGATAGGAGAAAACCATGCCGGAAAAACCAAGCAGAAATAAGGAGCGACTCAAAGAGATCACCGACCGTATCGAGGCGGGTATCAAAGATATTTTTGAATCCGGCGACCTGGAGAAGTACCGCGATTATCTGCGTACCATGAGCCGTTTTCACACCTACTCCGTCAATAATCAGGCACTCATCCATATGCAGCGCCCGGATGCCACCTTTGTGGCCGGATACAATCGCTGGCGGGACAAGTTCAGCCGCCATGTGCTACGGGGCGAAAAAGGCATCACCATCATCGCACCCACTCCCTATAAAAAGAAGATCGAGCAAGAAAAGTTGGACCCCAACACCAAAAAGCCTGTACTGGATGAGAACGGTCTTGTGGTCATGGAGGAAAAGGAAGTCCAGATTCCCATGTTCCGTGCCGTATCTGTGTTCGATGTTTCCCAGACTGCCGGCAAGCCCCTGCCGGAGCGTATGGAAAGTCCCGTGGCTACGCTAACGGGAAGCGTGGAAAACTACGAGGCGTTCATGGAGGCGCTGCGCCGTTCATCCCCGGTCCCGATTGAGATGAAACCTCTGTCTGCGGATACGGACGGCTATTTCAATATTAGTAAGCAGGTTATTGCGCTGCGCGAAAATATGAGCGAGGTACAGACGGTATCCGCCGCCGTCCATGAGATCGCTCATGCCAGACTGCACAACTACGCCGTGCAGCAGGCGCAAGAGGCAGTCTCTGCCGGAAAGGAGACCCCCAAACCTAAAAGCCGCAACACCGAGGAGGTTGAAGCAGAGAGCGTTTCATTTGCTGTCTGCGCTTTTTTCGGCATAGAGACTGGAGCAAACAGCTTTGGTTATGTAGCTACATGGTCGAAAAACGCGGAGCTGCCGGAGTTTCGAGCGAGCTTGGAAACCATCAATCACGCCGCAGGCGGCATCATCTCCGACGTGGAAAAACACTTCGCTGAGGTATGCAAGGAGCGCGGCATCAAGCTGCCCAAAGAACCGGAGTATGTGCTTGTCACCTTTCCCCCCTCCCGGGAGGATGCGCTGGGCTTTGCCGCAGATTATGTGGCATTTTTGCGGAAAGATACGAAAATCTCCGCTGCCTCCGATCTATCTTTGGCGGAAAAAATTGCTGAAAAGCTGTGCGCCGGTGAGGAAAAAACACTTCGCGCCGAGCTGGAGGACATGGTGGAGCTGGAGAACGAGCTAAATATAGACAACGGCGCAGGATCACTACTGGAACGCTTCAAAGGTCTGTTCCGTCAGGAGTGGCAGGTGAAAGAAGAACCGCAAGCTGAGGAGGCGCTATATCTTCTGGAGGACAGACAATACCTTCATATCCAACTGAGCGCAGGCGGCACATGGGACTACACCTTCTATGACAAGGAAACACGCAAACAACTGGACGGCGGTCTTTTGGATAAGCCTGATCTTAACATTGACGAAGTGAAGGATGTCATTCTCATGAATCTTTGTTTTGATCTGAATAAGGTTCAAACCATTCCGCAGGAAGCTCTCGCGGATCTGCTGGAAAACCTGCGGATTGCCAATGAGCTGTCGCTGGCCGATGACGAGGTAATCACCGATGCGCAGGTCAAGCCCTACGAGCCGGATGCGCTGCCGCCGCTGCCGGAGATGGAACAGGGCTATCCCATGCCCGACCACGACATCGGTTTTTTGGAGATGTATCAGTACGGCTACACAGATGACAACACCATGCTGCCGCTGACGAAGGAGCGCGCCATGGAACTGTTTTTGCAGGATGTTCCAGTATTTCTGCTCTACGGCGACAATACCGAGGCGATGGCGCTGGATACCGACGATATCGATTCCCACACCGGCGTATTCGGCGTGGAGCGTAGCGAATGGGATAGTGTGCGCGGTATCATTCCGCAGACAGAACAGGCCGATATAGAAAAGCGGTTTCTTGAGAATCCGAGTGACGCTTTTCTCATCTATCAGATCAGGCAGGGTGGCGAGCTGGAGCCTTATCGGTTTATGAACTATGATTTTTTGCAAAGCAAGGGCGTCACGCCGGACAGAAGTGGTTACGACGCCATTTATACCGGCGAGCTGCTGAATTACGGCAACACAGGCACCAACCTCGACATGCTGTATCAGACCTTCAATGTCAACCGCCCGAAGGATTTCCGGGGACACTCCCTTTCCGTAAGCGACATCGTTGCCATAAGGCAGAATGACGTTGTATCCTGTCATTACGTTGACAGCATCGGATTCCGGGAGCTTCCAAACTTCCTGCAGCCGGAGAATTACCTCAAAAATGTAGAAGTGCTTTTGGAAGATGATTTCGGTATGATCGACGGGATCATCAATAATGGACCCAAAGAACCAACGGTGGCCGATCTGGAGGCACACGCCAGGGCGGGATTTTCCATCTCCCTGACAGATTTAGCTGCTGCTTCACGCCGTGAACAGACGGACAAAAGAAAATCCGTGATGGAACAGCTTAAAACGAAATCACAGGAGCAGTCCGCCAACAAGACAGCGCCCAAACGGAGCGCAGAAAGAGAGCTATGATATGAACAGCACCTTAACCCACGATGAAATCAACCTGATGAGCATCTACAATTCTGCCGGCACCCGCGAGGGGCTGATCGGAGATCTTGCCAACATGCGCGGTTATCTCGATGCCGACGAAGTAGAGCTGCTAGCGTTGACCGATTCCGCCATCCGCAAACTGCGCGCCATGACCGACGCGGAATTTTCTGAACTTGACCTGACACCGGATTTTGAGTTTTGACGGAAACTACATTCCATGCAAGCACGCCGGACGAAATATGCAAAGTCCGGCGTGCTTTTGTTGGAATAATCCTTTTTAATATCTGGAAAGGAGGGCTTTGCTTATGCCAAGTAAACTACAAGCCTACGCAGAGTTGGCGGAGCGCACCGCTCGGCAGATTACCGGAAGCCATCTGACGTGGACGGCTTTTCTAACCACCGCCGCGAGACTGTATAAATACCCCTACAACGAGCAGCTCATGATCTATATGCAGCGCCCGGAGGCCACCGCCTGCGCGGAATATGACTTCTGGAACGATAAGATGGGCCGCTATATCCGGCGCGGCAGCAAGGGTATCGCTGTGATAGATGCCACCGGCTATGAGCCGAGGCTGAAATATGTTTTTGATATTTCCGACACCGGCGAAAAGGACAATACCCGCCGCGTAAACCTATGGGAGCTTCGAGAGGAGCATACGGACAGTGTGAGTGTCATGCTGGAAAGTAACTACGGCGTGACTGGCAAGGACAGTCTTGCAAATCAACTTGAAGGCGTCGCCGCCCATCTTGTAGCAGAATACTGGCGCGACCACCAGCGCGACATACGCGACATCGTTGCGGATTCATACCTGGAGGAGTAGGATGATTACAACATCGAGGTGACATTCAAAAATGCCGCCACGGTCAGCATAACCTACTCCCTCATGTCCCGCTGCGGCATGAATCCGCAGGTGTATTTTGAACACGAAGATTTCTTCAGTATCTTCGATTTCAACACGCCACGCACCGTAGCTGCCCTTGGCACCGCAGTCAGTGAAATCAATGAGCAGGTGCTGCGGCAGATCGAAGTCACCATCAAAAAATATGAGCGCGAACATCGCGCAGAAAGGACGGCAGAACATGGAGAACATCTTAACTTACACGATGAGCGGAGATTACCTGATCCCCGACCTGAAGATCGAGAAGTCGGAGAAGCCGCTGGGCAAGTACGGGAGGATGCGCCAAAAGTACATGAAAGAACATCGTCCCATCCTCTGGAATCAGATGATTTTGGAGGAGACGCTGTTCCCACACCTGCTGGAGATCGACGAGACAGCCCAGCGCCGGTTGGAGGAACTGATGCCGAAGTTGGCATCAGCGGCAGGAGCAACGGAGAGCCTGAAAGCCAGCGATCCGATGAAGTGGGTGGGGCTGATGAACACCTGCAAGGCACAAGCAGAGGAGATCATTCTCAGCGAGCTGATTTACGACTGACACTTGCAGAACCGGAGCCGCAGGCTTATGGTAATGCGTTGGTGGAAGGGGCGCAGCTTAATTCTGCATACATCCCCACAAAAGGTGAGCAGTTATCCCTGTTCCCCACGGAGGCGGAACAAATCGCACACATCGAAGAAGCGGAGAGCATAAAACTGCCCTCCGCTTTTTCATTTACACAGGAGCAGATCGACCATGTGTTGCGGCTTGGGGGCAATTCGGACGATACCCGTATGGTTATCGCCGCAGCGTTCCAGAAGAAGAAGTCCATCGAAGAAATCGCCGTCATTCTGCGTCAGGAGTTCCACGGCGGCAACGGATTAAAGACGCCGAGTGCAGAGTTTTCTGCATGGTATGCCGATGACGGCATTCACCTCGCTTTTGGACGTAAAGCGGAATATGCGCGCGAGGTACAGGTGATTACATGGCAGGATGCCGCAGATCGCATTTCCCAACTCATAGACAGCGGCGTATACGCTTCCAATGTGGAGCTTGCCGAGGCGGAGGGACATGAACGGATACAGCTTGCACAATCGCTCTGGTATCTGAAACACGATTTCAGCGAAGAAGCGCAAGCGGAGGGCTATCTCTCCTGCCTGTCGAAAATTCGGGGCAGCGGATACCCGGAGCAAACGGCGCGGCTTGCGGAATGCCTTACTAGACCGGCGTTCCGGGAGAACCTATCCGACGAGTTTGCACAGTTCTACACCGCATACGAGCAGGACAAAAGCCTGCTACGCTTTCACTATCATAAACCGGACCGTATCTGGCAGAGTTTGCAAGATTTGTATTTGCCACGCAGAGAGTATACGTCGGAAATGACTACAGTGCCGGAGGTCGAGCACTTTATCACAGAGGATGAGATTCATCATGTGCTGACCGGAGGTAACGGCGTGGAGAGTGGAAAGGGCCGGATCTACTCCTTTTTCCACTCTGAACACACCGCAAAGGAAAAGGCGGACTTTCTCAAAAAAGAGTACGGCATCGGCGGACGGTCCCACGCTGTGTCCGGCGCAACACATAGCAGCGAAGATCATAGCGGAAAAGGCATTGTCCTAAAAAAAGCAGACTGCGCCAATGTGGAGCTGAGCTGGACGAAGGTCGCCGACATTATAGACCGGCTCATCCAGACAGACAACTATCTCACACCGCAGGAAAAGGAGCAATACGCACAGCTTCAGCAGGAAAAGGAAGCCGTCGACACTTTGTCTACACAAGCACAGAATGATTACAACGCAGTCAAAGAAGCACATCCGGACGATATTGTACTGTTTCAGGTGGGCGATTTCTTTGAGATGTACGGCGAGGATGCACGGCAGGCAGCCTCACTGCTGGAACTGCATCTGACCACACGCCCCATCCCCGGCACCGGTTGCGTGGATATGTGCGGCATCCCCGCGCACAAACTGGAACAGTATGTTGAGAAGCTGCGTGAGCAGTACGATGTGGTCATCTCGGCAACACAGGAGGATAGTGTTCAGCGCAATACCTACACGCTGCGCTCCATCGACCATAAGGCGGAGGCGGCAATCAATGCCCATGAAGCGGAGTTCGGTGCAGATGGCACCCGGGTGTTCCGCGATCCAACTGCCGAACAGCCCCAGTCCACCGTGCATGAGCTATATGATCAGTATAAGCTGAGTGTGGGCAATGCCCTTTCCAAAGATGAGGCATTTCTCAATGCCTGTCACAATTCGGACCGGAAAAACGCCTATCTGGAGGGTGCAGCTGCCATCCGGCGCATTGTCACAAAATCCGGCGATCTCCAGCTTATGCGCTTATACTTCGATATGCCTGCGTTCCATAATCGGCTGCATCAGGAATTGCTGAACGAGCTTTATCCCACGCTGGCAACATTGGTTACGCCATCTCCCTACAGGATCACACAGGAGGACATCGACAAAGCTCTTCGGAGATGGAACGGAAATATAGAAAGTAAGCGGGCCGTCGTGCGCTATATGGCGAAGTATGGGCGTGAAAAGGATACCGCTGAGTGGCTGGCACGGGAATATGGAGGCGGCGACGCGGGAAAGCCCCTGTATATCAACGTAGGCAGCGCCGAACCGGTAGCACTGTCATGGGCAAAGGTACAGCGCCGCATAGCACAGCTCATCAAGGCCGACAACTTCTACACCGAACAGGAACGAGACGACTACGACGATATAGACCCCATTGCCATCCGCGAAGGTCTTGCCGAGCGCGGCATTGTCAACGGGCGCGTTGTTGACGCGGAAGCCAACAATAACAGCCCATTTATCCAGCAGGTCATGGCCGACGCGGAGCCGATCTCCCAGCAAGAAAATAGAATGGACGCTCCTGACCGCTATTCCATCCGCCTGCACCCCAACGAGGGTGGCATCACCGGCATTTGGGATGCAGCTCTTGACCGCTTCTATGAGGAAGGGAATCAGGTCCTTCGCTTCTCGGAACAAACAAACGCCATTGATTACCTTGCCAACATTCAACGAAGCCGTGGCATGGAGCCAACAACTCCGGTTTTCACGACTCCGCTTGGCCGTGCCTATCGCGTAGGCGATATCATTTCCTCAACCGCCGCCGAGCATCAGGGAACCACAATGGTGATCGAGCGCGTTGATGAGGACGATGCTTGGTATACCTTTCCAAGTGTACCCGAGCAGGAAGCAGTCAGCATTGACCGCACCTCTTTTGAACGCTACCTTGACACAGGCTTTTTCTCCGTCGCGGAGCAGGTTCAGCCTGTCAAGGAGGTTGCTGTCGCAAAAGAAGAAACCGCCTCTGTAGATGCGTCCTATGAGGTCTCCGCAGAAAAAGGACGAGAGGATGCTTTTCCCCGGCTTCCGTATAAGGTAGGCGATACCGTCTATCTGGGCAACACCGCCTTTGAGATCACCAAAGTCGGACTTTTTAACGTGCAGCTACGCGACCCAACGCTACTTTATCCTATCTTCCGTGCTGAAAGCCGGCACAACTTTGAGCGGCTTTTGCGCCATGATGAGCGAAACGCGGCGATTACCGACTATCTCCCTGAGCAAAATGTGATCGACGATTTCCGTGACATTCTGATGAACGGCATTATTACGCCTGCCTTCAAAGACAATATTTGGGAGCTGTTCCGGCAGGGCGAGGGCAACGCCGCCATTGGAGCGTACCTTTCTGGAGTCTTTGCTGCACCGGATGCCGACACTATAATACTGGAGGACGGCAGCAAGGCGGACTTCTTTACCTCTCAAAGCGGCTTTCAGGCAGAGATACACGGGGAAAAGCGCCGTTCAGACTTCGGAATGTCGTGGGAGAACGCCGCGCCAGTACTTCGCGCCATTTTTCTGGAAGAAGTGCAAGTGCAGAGCCGGATGCAGGAGCAGCCAGTGCAGGAGCCTGAACACCTCGAGTCGGAACATGCAGCACCGGAGGTATCGAAACCGGAACTGCCGCAGTTAACTACTGAAACCGTCGCGTTCTATCCCGGTGAGAAAAACAACCTTCCCTTTGACATCGAAATTCAAACTATTAGCACAGCCGAGCCGGAACATGACTCTCCGAAGATCGCTGCCTCCGACACGCCCGCTCCCGAACCCGACATATATGAATTACTGGATGAGCACCCCACTTCCGTTCAAATAGACGGCGAGTGGAAAACCTTCCCAAACCGTGTTGTTGCCGAAGCCGCCATGTACGAGGAACACAAGGCAGAGAGCCACCGGAAAGCACGAAATTTTCATATTACCGACGATACGCTGGGCGTTGGTGGAGCAAAAGCCAAGTATCAGGCAAACATCAACGCCATCCGGTTGCTGAAACATCTGGAAGAAGAGGGGCTACAGGCCAGTCCGGAACAGCAGGAGGTCCTGTCCCGTTATGTGGGCTGGGGCGGGCTTGCGGACGTTTTCGACGAAAGCAAGCAAAATTGGGCGACAGAGTTTCGGGAGTTGCGTGAAGCGTTGACTCCGGAGGAATACGCCGCCGCCCGTGCCTCCACGCTCAACGCACATTATACCAGCCCTACCGTCATTAAAGCCATTTATGAGGCGGTTGGAAACATGGGCTTTGCGACAGGCAACATACTGGAGCCGTCCATGGGCGTCGGTAATTTCTTCGGCTGCCTACCAGAAAGTATGCAGAATAGCCGTCTCTATGGTGTGGAGCTGGATTCCGTCACAGGCCGCATCGCAAAGCAGCTTTATCCCAAAGCCGACATCACAGTAGCCGGTTTTGAAACCACGGATCGGCGGGATTTCTTCGATCTTGCCATCGGAAACGTTCCCTTCGGGCAGTATCAGGTCAACGACCGGGCTTATAACAAATTCGGCTTTTCCATTCACGATTACTTTTTTGCCAAAGCACTAGATCAGGTGCGGCCTGGCGGCGTGATTGCTTTTGTTACCTCCCGCTACACCATGGATAAGCAGTCGCCGGAAGTGCGGCGATACATTGCCCAGCGAGCGGAGCTGCTGGGAGCGATCCGCCTGCCAAACAATGCTTTCAAGGCCAACGCCGGCACAGAAGTTGTGTCCGACATCATTTTCCTGCAAAAGCGCGACCGCCCCATCGACATAGAACCGGACTGGGTACACTTGGGACAGAACGCGGACGGCTTTGCCATCAACCGCTATTTTCTCGACCACTCAGAAATGGTTCTTGGAGAGCAGATCTCGGAGAGCACTCAGTACGGTAGGAATGATTTCACCGTCACTCCCATTGAGGGTGCAGACCTTACAGAACAACTCCATGAAGCGGTGCAGCACATTGGGGGCGAATACCGTCAGGCAGAGCTGCCCGATCTCGGCGATGAGGAAACGATTCAGGAAAGCATCCCCGCAGACCCGAATGTTAAGAATTACAGCTATACCATTGTGGACGGGGAGGTATATTTCCGTGAAAACTCCGTCATGGTCAAACCCGTCCTGAACGCCACGGCAAAGGAGCGCGTCAAGGGCATGGTTGAGCTGCGTGACTGCGTTCACCGGCTCATCAACCTCCAGATGTGGGAATCAGACCCTAGCTCCATCCGCTCGGAACAGGCAAGGCTGAACCAACTCTACGACAGCTTCACGGAGAAATATGGGCTGATTAACAGCCGGGGCAACAGCCTCGCCTTTGCTGACGATTCCTCATACTTCCTGCTCTGCTCTCTTGAAGTGCTGGACGATGATGGCAGGCTGGAGCGCAAGGCGGATATGTTCACCAAGCGCACCATCAAGCAACAGCAGGCTGTGACCTCCGTAGACACCGCCGCTGAAGCCCTCGCCGTGTCCATCTCTGAAAAAGCCTGCGTGGATATGGAGTATATGGCACAGCTATCCGGCAAAAGCCAGGACGATCTCATTGAGGAGCTGACCGGCGTTGTGTTCCTCGACCCGGCGAAAAACGAATGGCAGACGGCGGACGAGTACCTATCAGGCAATGTGCGGCAGAAGCTCCGTGAAGCGGAGGCAGCAGCCGTGGACAGTCCAGGATACCTGCCCAACATTGAGGCTCTGCGACAGGCGCAGCCAAAGGATTTGGACGCCTCGGAAATTGAAGTTCGGCTCGGTACAACATGGATCGACAAAAGCTATATCCAGCAGTTCATGTTTGAACTTTTCGACCCTCCGCTATACTCCCGTCGCTCCATGACGGTCAATTATTCCGAATTTACCGCAGAATGGAACATAACCGGAAAAAACACCATTCCCTACAACAACATCAATGCCTATATTAACTACGGTACGGATCGCGCCAACGCATACCGTATTTTGGAAGATACGCTGAATCTGCGTGATGTGCGCATCTATGATACTGTAACAGACCCCGATGGCAAGGAGCGTCGCGTCCTCAATTCCAAGGAGACCACCCTTGCCCAGCAAAAGCAGCAGGCCATCAAGGATGCTTTTCAGGAGTGGGTATGGAAGGACCCTGAGCGCCGCCGCGCACTGGTGACGCTCTACAACGAACGCTTCAACTCTACCCGGCCCCGTGAGTACGACGGCAGGCATCTGGCATTTCCGGGCATGAACCCTGAGATCACGCTGCGAGAACATCAGCTTAACGCCATTGCCCACGATCTCTATGGCGGCAACACCCTGCTTGCCCATGAAGTGGGCGCGGGCAAGACCTTCGAGATGATCGCAGCCGCTATGGAAAGCAAGCGGCTCGGTTTGTGCCAGAAATCCCTCTTTGTCGTGCCGAACCACCTGACAGAGCAGTGGGCATCGGAGTTCCTGCGGCTCTATCCCTCCGCCAATATTCTCGTCGCTACCCGAAAGGACTTTGAAAAACGCAACCGCAAGAAGTTCTGCGCCCGTATCGCTACCGGCGATTATGACGCGGTTATCATTGGACACAGTCAGTTTGAACGTATCCCTGTTTCGGTGGAGCGGCAGGAACGGCTTCTGCAGGAGCAGATTTGGGAGATCGAGGACGGACTCACGGAGCTGAGAGCCGGTCACGCAGAACGCTTTACCATCAAGCAGTTGGAGCGTACAAAAAAGAATCTGGAGGCACGGCTTGAAAAGCTCCACGACACCGGACGCAAGGACGATGTCGTGACATTCGAGCAGCTCGGTGTGGACAGGCTCTATGTAGACGAAGCGCATAGCTTCAAGAACCTGTTCCTATACACGAAAATGCGCAACGTGGCGGGGCTTTCCACCACCGATGCTCAGAAATCCTCGGATATGCTGCTCAAATGCCGGTATATTGACGAAATTACCGGAGGCAAGGGTGTCACATTCGCCACCGGTACTCCAGTCAGCAACAGTATGACTGAGCTGTATACCATGATGCGCTATCTTCAGCACGATATGCTCAAACGCAACCGCCTGACTCATTTCGACTGCTGGGCGTCAGCCTTTGGCGAAACCACTACTGCCATAGAGTTGGCCCCAGAGGGGACAGGCTATCGTGCAAGGACGCGCTTCGCAAAGTTTTTCAACCTTCCGGAGCTGATGAACCTGTTCCGTGAAGCGGCGGACATCAAGACATCCGATCAGCTCAACCTTCCCACACCAACGCCCATCTATCACAACGAGGTCAGCCAGCCCACTATGCTGCAAAAGGATATGGTTCAGGAGCTATCCGAACGCGCGGCCAGAGTACACGCCGGCACCGTAAAGCCTAACGAGGATAATATGCTCAAAATCACATCGGATGGCAGAAAGTTGGGCCTCGACCAGCGCATTATTAACCCTGATCTTCCCGACGATCCGGAAAGTAAGGTCAACCGCTGCGTAGACAATATTCATCGCATCTGGCAGGACGGGCAGGCAGACAGGCTGACCCAGCTTGTGTTCTGCGACCTTTCCACGCCCAAGTCCGGCACAGCTCAGAATGGGAGAATAGCGGCAAAATCAGCCGGCAGTGCGGAACTTCACGCGCTGGAGAATGCTGTTGACGCCGAAATTGGACCAGCGGAAACGCCGTTTTCCATCTATGATGACATCCGTGAAAAGCTGGTCGCCCGCGGGATTCCGCGGGAACAGATTGCGTTTATCCACGAAGCCAACACGGAAACCCGAAAAAAAGAGTTGTTCTCCAAGGTCAGGAGCGGTCAGGTGCGAGTGCTCATAGGAAGCACCTTTAAGATGGGTGCGGGCATGAACGTGCAGGACCGCCTTATTGCGCTTCATGACCTGGACTGCCCGTGGCGGCCGGGAGATCTGGAGCAACGCAGCGGACGCATTATCCGTCAGGGCAACCGCAACAAGGAAGTACACATCTACCGCTATGTTACCGAAGGAACCTTTGACGCCTACCTCTGGCAGACGGTGGAAAACAAGCAGAAATTCATCTCTCAGATCATGACGTCAAAGTCACCGGTACGTTCCTGCGAGGACATCGATGAAGCTGCTCTCTCTTATGCGGAAATCAAGGCGCTGTGCGCCGGTGACCCGCGCATCAAGGAAAAGATGGATTTGGATGTGGATGTAGCGCGACTGCGGTTGATGAGGGCCAACCATCAAAGCCAGCAATATAAGCTGGAGGACAACATCCTGCGTTTTTTTCCCGCAAAAATCGAGGAGTGCCGGGGCTTCATCGCCGGATATGACGCGGACATTAAAACACTGGAGGTACATCCCCATCCCGCAGATGGTTTCGCCGGTATGGAAGTCAAGGGCGATCTACTCACCGACAAGGACAACGCCGGTGCGGCGCTGTTAGAGGCGTTCAAGGACGCGAAAGGGCTTGAGCCTGTCTTCATTGGCAGTTACAGGGGCTTTGCCATGTCGCTGACGGTGGAGAACTTCGGCAAAGATTTTATCCTGACCCTTAAGGGACAGATGAGCCACCGGGTTGAGCTAGGCAAGGACGCCAGAGGCAATCTTGTGCGTATCGACAACGCCCTGAACGCTATGCTGGAGAAGCAGAAAAACGTGCAAGAACGGCTGGAAAACTATCTGGCGCAGCTCACTGCGGCAAAGGCCGAGCTGGGCAAGCCCTTCCCCCATGAGGAAGAACTGCGAACAAAATCCACTCGTCTCGCGGAGCTGAACGCAGCGCTGAACATTGACGACAGGACACCGATTGAGTACGCCGCTGAAAGCGATGCATCGAAATCCACCCGCCCCTCCGTGCTGCAAAAACTGAAAACTCCCTGCATTCACGGTTCGGTTGACCGAAAAAAATCTCACGACCAGGAGGCTCGATGATATGAGTGAAGAATTGAATACCAAGCTCTATGAAAAGCTCTTTGCTGAACAGGAGCAATTCAAAGGGTGGCTACTTACGCAGCCGCCCGAGGAAATCCTGAACCATGCTTATGAATACACCATCCGGGAGGACATTGTTCTGGCTATGGAGCATTACGATGTAAGTGATGAACAGGCCAAGGCACTATTGGTGTTACCTGCACCACTGGCTGATATTTTTAAGGACTTTGAGAAGATTGAAAGCGAGCACATGGACACGATTCGCACGTGCATTGAAAGTCGTGCCGATAAAATCATCTCTAACCATCGGGAAGAACTTCGCACCTTGCCAGTATATCCTCATTCCTCCGTCTATGCTAGAGAACACGGCGAGACGGATGACTACCGACAGTCTCATAGGGCCAATGTGGACTGCAAAAACTTCATTGAGGATTCCATTTCTGAGTACTACCGGGATAACCGGCTCAATCCTGCTTGTGTACACGATGTGATCGACCGCTTTGGCATGGAGCGTACTGCCTTTGTCCTTGCTAACACCGTTCAGAATAAGGATTGGGATGGCCGTATTTCTCCTGAAAACAAGAGATGGGCAAAGGGGATCATAATTCCGAACGACCCGACGCCCTGGGGCGGCAATCGAACCCATGAGTTTGTTTGCGGTCAAGCGCATCCAGGTCTTATCGATCTGTTCGTCAGCCGCTTCCGCAAGGAACAAGCGCTTGCTGCGGAAAAGAAGCCCTCCGTTCTGCAAAAGCTGAACGATGCGAAAACAGACTTGCCGCACAAACCGCCCACAAAAACAAAGGAGGTTGAGCTGTGACATGGTGAAGCAGAAACGGAACATATTACTCAAAGTCCGCGTGACGCCGGAGGAGCGCGGATTGATTGAGAAAAAAATGGCCCAGCTTGGTACAGACAACATGGCTGCGTACATGAGAAAGATGGCGATTGATGGATATGTGGTGAAACTGGATCTACCGGAACTGCGGGAGCTTGTGTCGCTGCTGCGGTATTCCTCGAACAACCTCAACCAGCTCACACGGCGGGTACACGAAACAGGGCGTATTTACGGTGCCGACATGGACGATATACTCCAGAATCAGGAGCGCATCTGGCAGACGGTAAGCGGTATTCTCTCTCAACTTGCCGCCATAAAATAACGGGGTATCTATCCCATGCAGGGGCGGCTTGCGTAATGCTGGCCGCCCCTGCCTTTTTATATTCCGCGCCATCCTTGCAGAGCGGAAAATTTTCCTGTATTATGATTTCACACAACAAACGAATGGAGGAAAAAGAGATGCGGTTCCTTTTGAAGGTTTTATTTGCGCCGGTCATGGTCGTACTTGCCATTGTCACATGGCTTTTCACATTTCTCGTTAGCTTGTCCGGCGGCATCCTCTGCATCCCTGCCGCCATCCTCGGCTTCTTCGGGCTATTCATCATCTTCGTGGATTCCGTCAGCTATGGTGTGGGACTGCTCGTGATTGCCTTCCTAATAAGCCCCTATGGGCTGCCTATGCTGGCCGGATGGCTGGTCGCAAAGCTTCATGTCCTGCGCTATATGCTTAAGGACTGGATCTACAGATAAGAGCATTTTTAGAAATACACAAAACCATTTAAAAAGCTGCGGTTTTGTGCGTATTCAGAAACGAGGCATAACACACAAGCACGGAGCATACAAGCCGTGCTTGTGTGCTGCTTTAATATTGCTCTCTGTGGCCAAAGCTTTCGGCAGTATTTCTAATAAACAATCTGCCAACGTCTTTCCTTTTCTGTAACTTGCGCCATAACCTGCACCCTGACTTGTTGTTTGTTCTAAGAGAAAAATGTGCGTTTCTAAATTTGCACAAAACCATTGTAAAAAGCAAGGTTTTGTGTTATAATAGAAATGAAAGGAGTGATGCAGGATGAAATATTATAAGGAACTTGCAGAGTTGGGCTGTTTTTCGCAGAAAGAGCTTGTGCAACTTCTAGGCTCTGACAGCGCCGCTGGTTCCCTTGCATCAGCCTATTTGAAAAAGGGCTATGTGGAGCGCATCCGCCGCGACCTGTATGCTACCGTCAGCATGGAGACCGGGCAGCCGATCCCCACACGGTATCAGATAGCGTCAAAACTGGCGGATGATGCCTATATCTCCCATCACAGCGCATTTGAATGGTACGGCTATGCCAATCAGGTATTCTATGTGGTATACATTGCCACCGGGTGCCGTTTTCGCGGCTTTGAATATGGTGGTGTGACCTACCGCCGCGTAGCATCCCACGGGTTGGCACAGACAAAGGTGGTGAATGGAGTACGGGTAACAGGCGTAGAACAAGCGGTCATAGACAGTATCCGCGACTTCGAGAAGATCGCCGGGCTGGAGGAAACGCTGCGCTGTATTCAACTCATTCCATCCCTTGATCCGGAGCTTCTGCTTTCCGCTCTCTCCGTATACGCCAACGGGTTTCTGTATCAGAAAACGGGTTATATCCTTGAAGCCCTGAACGACGGGCTGCATCTCCCAGACAGCTTTTTTGACGAGTGCCAGCGGCATATATCAGGTAGCAAAAAATATCTCATGCGAGAGCGGTGGCAGGATAAACTCCACGAAAAATGGAAGCTGTTCGCTCCGGAAAAGCTGACGGATTTATTGGATAAGGGGGTAACAGATTATGACGCGTTTTGACCGCATCGCGTTGGGTCGGCAGGCAAAGGAGATGGGCTTTGTGCGCGACACCTTTGAAAAGGTCTGTCGCCTCGCGGAAGTTCTGACCTTTCTGGAAAGCGACGCTCTGCTGTCCGGAACGCTTGCGCTGAAGGGCGGCACAGCGATCAACCTCACGATCTTTGACCTACCGCGCTTGTCTGTGGACATCGACCTGGACTACTCCGAAAACGTGCCGCGTGAGGAAATGCTGGCGCAACGGGAACTTATCACGGAGCGAATCGGTAAATATATGGCAGCGGCCGGGTACAAGCTGAGTCAGAAGAGTAAAAAGTATCACGCGCTGGATTCTTTTGTGTATGAATACATCAATTCGGGCGGCATGAAGGATAACCTGAAAATCGAGATCAACTATATGCTCCGTGCTCATGTGCTTCCACTTATGCGCAGAAATGTCCGGCTGCCGTGGGGTGACGAGAAACTAACCGTACTTAGCGTCGCGCCCATAGAGATATTTGCCTCCAAGATCGTTGCGCTTATAAACCGAACGGCGGCGAGGGATCTGTATGACATCAATAATATGTGCAAATATGGGCTGTTTGATGAATCTGAGGAAGCACTGCTCCGCAAATGTGTGATGCTGTATAGCGTTATTGCGGCGGACGCAGTGCCGGAGCGGTTTGACCTGAGCAGGATCGGCGCACTCCAGCCCTCCAAGATCAAAACGGATCTGCTGCCGGTACTTCGGCATGGTGAATACTTTGATTTGGCAGCGGCAAGGGAAGGAACGACGCAGTACCTTGCCGGTCTGCTGCGCCCGGAGAAAAATGAGTTTGCGTTCTGGCAGGCGTTCGCTGAAAAGAAATACAGGCCTGAACTTCTCTTTGCAGGCAACGATGAGATCCTATCCCGCATTTCCTCGCACCCGATGGCGCTGTGGAAGTGCGAGCACAGTCCCGATGCAAGAAGCAATAAACAGGAAAATTGAGAAAGCGTCTGAATATGAATGACCGCGAGCAGAACAGCAAAGTACATTCCGCTATGTATCATCAATGCCTGCGCCAGGGATACGCATCTCTGGTAGATGTGCTGATTGAGATCGGCGTACTGACGAAAGAAAAATATGAGGGCTGGCGGTTCGGGCGCGTAGATTACTTGGAGCGCGATATGCAACGTCAATCTCCGCAAGCTCTCGTTCATTATCCACCAGATGCGAGTATATGCGCAGAAAAGCGGCATCGAGCCTTCTGTAACCGTGTATAAGCAGTGGGCTGTGAAGAAGGAATCGAAACAGTGGCATACGCCGGTGATTCGGCTGCGCTTCAGCAAAAGCAGTGACCCGGATATTGAGCGATGGTACTCCACCTACGTCGTCAATACGGAGAAAACGGCGGAGCTGAAAGCACTACGAACATTTGACAAGAGACCGGACACAACGATGAAAGCCACAGAGAATTGAATTACATAATAAGATGGAGCTGCATCGGAATTAGCGTCCGGTGCAGCTTTTATTTTGTCATCGAAAGGAGGATCGACACTTGGCGACTACACGCATTATATCCATGCACATTAACAAAGGTAAAAACATTGCAGAGTGTCTGACCGACCGCATCGACTATTCGAAGAACCCTGAAAAAACGCAGGGAGGCGAGTTGATCTCCGCCTGGCAGTGCGATCCGAAAACCGCCGATGCGGAGTTCCTTTTCTCTAAGAGGCAGTACAGAACCCTTACCGGCAGGGAGCAGCAGAGCGATGTTATTGCCTATCAGGTGCGCCAATCCTTCAAGCCGGGAGAGATCACACCTGAGGAAGCCAACCGCATAGGTTATGAGTTTGCTGTGCGCTTTCTTAAGGGCAAACACGCCTTTATTGTGGCCACGCACACTGACAAAAAACATATCCACAATCATATTATCTGGAACTCAACCACGCTGGACTGCAAACGGAAGTTCCGGGATTTTCTCGGTTCCGGTAGAGCTGTCGCAAGGCTCAGTGACGCAATTTGCACCGAACATCGGCTCTCTGTCATTCACGAGCCAAAACGCGGCGGCAGCCATTATGGAAAGTGGTTGGGTGATAAGGCGAAACCCACACACCGCGAACTACTCTGCGCTCTTATAGATGATGCGATTACGCAAAAGCTGACAGACTTCGACTCACTTCTGAAGCTGCTGGCTGACGCAGGCTGCGAGGTCAGGCGTCGCGGGAATACGCTCTCACTGCGCCATCCAGATAGGAAAGGATTTATCCGTCTTGCTTCTATCGACGGCTACACGGAGGACGAGCTGCGCGCTGTCCTTGCCGGAGAAAAAGAGCATACGCCGCGCAGGAACCGAGCGCAGACCACGCCGAAAAAAGACACGCTACTAATCGACATTGAGGCAAAACTGCAAGCCGGAAAAGGCAGCGGTTACGAGCGTTGGGCAAAGGTTTTCAATATTAAGCAAATGGCACAGACCTACAATTATCTGCGCCAGCATGGGCTTCTGAACTATGAGGAGCTGGAAGCCAGAGCTGCCGGTGCAACGGAGCGGTTTCATACGCTCTCGGAGCAGATCAAGGCGGCAGAGGGGCGTATGGCAGAGATCACCGTGCTGAGAACCCATATTGCAAACTATGCCAGAACTCGCGATGTTTACATCGGCTACCGAAAAGCGGGCTATTCCAAAAAGTATCTTGCAGAGCATGAAAGCGACATCCTGCTACACAGAGCGGCGAAGAAAGCCTTTGACGAGCTGGGCGTGAAAAAGCTGCCCTCCGTCAAGAGCTTGCAGGAGGAATACGCCAAGCTGCTGGCAGAAAAAAAGGCGGCGTATGCCACATACCGCACCGCCCGCGATGAGATGCGTGAGCTGCTTATCCATAAGCAGAATGTGGATCGCATGCTGGGCAAAAATGAGCGCAGTGAGGAAAAGAAAAATGAGCATGACCGACAATAATGGTCACGCTCAAAAGCGTTTCGCAGGAACGCGTAGCCGCACATTTATGTGCGTTCAATGGGGTTTTAGGGGCGCTGCCCCTGACAAGCAGAGGGGAGTTTTCGTGCAGCGGAAATTCCCCGAATATGCAGAAGAGGGCCCTCTTTGCCCTGCTTGCCACGATTTCTACCCCGTTTTCTTGGCGACAAATAATCAATCAAAAATCCGACTCCGCCAAAAACAGAGTCGGCAAACATAGACATATTAGGTAATGCACATATTAGAAACATCAAAATGCATGTAATATTTAACACGGACATCAATTGCACTCAGCAATCAGAATCAGTTCAATATACTAAGCTTGACTTCCAGTAGTCAATGCCGTGCCTCCAGATACAAAATCAACGATAATAACAGGGCCATCACTAATGCATGTCAAGCATCCACCAACACATACAAGAGCGCAAGTCCAGAATCCTTTTGTTTGAACCTGCTTCATACTACCACCTCCTTTCACTAATATGGCAAAGCAGCAAGTTATTTTAGTCCTGCGCTGGAACCAGAAGCTAAAGCAGCTCCGCCGGTTGCTGTGTCTGCAATGAAGATTGGCCCATCCAAAAGGCAGGTGAGACAGCCAGCACCGCAGATTCCAACACAAGCAGCAAGACATGTCCAAAATCCTTTGGTTGAAGTCTTATGCATGTTTTTCTTCCTCCTTTCTTATTATTTCGTCTGATTGCTGAGTAAAGCAAATGGTCTGCGGACCATTATACTTTCGATCCATATAAAGTTCGTGTATGTATTGGCATGAAATGCACAATGACGAAAGCTCACATTTTTTACATAGCGGAGATATATAGGCAGTTTTCCACATTTTTGCCAAGCGATGCATTATTTCCACCCATGAGGTTGCATCTATTATCGATAATGGAAGCAGATAGTGTTTGCAAACGCCTATAAATCCATCAACTGAAATAAAAATCTTGCCATCGTAGCACTGATTTCTAATTTCTCTAGTTGTGTTTGAATACAATGTTAATTGCCGCTGTGTATTTAATG
>ENA-UERK01000994-UERK01000994.1-human-gut-metagenome-genome-assembly--contig:-NODE-994-length-22287-cov-3.663125_pt1 | contig 22287 bp, 22 predicted proteins | sample MGYA00242957_ERZ507957 | MGnify/ENA primary metagenome ERZ507957 (study PRJEB26167, sample SAMN06115538) | human gut metagenome | host: Homo sapiens | place: China:Heilongjiang | collected 2015-11-06... | reverse complement strand
ATAAATTAAAATGTCAACCAATCCTGTTACATCAAATGGGATTGTGGCTGCTATTGCGAACGCGGTTCCTTCCACTGTTAATTATGCAAACACAGCTGGATCAGCGAACTATGCCAACTCGGCCGGATCGGTAGGAGGCATATCGACCCCCGTGTCGAGAGATACCGGAGCCGGAGGCGTCGGAACTTTTCTTTATGGAAAAGGGAGAGAGGTAGCACTCAACGGAACTACCAGTGCCGTTTACGGCATATGTGGATTCCTTGACTCCAGCGCTTCAGCCTTGGGTAAACAAACTCAACAGTATGGCGGCACATGGCGCAATATTGGTGCAAATAATATCTGGTACGAAGGTATCACCATGTGGCAACGAATAGCGTAAGGAAATGCCATGAACATCATCGAAGCGAAAAATCCGAAATACATTGCTGCCGACAAAAAGATCATCCAGCTGGAAGTCAAATTCGAAGAAATACAGGACATGGGATTTCTGCCATTCGGTGCTACGGAAGATGACGTCGAAGCACATGGCCGTGAATTATACCGGCGGGCCCTGTCCGGAGAATTTGGTGAGATTGAGGAATTCGTCCGTGATCTGGAAACAGAACGGGCGAACAAACTCTCGGAATTATCAACGGCTTTTGAGGACGCCTCCGAAATGGCTCATCTGACCAGTTCGCTCGGATTCGAAATTGACGCCAACGAAACCGCCAACCGCGACATCGAAGGACTAGTGCTCGTCATGCAGCCGGAAGAGACCACCTTGTTCAGGGCCTATGACAACACCTTCCACGAAGTCACTAGGGCGCAACTGGAAACCATGAGACGTGAAATCGTCGCCAACAGCCAGCGGCTGTATCAGATCAAATGGCAATACCGCTCACTGATCGAGGCCGCTGCGACTGTTGACGAACTAGATACTATCGTCATCACTATTCAATAGGGAATATACGTCTATAGCATCTATGGCGGCAATAGTAGTTGCCGCATTTATCTGCTCACGTAATTGCCATTTTTTTTGATATAGCTGTTGACTATTGAAAACAATTTCTTTGCGCATTATTTCTAACTGAGCTTTTGTCAGCTCATGAAACTCATTATTATAATCGCAAAACATCGTGGTGTCGGTCTCATCCATGACTAGTACCAGCCCTCCGATGTTTCGGTTGGCGGTTTCGTTGGCATCAATCTCGAAACCGAGCGATGACATTATACACGCATCTCTAGAAAACGCGTCAAATACACTAGTCAATTCTGCCAGTTTGGTCTTCCTTGCCTCTTCCAACGTTGGTACCTGAACAACAAACTGGCCGTTTTCATAAGGTGTACCCGATACCACGTTATCCGGACATGCAATCAGTTCAAACCCCGCTGGTACATCAAAAAAATTCGGTGTAGTCGAAATGACTATGTTGTCTTTAACCAGTGCATACATCACCACATTACTCCTACAAAACCAGCTTGCCCTGCTCCACCAGAGGCCCATTTTGTACTGCTTGGTGTCCCTCCGACACCATTATTACCTATCTGAAATATTAAATGGTTCGCGTCACCACCGCGATATGAATAAACACTGTCTACTCCAGGGCCGGCTTGTGTTCCACCTGTGCCGCCTGCGACAGCGACAGTATTAAAAGAAGAGCTCCCGCCTGCGCCACCGTTCATATAGCTCTGCCATGATGCTATGTTTGCAAACGTCCCGCCTGCACCTCCACCCCCTACAACAACAGGAAACTGCTGCCCTTGGTTAACTTTTAATGCAAACATAACTAGCCCTCCTTTTCCACCATAGCCGTTTGCTGAATAATAATCTGCCATATAATCTCCTTACCATGTATATCCGCCCGTTCCACCACCAGAGCCGGAACACATGAAAACATAAATAGTATTAACCCCAGCTGGTACAGTAAACGTACCGTTGCCTGTGAATAACTGAAATCCTTTAACCGGCGCAATATTAGAAAGAGCAGCCACAATCCCATTTGATGTAACAGGATTGGTTGACATTTTAATTTATGGTGTGTATAATAAAATAGGTTTATATAAATTACTGCTATGTCAAGACGTGCTACACAGATACCTATAGCGTTGGATCAGCTTGTTAATACGATATTCGGCGGGTGGGCTGATGAGACTATTTCGTCTGTTGCATGGAGAAAACGAAACGATAATAGTAGTTGGGCGTTGTTACGTAAAGTAATCGACGCCATATTTTTTTGGCAGACCGATCATTGTGAGTCGTCATACGAGTCTGAGAAAGAACGTAGGCACCTTCCTCCGGAGTTGAGATAATGGCAATAAAGGTCACTAACAATGCTGCATCATCTCTTTATACCAGTTTAGGTGCGTCCGATACTTTCCTTACAGTTCAACCCGGGGACGGGGCCATGTTCCCACAGTTGGATGTAGGAGATGTTGCCTTTGCGACTATATTCGATATTTACGGGCATATGGAGATCGTCAAGATCACAGCCCGTAGTGGCGACGTTATGGTTATCGAACGTGCCCAGGAAGGCACAACGGCTACAGACTTTGCTGTAGGGGCCCGTATCGAAGGGCGGTTTACTGCGGGGATGTACAGGCAGGCATTGGAAGCAGTGAACATCGTGACCGACTTGTCGGTGTCTGCCGACACATTGCCGGAAGGCCAGCAAGCGCAGGTCGTGTATAACTCCGCCGAGCGTACAATGACTTTTGGTATACCTAGAGGTTATACAGGGCCAAAGGGGGATCCTGGAGAACTTGGTGCACCGTTTGTAATCAGGAAGACCTATCCTTCCATCGAGGCGATGGAAGCGGACTTTTCTACAGAAGACGTTTCCGAGGATGAGTTTGTAGTTATCGACAGCAGTGTGGATGATGAGGACAATGCCAAGCTGTATGTGAAGAGGGATACATCCTGGGAGTTCATAACCGACATGTCTGGGGCGCAGGGCGAAACCGGCCCACAAGGCGAAACCGGCCCACAGGGTATACCTGGTACTGCCGCAACCATTTCTATAGGGACGGTCACTACTGGAGCACCGGGTACGCCAGCTGCTGTGGAGAATGTCGGAACACCTACAGAAGCCGTATTCAATTTTCGATTGCCCAGAAGTGAAGGAGCGACGTATGCGTTTGGTAGGTTTCGTATAGATGACAACGCAGATCTTCTTGTCGATTATTATGGGGAAGATACAGAGGACGATATCATGATAAATAGCAATGGCGAAGTCGTTGTTGTTATAGGGAGGTAGTATGGGAACAGTATTGACTATTGGCAAGGTGCGCCCTCTGTTCAAAGGGGAGTATTCCGATGCTGTCGAGTGTACATATTATAATTGTTATAAATATAACGGAACGTGGTGGCTGCATATAGGTGAGTCTCCGACTACAGGTATTGCTCCGACAGAGGGTGCTGTATGGACAGCATTTGGTGTAAAGGGGGACAAAGGGGATGTCGGCGGTGTTGGCGACACTGGCGATGCGGCTACTATTTCTGTAGGTACCGTTACAACAAGCGCCCCTGGTTCCAATGCTACCGTGACTAATAGTGGGACTGTCCATGCAGCTGTGTTCGACTTTACGTTACCGCGCGGAGTACAAGGCCCGCAGGGGGAGAAAGGGGATCCGTTTACAGTAAAGAAGACGTACCCGTCTGTGGCAGCTATGGAGGCTGACTTCTCCGGTACAGATACCGTAGAGGGCGACTTCGTTATGATTACTAGCAACGTCGAAGATGAGGACAACGCCAAGTTGTACGTAAAAGGGGCGACTGCGTGGACTTATGTGACCGACTTGTCCGGTTCTCAAGGTATGAAGGGGGACGCGGCCACTATCACGGTAGGTACTGTGACAACTAGTGCAGCAGGTACACAGGCCACTATTACTAACAGCGGTACGACCAGTGCGGCTGTGTTTGACTTTACTATTCCTAAAGGGGATACCGGTGTAGCTGCCACTATCACGGTAGGTACTGTGACAACTGGTGCGGCAGGTACGCAGGCTGCTGTGACCAATAGTGGTACGGCCAATGCGGCTGTTTTTGACTTCGCCATTCCGCAAGGGGCCAAAGGAGACCCTGGGGATAGTATAACCGCAGCGTCCATAAACGAAAACGGCGAACTGACTATTACTGTGGGGTAACACATATGCCGACAATAAATGTAGGTAGGGTACGCCCTTTATGGAAGGGCACATATGACTACCAGACTGCTTATGATTTCTTCGACTGGGTGTCCTATAACGGTAGTTCGTATATCGTAATCTCTTCGCTGGGTTCGGCAGCGGGTATACTTCCGACCAATACAAGCTACTGGGCATGCGTTGCTGAACAGGGAGAGATTGGCCCTATAGGGCCTAAGGGAGAGGATGGAGACAAGGGAGCGTATATAGGCCAGCTGGTTATGACGCTCGTCCCTATATCTGACTCCGGTGTTCATCTTCTTGACGGATCTCTTCTTACCGTTGGTGGAGTATACGACGCGTTTATTACGAAGGTATCGTCATTGCTTTCTACCAACCCTAATTTGTTTTGTACGCAGACCGAGTTCGATGCATCTGTTTCCGCATATGGTGCGTGCGGCAAGTTCGTGTATACAGCCGGTGTTTCTTTACGACTGCCGAAAGTTTCTGATATCGTTCAGTGTACCACAGATGTGTCACAGTGTAGTGCATTGGTAGAGGCCGGGCTCCCTGGTGCGGTAGGGGCATCCACGACCACTACTACTGCCGTTGCGTCTGAAGCTAGCGGTATGGTGTCTGTCGAAGAATCTGCAAGCAATGGCGGTGCGTCTAATATGGCAGCAGGAACGACGCAGAAAGTAACTATCGACCTGTCTGATGCAAGCGATATATATGGCAACAGCACTACAGTACAACCGCAGGTAATAAAGGCACTCGTGTACATGGTGGTTTCTTCTTCTGTAAAGACAGAAGTGGAAGTGGATATCGACAATATCACAACAGACCTGAATGCCATATCAGGAAGTGTCGCAACAAACACACAGGACATCTCTGCATTACAGACCAGTGTCGCAACAAACACACAGGACATCTCTGCATTACAGACCAGTGTCGCGACAGACCTTAACGGCAAAGCTGGTGTCGATCTGGCAAATGTCAATACTGCCGGAAAAGCGGTCATTGCTAATTTGGGAATGCCGTCCTCAAGGTCAGTGATATTAACATATACCGAAGAAGGACAATTTACGGTACCTGCGGATGGATACGTCGTCCTGCGGGCATCGACAAGTCAGGGAGGTATTTATATAGTCAATCTCAGTAACGGTATTATTGTGTCCTCTATTTCCGAGCGCATGTGGGCTCTCGGCTGTACTTTACCAGTCAAAAAAGGAGACATTGTTCAAGTAAAATCTTGGCAAGCCAGTTCGCACTCCTTATTTTTTTTATATGCAGAAGGGAGCCAGCCATGAAATACGGAATAGTCGAAACCCACAAATTCATCCTGATCGACGATGATCTGCAACGTCTGAAAAACACCTTGCCTTTCATGCCGAAGTGGAAAGAAACGGACATTGCCCCATACGAAGACAGTGAAATCGAACAGGGGTATGACGGTTGTTGGTACGTGAAAGGATTTGCGCCGGAAGTCCCGGAGGAAGTCGCTCTCCTTAATGCGAAAGCAGAGCGCGCTAAAGCCGTTGCAGCAATTACTGTCGAGGTGGACGGGATGACATTTGACGGTGACGAAACAGCGCAGGGGCGTATGGCTCGGGCGATCACCATGTTTCAGGCGTCCAGTTTACCGGAGGATACTACGACGGCATGGGTGTTGGCAGACAACACCGTAGCGCAGGTGACAGTCAACCAGCTGGCACAGGCGTTACTGCTGGCTGGGCAGAAGCAGACGGAGTTATGGACTGTCCCATATGTACAGGAGTCTACAGATGCAAACGCGGAAAAAGGGAAGGTTTACTATTGACATATAGGGAAACTGATGTATAATGATACCAATGGTACTACAACCAGAGTGCAGATTCGCTGTCCCGCTGTAAAGAACGGGTTTGTTTGCAACACGAGGATTGCTGACATTTCCCTTACAGGAGAGGCGACTGTATTCATACGGTGCCCGAAGTGCAAAGCACATAGTACGATTAAAGTAGTAGCACCGCCGAGAGCGGACTGAACTATCGCCGGAGAGCGAATACGTTTAGGAGCTCGATATGAGTGAAGTATCTTTATTGCCCACCGGTAACAACGGTGGTTGGGGTGGTGAAGCTGTCGCAGCAGGCTTTGGTGGCTTCATTGGGTCTATGTTCGGTAACGGCTGGGGTGGCGGTTGGGGTAACCGCGGTAACTGGGGAGCCCCGTGCAGTGGTGCTGTTGCATCCGGGTTTGCCGAAAACGCCATTTTGAATAATCTGAACGATATCAATACTGGTGTTACCAATCTTGGCATGAACCTGATCCAGGGTCAAGGACGCAATGACCTGACTGCCTGCCAGGGATTTAGCGGTATCAACACAGCCCTCCTCACATCTTCCGCAAACCAAACCAACTGGATGAACCAAGGTTTCGCTGGATTGAATACAGTGATTGCACAGAACGGGTTTGAAACACGTCAGGAAATTGCAAATAACCGCTTTGCACAGCAGGAATGCTGCTGCGCGTTGCAGAAGCAGATGGCAGACGGGTTTGGCTCTATCCGTGAAAAAATGGATCAGCAGACGATCACCGCATTGCAGTCGCAGCTGTGTGATGCGAAGAGCAAGATCTCTTCCCTGGAAAGCCAGGCGTTCATTACGCAGTCCAATCTTGCACAGTCGGCCAATATCATTGGCCATGTCCGTGCGATGATTCCGGCCACCACTGCGACCACTGGCACTGCCGCTTGACCATAGGGGCCTGACGGCCCCTATTTACCGAGGAGACACTATGACAATGTTGGTAATGAGTGATCTGGCAACTGCGGCGGGAGAAGTAATGAAGTGTGTACGACTTCATGAAGAACGCTGGGAAGATCGCGTGTATGCACATGGCCTCGATAAACTGGTCGAAGCGCACTTCGAGAAGTACCATAAGGACTATGCTGTCGAACGGGACAAGGAGCATGCGCTCTGTGAACTGGCGGCAGCGGCGTTGTTCGCGTTGTGCAAATTGACCAAGGACTAAGAGGTATATATGGCAGTGACACAGATACAGGCAAAACAAGCCCCGAAGCAGATTTCCGTCAATGGTATCGACTACAGGCTACGCAAGGACGCGCTGTCCGCCGACCCTGCTTTTCCATATGAGAAGATGAATTGGTTGTACGCAGGGTGCGATATGGCCGCTGGAGTGTACTGTTGCTGGATTGTGGGGATCATCCCTCCTGCTCCGGGGACTCTGGAACGGCCTGTTTCTGTGTTCGCCCTTGGGTTTTCACCAAGGCAAATGCTTATGTCCCCTACGTCTCTGTCTGCTACGGACATGCAGAGAATGCACTACTACGTTGCGGATACCGGTAATCTGGTACAGAAGTTTGTAAGCAAGTTTCTGGGAATGGAACCTGCGACAGACAACGAACCAGCTGGAATTTCCCCATACCCGGAGGAAGTAAATGGAAACGATAACAAAGGAGCTCGTCAAGAAAGCAGAAGCGTTGCTGGAGCTGACAAATCGTAACGAGCAGGCTATATCGGGGAGAATACTTCCCATCGGTATGCAAGTGTTCAAAGCCCAGAAGCTGAACACAGACCAGGCAAAGGAGCTAGGAGCGATAATGTTGGCTCTGTTGACCATTTGGAAGAGTAAGGCGCAGTCATGATTGAAATACCGCGAGACTCCGATGCGACACATGCAGTTCTTATAGATCGTGTGAACTACCACACGAAGATGCTTGCCGAACAAAAGCAGGCTATTGAGGCACTACAAGTTGTCAATCAACGACAAAATGAGGCCCTTGAGCGTATCGAGCGAAGTATTGCCAGTGTGGTAGAAGTCTTTTCTGCGGGTAAAGGCACACTTCTCTTTTTGAAATGGTTCGGCAGAACACTCGCCTGGGTAGCCGGGATCGTGTCCTGTATATATGGGATATACTTTGCTATAACGAGCTGGCCACATAAAGGTGGGTGATATGAAAAAAAGAGTTACAGTAGGTTCTCTGGTTGTGTCCGCTGTAGCCCTGGTCAGCATAGCATCTTTTGAGGGGTATCGTGGAGAAGCATACAAGGATGTCGCTGGTATTCCTACTATCGGCTATGGTGAAACTAAAGGCGTGGCAATGGGACAGACGACTACCCCTGAACGCGCCCTTATCCAATTGCTGAAAAGTGTCAATAGCCATTCGGATCAAATCCGTCCTCTTATAACCGTCCCCCTATACCAACATGAGTTTGATGCATACTCCTCGTTTGCATATAATGTTGGTGTCAATAATTTCAAAAACTCGACGTTACGGAAAAAGCTGAACGCCGGTGACTACACTGGTGCCTGTGAAGAACTGAAGCGTTGGGTTTACGCGGGCGGTAAAAAGCAAGCAGGTTTGGTCAAGCGTAGAGAAAAAGAATACAACATGTGCATAGGAAAGTAAGGGGAAAGAATGAAACCAGAAGACTTGCCAAAAGAAAGAAGACAGCCGTGTGAGGTATGGAGCCGCGTTATGGGATACCACCGACCTGTTTCTGGTTGGAATGCGGGTAAGAAGGCGGAGTTCCACGAACGGGTTTGCTTTAAAGAACCGGATCGCTCCAAATGCCTTTAGTTCTTTTCCCGAACGGCAGTATAGCACGTGTACCTACAGTCCCGAAAGGGGGTGTCGTTATTCCGGAGCCTGTACGTACCGTGTCCCCGACAATAAGAGCCAACCACACTGCCGCTGTTATGAAGAAACAGGAGCGTAAGAATGGGAGTTAAAGTTTGGGTTGTGCTTTTGTTAACCGCTGTCGTTGTGTTCGTTTGCGGGTTTATAGTTGGCCGTGCACATTGGAAGTATAAGTTCGACAGCCTGGTTGCGGAGTATGCAGCAGAGCGTAGTATCGCCGAGGCCCGTGTAGAAACCACACGTTTACAGTGGAAGGCTGATATGGAAAGAGCTATCGCTGACGCGGAAAAGAAAGGAAAAGAAAATGAGAAAGCTGCTATTGCCGCTCGTACTGAGCTTGACCGCTTGCGCAAATTACTCAATAGCTCCGGCGGTGGAGTGTCCGGAACCACCGGAGATGCCGGAGATATCGACCCCGCTGCCACAAGAGCCGTACTCGCAGAATGCAGCGAACGATATGCAGAGGTGGCAGAAGTTGCTGACGGGCACGCCAAAGATGTGAGTATGCTGATGAGTGCATGGCCTGGGAGACGAGTGAATGACAGCGGTAAAGATAACTAATTTCGTAGGTATTGCCCCAAAGATCAGTCCGGAGTTGCTACCGGACAACGCTGCTCAGGTTGCATATAATACAAAGCTGGATTCTGGTGACCTGGTTCCATACAAGGAGTCTACACGTATTGGTGATACCTATCGCAGAGCCGGGGTAAGAACGCTTTATACACTTCATGATGAACAGGGTAATCCTGTGTGGTTGTCATGGGGAACTGACGTTGACATCGTAGAAGCAAGTAATGAGATTGATGACGAGCAACGGTTTTACTATACTGGTGACGGGGCACCTAAGGTAAGCACTTACAAACTGGCAACATCCGGATCAGCGCCGTATCCACACGACTATTATGACCTTGGTCTACCTTTGCCGTTTACTCGTCTTACTGCGACTGCGGCGTCTTCTCCGTCTGCACGGACGTCTTCAAAAGCCCGTGACTCCGGTAACTATGCCACGCTGACTACGCAGTCTCCACATGGCCTGCGAACAGGGAATACCATCTCCGTATTTGGTATGCCTACGGCAACATCGTCAGTGGCAACGTTCAACGTTACCAATACAAAGGTTACTGTCATAGACGACTATACGATATCGTATTACTCTCCTGGTGAAGTTGTTGGTTCTACAGGAGATACGTCAGGAACAGTGTCGCTTGCGGGGAATACGTTTTCTCGTACTTATGTGTATACATGGTTTACTCCTTGGGAAGAGGAGTCCATTCCGTCAGATCCGTCTGACTCGATATATCTCAAGGAAGGGCAGACAGTAACAGTTTCAAATTTACCGCAGGCAGCCCCTGTTGGCAAGACGTATGTTCGTGGAATGCGTGTATACAGAACGGTGAACTCGTCCAGTAGTGCCGCGTATATGTTGCTAGCTACACTATGGTTTCCTGTGAGGGTGGTGGCGTGCCAACGAAAAAGTAATCGTGTGTATGTCATAACGGACATTCCCCATTTTCTTATTGCCGGTGATAGATTTTGTATTACGGGTAGTACCAATGCCGCGTTCAATACGGCAAACGGAGAAGTCGAAACAGTCGTAGACAAGACCACATTTGTATTCAGGAGCGACGGAGCCGATATAGAGCTGGATACTACGTCTGGTGGTTACTTGTATCATAACTGTGCGCCGTTGACAAGCGATACTCCAAGGTTCTGGGGGCTCAACGGGTATGATTTTATAGACGATTACGATGTAGATACGTTGTCTACACAACTGGATTCTGAAGGGCACGACGCTCCTCCAGAAGGATTGCAGGGGCTTACCCTGTATACGCAAGGTATCTATGTTGGTTTTGTTGGTAATCAGGTTTTCTTCTCTGACAAGGACAAACCGTACTCGTGGCCTGCGGAGTATGCACTTACTCTGGACGCGAATATAGTCGGGCTGTGTACCAGCGGTATTTACCTTGTAGTGCTTACAGACGATTCCCCATATGTAGTTTCCGGATCGAATCCAAAAACCATGTCATACATGAAGATCGACTTTCCGTATCCGTGCTTGTCAAAGAAGTCCATTGTACAGATGGGGTATGGGGTTGCGTATGCTACACATGGCGGTATCGCGTTGTATAACCCTTCCGCTGGTGCGTCGAAACTTACACAGTATGTTCATAGCTACGACACATGGCAAGCTGCATTGGATCCGACTACTATCGTAGCGGTGTACCACGAGGATAAATATATCGCGTCTCACTCCACTGGCGCATTCTGTTTCGACAAGGATCCTGACTCTTCGTATTCCCGTATGACCGGTAAGGGGAACCAGCTGGGAGGGACGATGGTGTCTCTGAGTCTGGCTATGAAGGCTGGGTATGTGGATCAGAAATCCGGGTATCTGTATTACGTTACTGATGATTATGGCTTCGTGTATAAATGGGACGACCGTAAGCAGTTGCCCATGACGCAGGAGTGGAAGTCGAAGGTTATCGTTACCAAGGATTACATGAACCTGGGTGCTGCCAGAGTCATAGCAGATTACGTCGATGAGGATATACGACAAAGCATAATAGAATACAATCAGGGTGTGTCGGAGTATAACGCGTTTTTCTGGGAACGCATGCCGCAGATCGCACCTATCAATGGCCCAGTAGATTATACACTGGAAGACGGTACTTCTGTTTCCGTATTCGGTACGTTCAATGCATACCCCATCAACGGCGATCCGGTACTGCGGTATTCCAAGAACGAACAGTATGTGTATCCGGTGTCCTTCCGTCTATGGAGAAATAAAGAACTGGTATTTCAGGCGAATATCGGTAACAGTGATATCTTCCGTTTACCTACAGGGTTCCGTACTGACACGTTCGAGGTAGCGGTCTCCAGTTCCGTACGTATAAGAGCGGTACATATAGGAGAGACACCTTTTGGATTGAGGAACGCATGACATCTTTTGTAAGTATTCCCCCGCTATCTCCGGAACAGCTAACGTCTCCCCAGATGGCAACCATTGAAGCCATGCGGCAGAACCTTGAGCTGCTTATAGGGGACAGCGCCAAGGGAGAAAACTCCGCTGTTACGCGAAATACGATTACAGTAGAACCCGATTATACAAGACAACTGGAGGCCATGTCTGCATCCGGATATGGGTACAATATACAGAATGTCGAGGTTGCCGCATTGGCAGATGTACGAAGTCTTATACAGGATGTACAGAGGTTGTCTAATGATGTACAAGTATTGTATAATTTGCTTAACTCGTTGATTGTTCAAATAAAAGGGTAAACTATGAATACACCGACCGGTATACAGCAGCAAAGCATCCCCGGAGCAACCAGTTTGCCTACCGGTTTGCAGGAGGCTCTGTCCATCCCTATGGCGGGGCAAGTAAATCCGGGGGCGCAGAATATGGGTAATCCTGCCTTATATGGTTTGAATGGGCAGGACATGGGGGCAGTGTACGGGTATGCGAATGGTGGCATGGTAGGGCAAGGGGGTGCTCCTGTTTCTCCACAAGGCGCGGGGTTGCCGGCTGGGCAGCGGGCACAGGCATTGTCTCCTGCGGATATCGAAGCAGAGCTTAATCGGTTTATGCAGCAGCAACCGCAACAGGTACAGCAGATACAGCAGGTGTTCATGGAACTGATTATGTCCGGGGAACTGCAACCGGATATGCTGAATCTTATAGAACAAATGGCAATGGCTGCATTGCAGAATCCACAGCTTTATCCACAGCTGCGACAATACGCTATCCAGAACGGACTGGCTACTGAGCAGGATCTTTCTCCACAGTATGACCAGGGGTTGCTGTTTATATTGTTGCTGGCAGCCAGAGCAACAAAGATGGCTATGCAAGGACAAGGCATCCAGACTCTTCCGACACAGCAAGAGCCTCCTGTGGCAAGCTACGCAAAGGGAGGGCTGGTTACACCACATACTTCCGCAAAAGCAGGTGGTAAAGTCGCAGGGCCAGGGACTGGTACAAGCGACAGCGTTCCAATTCGTGTATCCACTGGTGAGTATGTTATTCCTGCGCATGTGGTCAGAGCGAAAGGTACAGAATTTTTCGATAAGATGCTTGCCAGTTACGACCCGTCCGCAGGTAAGGAATAATGAAAGCCAAACAGATAAAGACAAAAGAAGAACTGGATGCACTATGGAGCTCCCTGGCACCACTATTCCGTGCATCCATGCTTAGGGGGACGGATAACCATGTTACCCCTGACGACATATATGTAGCTACGGCACGCGGGGCGTGCCACATTTTTTATGTGCTGGAAGACGACGGTAGCGTACCACTCGCTCTGGCAATGGAGCCACTTAACGCATCTCGTGGGCTTACGTACCTCATTATCGCCCTTGGCGGGCATGATCTGGATAAATACTATGACGCGTTCTGGTCAGATGTGTGTATCTGGATGCGGCTGAATGGGGCGGTAGCAGTAGAGGGGCTTGTGCGTCCGGCTATGCGCAGGTGGCTTACTAAGTATGGGTTTACACCGGTGTGTACCCAGATGAGACTATCTCTTTGATATGAGGTTTATATGGGTGGTAAAGTAAAGAAGGCTCTCGGCGTAGCTGCCGCTGTTGCAATTCCGTTTGTTGCACCCGCAGTGGCACCTCTTGTCGCTAGTTCCATAGGGCTTACTAGTATGACTGCGGCCAGTGCGTTGACTGGAGCGGTACTCGGTGCTGCGAATGATAGGCTGCTCCTTGGTGGCTCCGGGCTAGCCGGGGCTGTATCTGGTGGTATTGGTGGAGGTATTGCAGGATATTCGGCAGGAGCGGGTGCATCTGGGCTTGGTTCTGCTGGTACAGTAGGGTCTGATGTTGCAAACACCGCAGCAACCACTGCTGCGAATACAGGTGCCTATGAAGCAGGGTTAATGAACAGTGTGCTACCGTCTGTCGGGGATGTAGGCTCTTCGGCATTGTCCGGTACCGCTTGGGGTGGGGTCTATTCTCCAGAGCTGGCGTCTGCCCTTGGGGCTGCGGGAGACACAGCGGGTACTTTGGGGGCTACGTTGTCCGGTACAGATGCTGTTGGTGCTCTTGGAAACACTCTGTCCAGTGCAGCACCGTCTTTCTATAATACCACACAAGGCGGCATGAACGTGTTGGGATCGTATGTACCAGAAGTGGCCGGCGCAGCAGGCTCGGCAAGTGGATCAGGCGGTATCCTTGGAACAGTCTCGGATGCATGGGAAGGGTTATCCAATAACGCACAACAGGCTATATTAAAAGGTGTTGGTAATATAACAGCCGGTACCTTGTCTGGAGCGTACGATACTGATCCATTGAAAGCACAGAGGGAGTATCTAAACCAGGCATCTGAAATGCAAAAAGAAGCATTCCGTAAGAAGATGGCTGCGGCAGAAGGGCTTATCGGGCAGTCCAGATATTACGATCCATACTACTATGGTACGCAGGCACAGAACGATGCACTCATAAGGGGTACAGCTGCGAAGAACGAAGCATTGCGTAGCATGAGCGGAACAGGTAGAACGTATGCATCTGACGCAGAAGCACGTAGATATAACCTTGGTACTTCCCTGAATGCTGCAAGTCAGTATACGCAAGCTGCCGATGCTGCACAGAACCAGAAAGTACGTACCATCCAGGCTGGGCTTAATGCAATGCCTAACGGAGTCCCTGACATATCTGCATCATATGGTGGGCTGTATAATTCGGCTAATCAGTTAGCATCTAATTATGCCAATACATTCCGTGATATATATGGAACACTGTACAGCAAGAGCAACGACGAGAAGAAGGAACAGGACGCATACAATACGTCAAATAGCTGGATGTCATAATAGGAGCAGATAAATGGGAATATTTGGTAATACCAGTTTCGTACTATCTGCGCAGCAAGCAGAAGACAATGCATATAGAAATATGCAGAATCAGTATGCCACTCAGGAAGCTACACGTGTTGCGGAAGCGAACGCGCTTGCCAGAATGCAGAATAGCCGACAGCACCCTGTGGCAGGACTAAATATGTCTGGGGACTACGGGACAATTCCGGGGGTAGCGAAAGTAAAAGCAACCCCCCAGACTCCAGCGCCGGCGGTACCTACGCAAAACAGTATGCAAGGAGGCACGACACAGCCACAGACATCCGCGCAGGCAAACAAGGAAGACCTCGTTACCGCCTCCATTGGTAGGATGTACAGAGGGAAGGAGGAGCTCCCCGATTCCGCAGGTGGTATGTTCATGGCGATGATGAACCCCGCTGGGCAATATGGTAGTCAAGGATTTTCTGGAAGGCAGCAGTATTTTGACCTGCCACCAGACGCATACAAAGCATACAACAGCAATCTGGCAGCTATTCCGAAGTACCAGAAATCGGCCCTTGCCGGGCGGCTTAATCAGTATGCTGCACAAGTCGGCGTAGATCCAAACATTTTACATGCCATTGCTTTGCAGGAAACATCTGGTGGCACACGTATCAAAGACTCTCCACAAGGGGCGAGTGGTGCATTGCAGATTACTGAAGGTGCATACAAGGATGTGATGTCCAGATTGCCTACATTGACACGCGACCGCAATGTGCTGGAGATGATTTCCTCCTTGCCGTCCGACTGGAATAAGGCAACCCCGGAAGACAAAATCAAAGGCGGGGTTCTGTTCACGAAGCTGCTATCCTTGCTTGGGCAAAAGAAAAATAAGGGGCAGGCGGTTAGCCCATCTCGTGTACTTGCCAGCTATTTCGGTGGTGAAAGCCGTTTGACAGGTGATCTACCGAAAGTGAAGGATTCACTTGGCAGGATGTTACCTGACTATGTTGCCATGACTACCGGGTATTACAATGCCATGAACCCGCAAGCGCAGTCGGATATGCTGGCTGTTGTCAACCCTGCACAGCCTACGGCAGATGGACAAGTGGCACAGGCGCAAGGGCAACCTACGCAAGCAGCACATGGCAAGGGGGGATTGAGCGTATCTGGAACATATGCCGCGCCTGTCACTCAGGGGACGCCAGCGGCTCCTTCGGCTGCACAGGATGCAGGGTTGACAAGGCTTGCCAAAGGCCCGGCGCAGGGGCTTCCGGAGCCGATACAGAGTCTGATACAGAGGCGGCAGGTTCTTCGCACACATGCAAATGCACTGGCACAGACTGGTGCGTTCGGACAATACTACCAGTTAGCAGCACAGGAGGCGGCACTGGACGCCGACTTGTATAACCAGCTTGCAGAACTTGGCGCATCGGAGATGACGCAGTTCGGAGCACCACAAAGACTGATGTCCCTGTTGTCCAGTTTCTCCGGCAGGAAAGCACAGGTACAGTTACGATCCGATGGAAAGCTGGATCTATATTTGAACGGAGAAAAAGTAAGTGGCAAAGACGGACTGTCTGCATCCCGTTTGTCCACGATGGTGAAGAATATGGTAAGTGCGCAGGCGCGCGCACAGTATACTGCCGCAGCCACAGAGGCAGCGAAACAGCAAGCCTCGTTGATGGAAGCACAGCTGAAAGGCCAGTACGACCTCGCAGGAAGAAGTATTACAGGGCAGTATAATATCGCTGCTGCAAAAGCGCATGGAGCTGCCAGTGGTGGTGGCGTAAAGGCACTCGGCACATTGAATGACGGTACCATAGTTGCATACGATAAAAACGGTGGTCTCATCAATATAATGCCAGGGGGTACGCAGGAAGTAAACGGAGAAGAAGTGGCGACCGGCCCGACAGTGCGTCCGATTGCAGGCTTGTACGGATTCAACAACACCGTCCAGTGATGACAGGATAACATATGGCGAACACATTGGCAGAACAGTATTTGCAAACGACAGGATCTCTTGAACCGTTTACCCGTGCCACTTATGATCCCTATTCACCGACTCCGGCAGTAGGGGCCGGTATTTCTGTACCCCCTGTTCCACAGGTTCCAGTGGCAGATGCATACGCACAGGCGGTTCCGGGGCAGCAGCAATCACGACAACCCGCAGCACCGTCCGTGTGGTATGACCCGGCGGCCAAGAAGTTCAACATCAACGGATACATCGTAGATGACGACGATGACTCGGCCATTGCTACTGCGGATCAGATGCTCGCCGGAGAGTTCGGAGGCGCCGCTCCTACACAGGGTATGATGCCGGTAGACCCAGGAAGTTTTCAACAGTTGGTCGGGCGTATCCGTAATCCGGGGAAATGGAAGCTGTTCAAGAAGAATGTCGGTATCGGCGTAGATCAGTTGCAACAGCTCGGCGGATATGCTTTGCAGGCTGCTGGAGTGGAAGACCTTGGCAAGTCCATAGTCGAACAACAGGAAAAGGATCTGTCGAAGACATCCGTATACAACCGGAACTTCACTGACATACAAAACGGTGGGGATGTTGTAGACTGGTTCATTGCAAACCTTGGTCAACAGGTACCGAACCTTGTCATGTCTGCGGCGACATCCGGTGTTGGTGGCGTCATCGGCGGTGCCACAAGAGGAGCTCTTGTAAATGCGCTCGGTAAAGCTGGCCTGCAAATGGCTGGCAAGAAGGGGCTCAGCAATACCGTACTGAACGCGGCGCGTAAATATGCCGCTGGTGCCACACTGTCTGTTGCCGAAAAGAAAGCATTAACCGGAGCTGCAACTGCCGCTGCGCGTAATGCAGCACTTGAGTCTTCTGCCAAGGCGGCGCTCGCTGCCGGTGTCAATCAGGCACGTGTCGGTGGTGCCATGCTTGGTGGCTTCGCTGGTAACTATGCAATGGGCGTAGGGGACATATACGGTGAAACCGTAGAGGCTGGTGATCCCAGCAGACTGAAGGCATTTGGGTATGCAGTACCTTATGCATTGGCAGAAACCGCACCGGAAGTTCTGGGGGCAGCCGCAGTATTCAGGCCGGGTAAGGCAGCGAAGGCTGTTACCGCAGGGGCTAAAGCTGCGGGCAAGTCTCCGGCAAGTATGCCAGCTCGTATTCTGCGAAACGTTGGAGAAAAAGGCGGACGGTTATTGCGTGGTGCCGGTGCTGGTGCATTGGCGGAGGGTAGTACCGAAGCATTCCAGGAAGGGTTGCTGGTAGCAGCAAACCCCAATCTGTCTCTCACAGACATGACGCAAGAAACCAAAGACCGGTTAATCAACAGTTTTGCAGGCGGTGCCGCTATAGGCGGCTTGTTCGGTGGGGCTGGTAATATGCTGCGCAGACGGAGATTGCAGTCTGGGGAACCGACAGCACTTCTGGAAACCACCAGGAAACAATTGCCGTATTATCGTTCAGGGGAAAGCAATCTGCTGAACCGCACAGGCCCGATAGATCCTGATCTTTCAGAACTGCAAGCCGAGTATGGCATGGTACCACAAACGGAAGCCGCGCCTATCAGCCTGCATGAAATGCCTGTGGAAGAAGCTTATGGAACCACGCCGGAGGGATCATACGTAGATCAGGGACTTCCACGCAACTCGGCTATGTCTGTGGTAAACCCGCTTCTGGTACAGCAACAGGAAGCACAAGCACGGCGGGCAGAGTTGGCGAATGTACAGGGACAACTGAATGTACTGCAACAGCAGGTAGCAGACCAGCGTAACAGAGCATTCCAAAGAGACAGGGCTACGGAACTTGCAACCCAGCCTGTTGGTACGCAAGGGATGTTGTTCGATCAGTATACCCCAGTGGCACCGACGGAACAAATGGACTTATTCCAGGAGGGTCGACCGCAGCCCCAACAGCCAGTGGCACCTGTGCAGCAGCCCGTTCCGCAGGTCAGTATACCTGTTGTGGTAAATGATTTTGCCAATATACCAACGCTTGCTGCACAACAGCCGCAAGTAAGTACGACTATACATCCACGTGTGGAAGCGATTACTTCTGCGATAAACGCTGCCATTTCAGAAAAAGATCCTGTGAAAGCAAAAGCTGCTTTCCAGAAAGCCAGCCGGTTATATAGTGCGCTGTCCTTGCAGGATGAAGACATGGCCAGACCGCTGGAACGGTTCTTCCCGCCAGATCTTCGCAAGGTTGATGACAAGATCGAGAATGCGCGTACACTGCTTGGTGCCCAGACTGCACCAGTACCACAACAGGCAACGGCGGTAAATGCACAGACAGATACTGGTTACCTTGGTGAGTTGTTGACCACCATTGCCAACGCACCTGGAGGGCAGGAACGTGCAGCTGTCATAAGCAAGGCTGAGGCATTGCTTAAAGATATGACTGGCGACGAGTCAGTCACGGTCAATGGTGTAACGGTTCCGTTGAAAGACGTGCTGTCCAAGAGTGGAAAGAGCATCGTTACCAACAAACTGCCAAAAGGAGAAACGACACAAACAGCCAATGTCACAGAACCTGCCGTGCAGAAAGCGCAAAGCATACAGGAAACGCCCTCTACCAAGCGACCGACAGAAGCCGCTGTAGACAAGCTGTTTTCGGAGGGGCACAATGTATCCAGAGACACTGCACAAAATGTAGTGTCCATGCTGACCAGTGACTCGTTGAATACCAAGACGCGTGTACGCATTGCCGATACGATCATAGAACGCTATCAGGAAACGGAAGACTCCGTACAAAGAGGGAATATACAGCAAGCGATATTCGAGAGCGTTCCTCCAAAGGCAAGACTGGAATATAGAGGGAACCTCACTCCACTTGGACGCGTACTGGAAAGTATGAGCCTGCTCGATTCTGTAGAAACAGCAGATGGTGGAAGAGCGCCTGTCGTCGTTTCAAGGGATGTGATGCTTGCATCACAAGGGGGCACCATAGGAGAAGTTGGTAATACACCAAACGCATGGGATTACTTAGAGGAGCTGACTGACGACAGTGTAGACGCAGACGAAGCAATCTCTAATTTCACGCAGGCACTACAAGTGGGTGACATATCTCGTACGGAAGCACAGTTTATCGAGAAAACCCTTGGTATACAGAATGTATTGAACGACGATGGTACAGTAAATAAATCTGTCGTAAAAAGAATTATCGCAGACTACGAAGGGCCTAGACTATATAGACCAAAAGAGCTTCAAGGCAGGCTCTTGCGTGCTGATGGTACCACTATTGGTAAAGGCTTCTCTGTAGGTAAGACTACACTGGCTGCCAAAGCGTTTATGGCAAAGCTGGCAAAGGCACCGAACACGCACGTGTTCTCGAACATCGACGACCTGAAATCGCGTAATCCGAAACTGTATGCTGCTGCCAAAGCGGCTAGAGCAGATGGAAAATTCGATGTAACAGATGCAATGGGTTATTCATTCGGTGATAATGTCATTCTGTTTTCGGATAATATACACACTACGGAGCAGTTGAAAAATGTTCTCGCTCACGAAACTATTGGTCACTATGGTCTGCGATCCATTATGGACAGGCCGTCATTCGATAGAATGCTTAAGGACGTATACAACAGTAGTGAGCAGGCCCGACAGGAAATAAAACGTATACAGGATGCCTATGGTATAGACAGAAACGAAGCGACAGAAGAATACCTGGCTACAAAAGCGGCAGAGCTGGATCAGTCATTACTCAAACGGATATGGGCCACAGTCAAGAAGTTCCTGAACAAACTGGGTTGTTCCTTCGATGATGACATGGTATTGTCTGTACTGTCGCAGGCACGTAAATATATCAGAGAAGGCAGACTGGATACCGAGTCGAAATCCCTGGGTGCCAAAGTAACTACTGCTCCAGGGCGCTTTATGTCCGCAGGATCTTTTGTAGACAGTATGACTGGCGGCAACAGGGACTCTGTTAACAGCGACCTGTCAGATGCATTGCAGTTTGAAAAAACACTTCCTTTGAACGACCGGCTTACCACACAAGGTATCTCAGCACGACTTCGCAATTTCCTGGCTAACCCGGATACCAGAGGGGGGCGTGTGCGTACCCTGGTCGAAGGCGCTAAAAATGCTGCTGGCATGTTCCGTACGCTCAACAGTCTGGCACTTGATTGCACAGGTGTAGATAAACTGTACAGAATTTTCCAGAATCGCACACAGGCAGCGAACACAATGCTGTCACGATTGGAACAGATGCGTAAGGAAACTAGTAAGACAGCGACCTCTACCAAAGACAAGGGGGTTGCCAGTGCTCTGTTGGCGTTCGGTTCTCTGCATCTTACTTCTGGTAATCTGGACGAACGCATTGCCAAACTTCCACCTCTCATCGAAGAAGACGCTGACGGAAACAGACGACTGGTTTCCAAGGAGAAACAGGAAGCATATCTCCGGTATGGTATTCTGACACCGGAAGAGTTTTCCAATGGCATTTCGTATACAGACAGCCTTGGCAAGGAACACATATTCCGCCAGAACGTAAAGGCTACGGATCAGGCATACAAGGTATATGTCGAAAACCGTAGAGCGATCAATCAGGCAGCGCTGTTTGACGCACAAGGCGACCTCGCAATGGCGTTGGGTGCGACAGAAAACTACAACAAGGCCTTTGAAGAAATCTTCGCCCGTTACACAGACACACCAGAAAACAGAAAACTGGTCGACACAGCAAAGAAAGTGGCAGATGTCTATATGAAGATGCGCGAAGATGCTGTGTCGTTCAAGGAAGGAGAAATAAAATCCGACACCGCGCTTATCCGGAATGCAGAAGCATTGTTGCAACAGTTTATCGAAGCCACACATGACTCCAAGAAAGCGGAAGAATGGGCTACTCGCAAGATGCTCGATACCAAGAAACCCAAAGAAGGTGGTATACCACGTGTACTTCTGGAACGGGAAGACTTGTTGTTCATGCAGGATGCAGCGAAGTCCTTCGACAAGGCAACGATAAAAACAAATAGCATGAATGCGTTTAGACGCGCTCTGCACAATAGAGCATTGTCATCCATGCAGGCGGTTAATGCGGAACGTCGTACCAAGGAAACCATTGCCAGAGGGTATGTACCGTTCCGCCGGCGTGGGGATAAGCAGCTTGTACTGGCGGCCTATGATGAACATGGCAACCGTGTCATTCTTAATGAAGCATTCTCTGGAGTTGTTCCACGATATCACGGATCTCGTGTGGAATTGGAAAGCATCCAGTCTGAGCTTAACAACCTATTCCCTGCCGACAGATATGTAACGGTAACGGACAATACAGGTAACGATGTCAAAGTACGGTTTACCCCAGAGCTTAGTGATGTAGAAACTACCGCTGCGCTTGCGTCCCAGATTACTGTACGGGACTTTGTTTCCATGCTTGAAACGCTGAACATAAACCTGGATGCACTCGAAACAGAACGAATGGTTCGAGCGTTGGCCGATGCCGCAAACTCTGCGATGAACAGACTGCATCGCGCTGGTAATCCAGGGTTTGATCCAGACATGATCCGTAACGCAGCAGAGTACATGGCAAGCTGTGCGCATTCGTCGGCAGCTAAAGCATACCAGTATGAAATGTCTACCCTGTTTACTGACAACCGAAACTGGTATGGGGATAAACAGTTACTCAACAGATTGGCAGATGCCGTCAAGAATGCAAAGACGGATGATGAACGACGTACCGCGCAAAGAAACTACGACGGGTATGCCAGAAAGTATATGCACATGGCACCCGAAAGCCGAGACAACTACGTCATGCTGGGTGGTAAAATGCGCAAATGTCTGGGCCAGGGTAACTTGTACAAGGAAAAA
>ENA-UERK01000992-UERK01000992.1-human-gut-metagenome-genome-assembly--contig:-NODE-992-length-22301-cov-7.366946_pt1 | contig 22301 bp, 22 predicted proteins | sample MGYA00242957_ERZ507957 | MGnify/ENA primary metagenome ERZ507957 (study PRJEB26167, sample SAMN06115538) | human gut metagenome | host: Homo sapiens | place: China:Heilongjiang | collected 2015-11-06... | reverse complement strand
CCCGCGTGGGCGAGTATCTCGAGCGCGCAAAGGGCTGAGAAAACCGTGCATAAAAAAGACGCTGCCGATGGCAGCGTCTTTTTTTAGACTGTCAAAAAGTATTCCTTTTTGACAGAGGGGGTTGCGGCCTGCTGCAGCGCACAGACACGGTTTGCGCCGGTGTGCACAAGCTTCGCGAGGTGCCCGGGCGCTCCTTCCGTTGATAGGCGCAGCGCGCCGGCTCTTACGAGCCGGCGCGCTGTGCATTGCTGTCCGTTCTTATTGCGCGCACTCCGCTTCCTCTGCGGCGGCAGCGGCGGCATTGGCCGCGTTCACATCGTGATCAAGATCCTTGATGAAGCAGCGGCGGCGCTTGTGCTGCTCCTTATCGAGGCGCTTCCACTGTGCGAGGATGTGGTCGTTTTTCTCGAGCATGGGGCCGGTCTCGGCAAACTGCACGCCGTGGCGGTTGCAGCTCTGGCAGACATGATCCATCATGACGGCATTGATGCCCTCGGTCTGCAGGTCCGGCCGCACGGCCGTGAGCAGCATGATGAGCGTGTCGCCGTGGTGCAGGTCATTGAGCACGCCCGCCCAGCCGAACGGGAACAGGCGGCCGTCGGAGTGCTTGAGCGCGACCGAGGGGTCGAGCGTCGTGACGCCGAAGGCGACGAGGTTTTCCTGCTCATCGAGCACGAAGCACACGAACTCCGGGTCGACGAGCGGAATGAATTTCTTGGCATAGCGCTCGATCTGCGCGTCCGAGAGCTCCACGACGCCGTAGAGCGGCGCATAGGCCGCATTAATGAGTTCAAAGACCTGACGGACATAGGGCCCGTACTCGCTCTTGTGATGCAGCGTGGCCACGTGCAGGTTCTTGCGCTTGAGAATGTACTGCGAGAGCTTGTGCAGACGCTCGGCCTCCGTTCCGCCCGGTTCGGGCACGGCAATGCGGTACTCGATCCAGTCGACATCCTTGCGGTAGCCGAGGCGGGTCAGATGCTCGGGATAGTACGGCGCGTTGTAGTTCGTGAAAAACAGGCTGCGGCGGTCAAAGCCGTCGACGAGCATGCCCTCGCGGTCACAGTCCGTGAAGCCGAGCGGGCCATGCACCTGATCGCACCCCTTCTCGCGCGCCCAGCGCTCGACCGTGCCGAAGAGCGCCGCCGAGACCTCGGAATCATCCACGAAGTCTACCTGACTGAAGCGCATGCAGTGCGTGCCGAACTTTTCGTTGGCCTTGTGACTGAGGATCGCGCCGATGCGGCCGACGATCTCCCCATCGCGCCGTGCCAGCCAGCAGCGCGCCTCGCAATAGTCAAATGCGGGGTTCTTGCCCGGGGTCCAGTCATCGAGGTCGTCACCGTAAAACGAGGGGATATAGTTCGGGTTGTCGGCATAGAGCCGGTTGGGATACTGCATAAACTGGCGCAGCTCGTGTCTGGTCGTGACCTCGGTCACGACGACCGGGCTGTGCTTTTCAAACCTTTGCATGGGTCAATCTCCTTATGAAAAACAGTGACCAGCCGGAGTCTGGCCTGGCGATAGTATAGCGCGCCGCGCGCCGGATTTCAACCTTTGCGTGCGTGGTTATTCACCCAATCGGCACGGTTCGACACGAAAAAGTCCCCGGAGACGAGCTCCGGGGACGGGATTCCTGCGTTTGATTCAGCTTACAAGAGCTCGGGATACCAGTCGTTGATCGCATCCACGATCGCTTTGGCCTTTCCCTCCTGACAGATGTCGAGGATCTCGGACGCAAGGTCAAGACCCCAGTGGATGAATGCATTTGTATACATGGTTCTTTACCCCTTTCTTTATGTTCCGTCGCGACACACACATTGGCGGCGGATGATTGGCGGCAATACCGGTTTATTTACATTTTACGCGCATGATACGCAATGTCAAGCTTCCGCAGCCGCCCAAAGGCATGCACAATGGCGAAAAACACGTTTCCTGCCGGTTTCTTAGCGGAGTCCTGACAGGATTCCTATGCTTTTCCTGTTTGCCGACTTGCACGCCGGGCATAAATCGGCTATAATAAACATCACGTTCGCTCCGGAACGAACGGACGCAGCCAATCGCATAAAGGGGGGAAAAGCACATGAAATGCCGCGAGTGCAACGCGGAGCTGCCGCGCAGCGCCCACCGCTGCCGGCACTGCGGGCGGCCGGTTCTGCACGAAAAAATCTGGAACAACAAGCGTCTGCGCGCACTGTTCATCGGGACCATCATTGTGCTTATCGCCGTCGGCGCGGGGTTCGCCGTCGTCGCCTCACAGGACGCTGCCGTCAACCGCAGCGTAAAGGACGCCATCTGCAACTTCCAGTTCGACACTGCCGAGACCCGACGGCACGACGTGAAACTCTTTCCCGCAGGCGACAACGACCTGCGCACGGAGATCATCCGCACCGGACGGCTCTATCAGGCCGGGCAGTACACACAGACGCTGATGTACATCGACGACCTGCACGAAAACTACGCCGACAGCGAGCTGGTGGTCTACAGCGGCGTGCTCGATGCCATGGAGGCAAAGAGTCTGCCGCAGATCTACGCCGCGGCCGCAAACGACTACAGCGCGCAGGATTATCAGACCGCGCTGGCCGAGTACACCGTGCTCGCCGAGCGCAACTACTCCGACAGCGCCAAGCGCCTGTTTCTCACAAACGCCCACCTGTGCGAAAACTTGCAGCAGCTCGCGCTTGCATCCGACATGACCAACGCACAGGCGGCGCAGAAGCTTCTGGATCTCATCGGCTTTTCCGACACGAACCAGCTCCTCATGAGCAACGGCAGCTATGCGCAGGTATTCCTGACCGGAAGCTGGAGCAGCAACGCGGGCGAGCTGACCGTGTCCGACGAGGGCGTGACCTGCTCCCTGCCCGGTCTCGATGAAAAAGATTGCACCATCCGCGGCAACGCCATCTATGACAGCGCGGACGAGGGCGCCGCAGCGCTCTACCGCTTCTCTGTGCTCAGCAGCCGCATGATGATCGCCGACGCCGTCGGCGACGGACGCGCCTACACCATGTTCCGGCAGTGACCATGACCGATATCCACATCCCCGCAGCATCTCACGCTGCGGGGGTATTTTTTGTATCTGTCTTCCATTTTTGAGCGGCGCAGCGGAAAGTGCCGCTTGCCAAGTGCGGCTTTATTCCGTATAATTAGATTTGGTGGATTTGGAATGCAAAACTACAAAATTGGGAGGAGAAAACATGAAAAAACGCATCATCAGCCTGCTGCTGTGTCTGGTTTTGATCGTATCGCTCATGCCGGCTGCGGCCGCGGCGAACACGAGCGACAGCAAGACCGTCACGGTGCGCTATGCCTCGGGTCACGGAGTGAACACCCATGACTACGCGGCGGCCTTTACCTACAGCGACGAGCTGTTCACCAAGAGCGGCTACACGTACCGGCAGGATCTCGCGGAGATGTCGCTGGGGCTCGCCTTCGCGGCATTTTCCAGCAAGGACTCCGAATATGAGGATCAGCTGGCAACGAGCAACCGCAACTTCATCTCGTTTGCCGAGCAGTGCGGCTTTGAAAACATCCGCTCCAACAAGTGGATGACCCAGCCGGCCGAGACCGACTCGATCGGTATCAACTGCGCCAGCAAGACCATCCGCGACAACGGCGGCAGCTACACCCTCATCGCCGTCGGCGTGCGCGGCAACAACTACCACGCCGAGTGGGGCGGCAACGCACGCCTCGGCGCCTCCGGCGAGCACGCAGGCTTCGCCATGGGCCGCGATCAAGTGCTCGACTACCTGCGCGCATACATCGCCGAGACCGGCATCACCGGCCGCGTGAAGCTCTGGATCAGCGGCTACAGCCGCAGCGCGTCCGTGGCCAACATGGTCGGCGGTATGCTCGACGACGGCTGCAGTCTCGGCGCGCGCGTCAGTCTCAGCCCGCACGACCTGTACTGCTACTGCTACGAGCCGCCCATGGGCGCGACCAAGGACGAAGTGCAGGGGCGCGTATATGAAAACATCCACAACATCGTCAACGCCAACGACCTTGTGACCTATGTCGCGTTCGACAGCTGGGACTTTGCCCGCTACGGTGTCGACCGTGTCGTGCCGACCAAGGGCGACGCAAACTACCTCAACTACAAGGCGAAGATGCTCAGCGAGTTCTACCGCATCCCGAACAACGGCGGCAACATCTACTGGCCCGACCACTTCCAGGCGTGGGGCATCGACCCGAAGGACATCACGAGCGGCGACCTCGGCAAGATCTTCAAGGTCAACATGACGCAGGAGGAATTCTACGCCGACCTGTGTGAGGCGATCACGACGTGCCTCGTCTCCTCGCGGCAGGACTATGCCGACAATCTGCAGGATTACCTCATTGCACTGCTCGGCGACATCTTCGGCGCTGCCGACCACGACACCTCCGGCGTGGCGGAGAGCTTTGCCAAGAAGGTGCAGGACAACGCCAAGAAGCTCTTCTACTCGCTGACCATCCCCGGTATGCTCAAAAACGGCACCGCCGTCAAGCTCCTCACCGGGTATCTGGTCGAGGCGCTCAAGGAAAACGGCATCGTGACCTACGACCTTGACGGCATCCGCGACGCGTTTGCGACGCTCGTTCCGCGCCTGTCCAAGATGGCGCTCAAGCACCCCGGCACGACGATGACGCTGCTGGCGAACCTGCTCGTGATCATGAGCGCGCACTTCGGCGAGAGCTGTCTGGCGTGGATGCGCTGCCTGTCGGACACATATATGACCAACAAACAGCGCGTCAGCTACGCGGGACTGTTTGACGACGTGGCCGCAAGCGCGTGGTACGCGCCGGGCGTGGACTACGTCAAGTACGGCCGGCTGATGTACGGCACCGGGAATAACCTGTTCCAGCCCGACGCGCAGATGACCCGCGCCATGTTCGTGCAGGTGCTCTACGCACTGGAAGGCTCGCCGTCCGTCAGCGGTCTGAGCTGCCCGCTGACGGATGCCGGCGGCAGCTGGTACACCGATGCCGTCATCTGGGCATACAACGCGGGCGTGGCAGCAGGCGTGTCGGCAACGGAGTTTGCGCCGAACGAGCCGCTGACACGCGAGCAGATGGTGACGATGCTCTACGGCTACGCAAGCCGCAGCGAGCAGCTCACCGGCGACGCGGGCGCGCTGTCCCCCTATCGGGATCAGGCGAACGTGTCGGCCTGGGCGCGGGAGGCAATGGTCTGGGCCGTGAGCACGGGCATCATCTGCGGCACGTCCCCCACCACGCTCTCGCCGCAGAAGACCGGCACGCGCGCAGAGGTCGCGACCGTGATGATGGGATTTTGCGAACAGTAAACCGGACAAATCAAAAAGCGCTCGGGCAAATTGCCCGAGCGCTTTTTGCGCGGTTTTATCACGTTTTTATCGGATCACGGCTGCACGGCGGCGGCTTTCGCGCCGCGGCAGTTGGCACGCAGCACCGGCATGAGCGCCGTGAGCGCGATGTCCAGCTTGCGGGAATAATCCCCTTCCATGCCGTTGTTGATCCAGTCGATGAGCATACCGAACATCATGTCCGTATACATACGGATGATCGCCTCGAGATCCTCGGGGGCGATGTCCATGTTCTGCGCGTAGCGCGTGATGACCTGACGGGCATAGTAATCGCTCGTCTCCCACGTGAAGCGCTCCAGCTCTTCCTTGCCGTAGCCATGGTAGATATTCAGGATGGCCTGACGGTCGTTCGAGAGGTTCGATGCGAGCGTCAGAAAGCCCTCGCGCATGGTCTCAAAATTGCCGTTCGTGTTCAGGAAGTGCTGCACGCGCAGCTCAAACACATACTGCGTGAGCACGTACACATCCGTGAAATAATAGTAGAACGTCTTGCGGCTGCAGCCAACGGCATCCGTGATCATCTTGACCGTGATGCGGTCGATCGTGTAGTCGTTGAGCAGACGCAGATAGGCGTCCGCAAGCGCCGTGCGCGTCCGATTCTGCTTCATGAAGTGTGCCTCCGTTTCGCTGCCGGCAGAGGCCGGCCCGTTGTTTTGAATGTTCTTATAGTAACCCACCTGTCACCATAATTCATTGGCCATTATGCTCTGTTTGTAACATTTTTGCACACTTTGCGAAACTAATCTACTCGTTTGTCCGATTTTTCAAGCATCCAGCTCGCTCTGCAGCTCACAGGTGCGCATCATGAAGGCGGCCAGCTGCGCACGGTTGGCGCCGGCATTCGGGCTCAGCTGCGTGCTGCTCGTGCCGTAGAGCAAGCCCATGGAGACGGCCCAGGTCGCAGCAGGGTATGCCCACTCGGGAACCGTGTTCCAGTCCGTATAGCCGCCGATCGGGCGCGGGCGGATGCCCTTTTCCGGCCCGTAGGCACGGTAGAGCATCGTGACGAGCTGCGCGCGCGTGAGGCGGTCATCGGGTGCAAAATGCGTGTCGTCCATGCCGGCGGCGACCTCGTTTGCATATGCCCAGCGCACCGCGTCGGCGTACCACGCATCCGGCTCGACGTCCTCAAACGGCGTCTCGGGCAGCTCGGACACGTCCGGCTCCCCAGCCATACGGTAGAGGATCGAGACAAGCATGGCGCGCGTCGTCATGCCGGCGGGGTCGAACAGGTCGTTTCCGACGCCGCTCATGAGGCCGAAGAGCACACAGTAGTCGATGCCCTTGTGCGCCCAGCTGTCGGCGGAGACCATATCGTCAAAGGCGCTCCCGGCGCAATACTTATCGCCGATGCAGGGATCGGGGATCTTGGCCGTCTCGGTCTTGCCGCAGATGGAGCAGGTGCGCTCCATGTTCACGGCGCCGTCCTCCGTCTCGATCGCCGTCCAGGTGCTCCAGTGATGCACGGGGTAGGAATACTGCACGGCCTCGGTGACGCGCTCACTGCCCTTGAAGTAGTTCACCGTGCTGCCGTTGGTGAGCGTCATGGTGTAGATCGTCTGGTAAGCCGGGTCAAGCACACGGTACTCCGTGGCCGAGACCTGACCGATGATCATGACATAGTGGCCGTTGGCCGAATAGCTGTCAAGGTGGATGATCGGCGGGCTGTAGTTGCCCTCGCCGCCGACGTAGCGCGAGATGGCCTCGGCCAGCGAGGTCTTGTAATACGTCGCGCCGCAAAAGCCGACATCCTCCGGCGTGGTGGCAAAGGGCGTGCCGTAATGCCCGCGGCTGCGCCAATAGTCGCCGAGCGCGCCGGGCGTGGCGTCGATGCCGAGGTAGGACAGCGCCATGGAGATGCACGCCGTGAAGCACTCATGGTTGGCATAGCCGACATAGCTGCCCCAGTAGTCGGCACAGAACTGATCCGTATAGGACGGCACCTGCGAGATGTAGCGCACGGTGCCCGCTTTCACGCCGGAGTTTTTCGCATATTCCACGCTCGCATACGGCGCGGCATCGACCCGGCTGGCCGCCGCGGCGCCCAGCGTCAGACAGGGCAGCAGCCCCGCGAGCAGGCACAGCGTCAGCGCCAGACTGACAATTCGTTTCTTCATAGATAATACCCTCTGTTCCGGATTTTGCTGAGTGTTGACATAACACGCACACACAGATGCATATTTTACACCAAGTGTTACGGGATTGCAACCTTTTTTGCTTTCCTTTCCAGCTTTTGTGGAGCGCAGCAGTGAATTTTGACCGGGTTTGACGCACAAAGTGGGGACGAAAAGAAAACAAGCGAAAGCAGAATTCATCGTTATGTCAACCGAAACGCCGGACAGTTCCGGACTTATGACACGAGCCGGTGACATCTGCATCCGCGGAAAAGTGAAAATGAGATAACGTTTCGCTTGACATATATGCAAATGCATAATAAAATGGAAATAGAAGGGGTGCACACCGCATGGTGCAAATACGACCGCCAAAAAACCGCACGACTGCCGCAAAAGAAAGCTGCGCGAGACATTATGTAAACCTTTTACTGGAAGAGGCACAAGGCCAACAGATGGGTGTGGGGACAGCCGGGGCGCGGTCAGCGGGCGCTTGGCGGCCGGGCGGGTGCTCGGCGGTTGGGCGGACACTCGGTGGCTGGGCGGGCAGAAAAAACGCAAAAGGAGGATGGTACATGGGACAGGAGACGAACGCGGCGCTGCGGCGCAAGCTGCGCACGCAGCGCGCGGCCTACGAGGAGCTGTTGGGGCTCGCGGGCGCGATCATGGCGGCGCTGTGCGTGCGCCGGGGCGACGGCGGCACGCTGCGGCTGCCGAAGCAGGATGTGCACGACGCGCTCACGCGCTATGAATTCGCGGCGGCGGCCGAGGGCGAGGACTACGTGCTCTCGTACCGAGAGCGCGGGACATGATGGACCTCGAGGACGAAAAGGCGCGCATCCTCGAGCAGCTGGCCGAGATGGCAGCCGACACGACCGTGAAGCCGGAGCTGCGGCTCAAGGCAGCGGGGATGGTGCTCGGTCAGGCGAGCGGCAGGGACGCCGGCGAGGCAGAGCCGCAGGTGCTGCGCTTTGAGGGCGCGCTCGAGCAGTGGAGCCGGTGAGGTGGCGCGATGGCACGCAAAAACGAACCTTACATTTATAAGGTGCTGCGGCGCGAGACGCCGAGTCCGCGCCAACAGGAATTTTTCCGCGCAGAGGCGGCAAACGTCGCCTACGGCGGGGCGCGCGGCGGCGGCAAGAGCTGGGCCATGCGGCGCAAGCTCGTCATGCTCGCCATGCGCTACCCGGGACTGAAGCTCCTGCTGCTGCGCCGGACGCTGCCGGAGCTGCGCGCAAACCACATCCTGCCGCTGCAGCGGGAGCTTGAGGGATACGCCGCGTGGAACAGCACCGAGCGCGCGTTTCGTTTTCCGAACGGATCGCGGCTCGTGATGGGCTACTGCGACAACGACAGCGACTGCGCGCAGTATCAGGGGCAGGAGTACGAGGTGATCGGCTTCGAGGAGGCGACGAACTTTGAGCCCGACTGGCTGACCTTCATCGCGACCTGCCTGCGCACGACACGCACGGATTTCACGCCGCGCATCTACTACACCTGCAACCCCGGCGGCCCGGGGCACGCGTACATCAAGCGTCTGTTCATCGACCGGGCGTTCCGGGACGGAGAGTCCCCGCAGGACTATGTGTTCATACCGGCAAAGGTCTATGACAATCAGGTGCTGATGCAGCGCGACCCCGGCTATCTCAAGCGGCTCGAGGCGCTGCCGCCGGCAAAGCGGCGCGCGCATCTTGAGGGCGACTGGAACGTGTACGAGGGACAGGTATTCGCCGAATGGCGTGACGACCCCGCGCACTACGCCGACGGAAAGTGGACGCACGTGATCGAGCCGTTCGATATTCCGGACACATGGCGGGTATACCGCAGCTTCGACTTCGGGTATGCAAAGCCGTTTTCCGTGGGCTGGTGGGCGGTGGATTTCGACGGCCGGCTCTACCGCATCCTCGAGCTCTACGGCTGCGTGCCCGGCGAACCGGACACCGGCGTGCGCTGGACGCCGGAGCAGATCTTCACGCAGACGCGCGCCACCGAGACCACGCACCCCTATCTGCGCGGACGGGACATCCGGGGCGTGGCAGACCCTGCGATCTGGGACGCATCGCGCGGCGACAGCATCGCCGACATCGCCGACCGGTACGGCGTGTACTTCGAGCCCGGTGACCACCAGCGTCTGCCCGGCTGGATGCAGGTGCACTACCGGCTGGCATTTGATGCGGCGGGGCTGCCGATGCTGTACGTGTTCCGCAACTGCCGGGACACGCGGCGCACGCTGCCGCTGCTGCGCTACGACGCGCACGCACCCGAGGACGTGGACACACGGCAGGAGGACCACATTGCCGACGAGATCCGGTATCTGTGCCAGTCCGACCCCATTGCGCCGCGGCCGGCGGTGCAGCGGACACCGCAGGTGTTCGACCCGCTGAGCAGCGACTGATTATGTAAACAGGAAAAGACTGCGACGGCAGTCTATTTTTATCGCAAAACTAAAAATGTTATGTAAACTACTTGCCGGAAACGGCAGCAAAGGAGCGTCTATGACAAACGAAAAAACGAATCCCCTGCCCTACCGTGCGGCGGCAGAGGCCGGGCTGCCGGACATGAGTGAGCCCGTGATCACGCCCGACGACGTTGCGCGCGGCACGGAGCTGCTGCGCCGCTACAAAGACGGCAAGCGCGCACTCGAGGCGCGCATCATCGCCGACGAACAGTGGTACCGCCTACGGCACTGGCAGTACCTGCGCGACCGCCGCCGCGAGCAGGGCGCCGACGTGGTGGAGCCAACGAGCGCGTGGCTGTTCAACGCCCTCGTCTCCAAGCACGCCGACGCGATGGACAGCTTTCCGGAGGCGGTGATCCTGCCGCGCAGCGAGCAAGATGAGCCGGACGCGAAGGCGCTGTCGGCCATCGTACCGGCGGTGCTGGAAAAGACGCACTTCGAGCAGGTGTGGTCGGACGCGTGGTGGTATAAGCTCAAGCACGGGTGCGCGGCCTACGGCGTGTTCTGGGACAGCGCCGGCAGCGGCGGTCTCGGCGACGTGGCCGTGCGGCAGCTCGACCTGCTGAACCTGTTCTGGGAGCCGGGCATCACCGACATTCAGGACAGCCGCAACCTCTTCGTGTGCGCGCTCGTGGACAACGACGACATCGCGGCCGCATGGCCGGAGGCGCGTCCCGGCAGCTGCGGCGTGGAGCTGGCGCAGTATCTCTACGACGACGCGGTGGACACGTCGAACAAAAGCATCGTCGTCGACTGGTACTACAAAAAGCCGCTGCCCGGCGGCGGCACGGCGCTGCACCTCGTGAAATTCACCGGGCGCGACCTGCTCTACGCGAGCGAGAATGACCCCGCCATGGCCGGCGGCTTCTACCCGCACGGACAGTACCCGGTCGTGTTCGACGTGCTCTACCCCGAGGCCGGGACGCCGTGCGGCTTCGGCATGATCGCCGTGAGCAAAGACCCGCAGCAGTACATCGACCGGCTGAGCGGCAACCTGCTCGAGATGAGCATGAAGGCCTCCACGCCGCGCTTCTGGGTCAAGAAGGGCTGCGGCGTGAATGCGCAGGAATTTCTCGACTGGTCAAAGCCGCTCGTCGAGGTCGAGGGCAGCATCGACGAGGAGCGGCTGCGCCAGATCAGCCTCTACAACCTCGACGGGCAGTGGGTGAATATGCTGCAGCTCAAGATCAACGAGCTCAAGGAGACGAGCAACAGCCGCGATGTGACGCAGGGCAGCGTGTCCGGCGGCGTGACGGCGGCGAGCGCCATCGCGGCGCTGCAGGAGGCCGGCAGCAAATCCAGCCGCGACACGCTGCGCGCGAGCTACCGCGCGTTTGAGCGCGTGGTCGAGCTCGTGATCGAGCTCATCCGCGCCTATTACACCGAGACGCGGCCATTTCGCGTGGCGGCGCCGGGCGCACAGGGCTATACCTTCTGCACCTACTCCAACGCCGGGCTGCGCGCCCGCGTCGTGGGCACGGACGCAGATGGCGGGGTGCTTTGCCGCGCGCCGGCCTTTGACGTATCCGTGCACGCGCAAAAGGAGAGCCCGTATGCGACCGCATCGCAAAACGAGCTGGCGCGGCAGCTGTACCAGCTCGGGGTCTTTAACCCCGCCTTCGCGCAGCAGGCCGTGCCGATGCTGGAGATGATGCAGTTTCCCGGGCGCGACAAGGTGCTCGAGGCCGTGCGCGGCAGCATCGCGCCGCCGCAGCCGGAGACACCGGAAGCGGACGCGGGCACGGATGCGCTGCAAAAAGCGCAGGAGGAGAAAAACCGCATCATCACAGCCAACGCCCGCTGAGGGCAGAAGGGAGAGCAGAGCATGGATGAAAACAACATGACCGCAGCCGGGCAGACCGCCCCCGCCGCGGCACAGACCGAAGCGACGGTGGAAGCCGCTGAACAAACCGTGACCGTCGGCGCGCTGCGCGGCGCGATCGAGCGCAGGCAGGAGCAAAATATGCGCCGCGCGGCCGAGCAGACCGCCGCGCGCTGGTCGCGCGAGGCGGACGAGCTGACGGCGCAGTGCCCGGACTTTGATCTGGGTGCGGCGCTGAAGGATGACCGGTTTTGCGCGCTGCTGCGCACAGGCATAGACGTGCGCACGGCATGGTTTGCGCTGCACGCGCAGGCGCTGCTGGAGACGGCCTGTCTGCGCGCCGGACGCAGCGCCGAGCAGCGCGTGAGTGAGCACATCCGCGCCCGCGGTCTGCGCCCGGTCGAAAACGGGCTGGGCAGCGGCGGCGCGGGCATCGTGGTGCGGCCGGACGTGTCGCGCATGAGCCGCGCCGACCGCGCGGAGCTTGCCGCGCGCGCAGAGCGCGGCGAGCGCGTGAAGCTGAGCCTGTGACCCGCTTCGCGTACATCTGCCGGAACGGCCGGTGCGTGCTGCGCGCGGATGGTCACGCGGACTTCTGCCCGGGCAGCGACATCGTGTGCGCCGGGGCGTCGGCGCTCGTGTGCGCGCTGGCGGGTACGCTCGACACGCTCGGCGCGCAGGGTGTGCAGCGGACGCTCAGCGCCGGACACGCAGCCATCGCAGCCGACGACCGGGCCGATGTGCGCGCGGCGTTTACCGTGGCCGTGACGGGTCTGCGGCAGCTTGCCGAGGCCTACCCCGGTCACGTTGCGGAGGACACCGGCCGCGCCCCCGCACAGGACGAACCCAACGGCAGCACAGCGGCCGGGTGCTGCCCCGGCGCTGTCCCCGGAAGCGGACAGCAGAGAAAAAAGGAGACATGAGTATGGAAAACATCCGCATGGACCTGCGCCTGTTTGACGCAAACACGCAGGTGACCACCCAGCAGAGCCTGACCGAGGAGATGAAGACGTTCTATTCGGACTACCTCATCGACGCGGCCGAGCCCGAGCTCGTGCACGATCAGTTCGCGCAGAAGCACCCCATCCCCGCAAACGGCGGTAAGACGATCCAGTTTCGCCGCTTCGCCCCGCTCGGCAAGGCGCTGACCGCCCTGACCGAGGGCGTGACCCCCCACGGCCAGAGTCTGAGCATGAGCACCGTTGAGGCGGCCGTGCGTCAGTACGGCGGCTACATCCAGATGAGCGACCTGCTGCTGCTGACCGCCATCGACAACAACCTCACCATGGCCACGAAGCTGCTCGGCGCACAGGCCGGACGCACGCTCGACACCATCACGCGCGAGGTGCTCGTCGGCGGCGACAACGTGCAGTACGCCGACGAATCCGTGTCCGCCCGCTACCTGCTGCGCGGCGGCAATGCCGGCGCTGCCGACAACAACTACCTGACCGTCGACTGCATCCGCCGCGCCGTGCGCGCACTCAAAAACGCCAACTGCCGCCGCATCGACGGCGCGTTCCCGGTCATCATCCACCCCGACGTGGCATACGACCTCATGAACGACCCGAAGTGGCTCGCGCCGCACCAGTACGTGGACACGGAGCATATGTACGAGGGCGAGATCGGCAAGATCGAGGGCTGCCGCTTCGTCGAGAGCACGGAGGCAAAGATCTTCCACGCCGAGGATCTGGCAGCCGACAGCCGCACGCTGCTCGCAAACGGCGCGGTGAGCGGCAAGACCACCGTCGCGTTCGACGGCGGCACGGTCAAGCCCGGCGCACTCGTCGGCCGTCAGGTGCTCATCGGCAATGCCTGCGTGACCGTCAGGGAAAACACCGCGAGCTCCATGACCGTCGACGCCCCGGTCACAGTCGAGGACAACGCCATCCTCTACCCCGGCGAGGCCGGCGCGCAGGGCCGCGACGTGTACGTCACGCTCGTGCTCGGCGCGGACGGCTACGGCACGACCGAGATCACCGGCGGCGGGCTCGAGCACATCGTCAAGCAGCTCGGCTCTGCCGGTACGGGTGACCCGCTCAACCAGCGCGCAAGCGTCGGCTGGAAGGCCACGAAGGTCGCCGTGCGCCTCGATGACAGCGCCATCCGCCGCATCGAGACCTGCAGCACCTACACCGAGTAAGAAACCAAATGCCTCCCGCCTTGCGGCGGGAGGCACGCATTCACACAAGGAGGAATACACTATGGCAACCAGAAAAATGACCGACCGCGCCGCCGAGGCCTGGCTGAGCGAGCCCGTGACCGTGCACCTGTTTCGTGACAACGGCAGCTACAAGGAGGATAAGATCGTGACCGTCAACGGCGAAACCGTGCGCATTCCGCGCGGCGAGGACGTGACGATCGCGCGCCGTTTCGCCCTCGTGCTCGCCCAGGGTGAGGCACAGGATGCGCGCACCGGCGCGCTCATCGAGCGCGAGACCGCCCGCTTTGCCGCCGAGAGCGGCGCACTGGGGCTCTGAGCATGGCGACGCTCCAGCAGGCGCTCACGCGCATTGACGCGATCTGCCCGAACGCGTGGGACGACGCGGCAAAGATCCAGTGGCTCAACGAGTGCGAGCACATGATCCAGATGCGCATCCTCGACGCAGCGCCCGAGCAGTGCGTGACCTATGACGCGGACACCGAACGCGGCACCGTGCTGCTCGTGCCGGCGCCGTTTGACCGGCTGTACGTGTACTACGTCATTGCCATGTGCGACTACGCCGCGCACGAGACCGCGCACTATGCCGACAGTATGGCACTGTTCAACGCCGCACTCGATGAATACGCAAAGTGGCACCAGCGCACGAACGGCGCCGCCGTCCCGTCGCCGGGGCAGAGCCATCAGATCGCCATCAACTCCGCCATGCGCCACCGGCACGCGAACAAGGCCGTGCTCGACGGCATCACGGCGGAGCGGGCGGCGGCATGGGACCAAAAATCCGGACAAGCGGAGGCAACACAGACGGCAGCCGGTCTGATGTCGGCAGCGGACAAGAAAAAGCTCGACGGCATGGCACAGCAGACGCGGATCCTTCACGTCGGCGGCGATCTGTCCGGCACGACGGCCGACATGACGCCGGCAGAGCTGCACGCCTACGTAAGCAAAAATCCGACGCACCGCGTCTATGCGCAGCTCGAGTTTCAAGGCGAGCACTTTCTGATGCTCTATCAGGGCGCGACGAACGGCATCCTCACGTTCTCGTCGCTTGTGGCCGATTCCGAGCGGCACACGTTCTGCGCCGTCAAGCTTCAGGCGAAAACGACCAGCGATGTCTGGGATGTCCCGGTTAGGATCGAGCTGATGACGCAGAACATCGCGCCCGCCGTGCTGCCAAACCCGAAGGCGCTGACGATCCGCATCGGCGGCACGACGGTTATGTACGACGGCAGCACGGCGCAGACCGTGACGATCGCCGACGGCACGGAGGTGGCATATTGAAAAAGCTCTACGAAGAAGCCTCCGTGCAGGACATCGCCGACGCCATCCGCGAGAAAACAGGCGGTGCAGAAACGTACAGGATCGCGCAGATGGGCGCGGCGGTGCGCAGCATCCCGGGCGGCGATCAGATCGCCCACGCTGACATCCCGGACTACGTCAAGGACGGCGTGCTCGCGCTGGCGCAGAAGGTGCAGGCCGTGAAGACTGCGTCGAGCATCGTCTTTGTGACGGTCGCTGATGCACACCACGCAACCGACGAATCCACGGGCTGGAAGGCAAACATCGACACCGGAAACATGGACGCCTGCCGCGCGATCAAGGCGCTGTCGCACGTGACGCCGCTGGATTTTGCGGCGTTTTTGGGCGATCTCACCTTCGGGTACAAGACGACCACGGCGGCGCAGTTCGAGGCGCAGTGCAGGGAGTTTCACCGTTGGCTCGAGGAGGGACTGCGCGGCATCCCGCAGCTCTGGACGCCCGGAAACCACGACACAGGCGAATACTTCGCGGCCGAAACCGGAAGCCTCACGAATCTGTACGGCGCGGCGCTGATCCGGAAGTATTTTTCAGACTACAACGCGGGCGCGGTCTACGGCAGCGCGGAGGCCGGATACTGCTACCGGGATCTTCCCGGAAAGAAGCTGCGCATCATCAATCTCAACACCGTCGAGGGCGAGATCACCGGCGGAGAAACCGCGGCCGACGCGCTCTCGGAGGCACAGCTGCTGTGGTTCGCGCAGACGCTTGCCGATCTCGGCAGCAAGGCGGACAGCGCGGCGTGGGGCTTTGTGATCCTCGGACACTACCCGCTGGACTGGGGCAGTGCGCGGGCGGGCGGCAAGGTGCTCAAGGCATATCTGGACGGCGGCAGCGTCACGATCGGCGGCAAGGCGGTCTCCTTCGCAGGGAAAAACGGTGCTGTCTGCTACGGGAATTTCCACGGGCATCTGCACAACTTCAAGACATCCAAGATCTACGTTGTGCCGGACAACGTTTCCCAGTCCAACCCGCCGACGGAGCAGATGGCGGCGCTGCGCATCTGCTGCCCGTCCGCCAACTATTACCGGACAAATGAAGTGGGCGAAAACGACCTGCCGGACAGCAACCGGATCGAATTCGGCGAGGAGACGACCTACAGCAAAGCACCGGGCGCGACCGACACGGCGTTCACCGTCAACGTCATTGATCCGGCGGAGAAAAAGATCTATTCATTCTGCTACGGCGCAGGCTATGACCGCACGCTGTCGTTCGATTTCACGGTGATCATGCGCGCCGTCCGGACAGCGCTCACCGGCTGCTGCGGCAGCAACGCCGCGACCGCCGTCGAAGACGGCGCGGCATACACGACCACGCTGACACCGAAAAACGGGTACACCTTCGACACCGTCAGGGTCAGCATGGGCGGCACGGACATCACGGCGACGGCATACAATGCCGAGACCGGCGTGGTGTCCGTCGCACGCGTGACCGGAGACATCACCATCACGGCAACAGCATCGAAGCCCGTGACGTACACAAACGTTGTGCCCACAGCCGTGGACAGCAGCGGCGCATCCCTGCCGTATCAGGAGGGCTATAACCTGTCGTCGTCCGGAGCCGTACAGGAGGAAAACGGGTTTGTGACGACCGGCTTCATTCCGCTGTCCGGGAACGTGACAAAGCACATCTACCGCATCGGCGGCGACGGGATCATATTCTCAAAGACGGAAGAGCATTCCCGCGTCGGATGGTACGACAGCACATTCCAGCTGCTCGGAAACGTCATGCCGGCAAAAAAGATCGATGCGAGCGTCTATTACCCGAGCAGCATTCCGGAGAGCGCCACGGCCATGACGTTTCAGGTGACGGAATCGGCGAGCAACGTGCCCGCCTCTGCGGCGTATTTTCGCGTGAGCGCAAAGGGTAAGGGCACGAACCTGATCATCACAATCGACGAACCGATCGAATAAGGAGGCGATGGAATGCAGATCATTCCGGCGTTTGTGACGCAAAACAAGTGCTATCAGGCGGGCGCGCCGCTGACGCCGCGCGGCATCATGCTGCACAGCGTCGGCACGCCGCAGCCGTCGGCAAGGGCGCTGGTGCGCTACATGGATCAGTACCAGCCGGGCGGGCAGAGCGTGTGCGTGCACGCCGTCGCGCAGGCGGACGGCACGGTGTATCAGCTCCTGCCGTGGGAGATGCGCGGCTGGCACTGCGGCGGGAGCGCCAATTCTACGCACATCGGGGTAGAAATGACCGAGCCGAGCGCCGGCATGACTCGGAACGAGGCGGCGAAGCAGATCGCTGGCACGTACCGCACAGCGGTGGCGCTGTTCGCTGAGCTGTGTAAGCAGTACGATCTCGATCCGGTGCAGGACGGCGTCCTCATCGGGCACGCCGAGGGACACCGGCGCGGCGCGGCAAGCAACCACGCAGACCCCGAGCTGCTGTGGCAGCAGTATTGCACCGGCTGCACGATGGACGGCTTTCGGCGCGACGTCGCCGAGGCAATGGCAAAGGAAGATCGAGAGGAGGTGCCGGATATGCCGCGCTATGATTCCGTGGCGGAGATGCCGCAATGGGCGCGCGCCGACGCGCAGCGGCTCATCGACCGCGGCGCACTGCAGGGAAACACGGACGGAAAACTCGACGTGTCGGAGGATATGCTGCGCACGATGATCGTGTGCCAGCGCATGGTAGATGAACAAAAGGAGACATAAATGGACAGACTCACAACGATCAAAGCGGCGGTCTCAGCGGCCGCCGCAGCGCTGACGGCGTTCTGGGGCTGGACCGGGTGGCTTGCGGCCGCCTGGTTTCTGGCCATGCTGCTCGACTATGCCACCGGCAGCGCTGCCGCTCTGCGCGCAGGCACATGGAGCAGCCGCTGCGCCCGCGAGGGACTGTGGCACAAGGCCGGCAGCGTGGCGGGCGTGCTGGTGGCGGCACTGCTGGACTTCGCGCTGCGGGCGCTGCTCGGCAGTGTGCCGGGACTGGGCGCACACTATGACGTGCTGCTGTGCCCGCTCGTGACGGCATGGTATTTGCTGACGGAGCTCGGCAGTGTGGTCGAAAACGCCGGTGCGCTCGGCGCGCCGCTGCCGCAGTTTCTCGTGCGGGCGATCGCCGTGCTGCGCGCAGACATATCACAGCACGGCGGAGGGGATGACGACGTATGACGGACTATTCCCCGCTGGAGCTTTCCCTGCCGGAGCGAACCGGTCAGGAGACCGTCGAGCAGCGGCTCGCGGCGCTGGAGGAGACCGTGCCGCGGCTGCTGGAGGCGCTGCAGTACACGCTGTCGAACCTCGGTGCGGAGAACTTCAACGCCGCGGCGCTCTCGCGGCTGCTCTCGCCGATCCGCGCGCGCATCGACGGCGCGGACGGCAGCATCACACAGCTGAGCCTCGACGCCGGCACCCTGCAGACACGCCTGACGTCGGCCGAGGGCAATGTCGCCGCGCTCGAGCAGACCGTGAGCGATCAGGGCGCACGCATCGCGCTCGTGACCGATGCCGACGGCGTGAACGCGGCGGCCATCGTCGCCGCCATCAACAACGGCGACAGCAGCATCGCGCTCTCGGCCGACAAAATTGACCTCAACGGCATCACGACCGTGGCCGACACGCTGCACATCGGCAGCCAGAACAGCCTCGAGCGCAAATATCTCATCTTTCACAAGAGCGGCGCGGTGATCTCCGCGACGCGCGGCGATCTGCCGGAGTTGATGCTCTCGGCCGGGAAGATCGACCTGTGCGGCGAACTGTATCACAACGGCGAGCCGCTCAACCTGTAAGGAGGCAAGGCATGTATCTACCCACATTTCCGCGGCGCATGGCTGCCGTCCGCCATGTGCAGACGGACTTTCGCGGCTACGACCACCGCCCGTCCTGCCCCGAGGGCGGCATCTACGAGATGACCAACGGCTCGGCAGCGGACAGCCCCCTGTTCTCGACACGCCCCGGACGCACGCGCATCTACCCGTGCAGCGGCACGCCGAACGGCCTGTTCACAGCCGGAGACGGGCTGCTCTGGTGCGCCGACACGACTCTGTATTATAACGGAAAGGCCGTGTCTGGCTGCACGCTCACGGACACGCCGAAGGTGTTCGCAGCGCTCGGCGGTACGGTGCTCATCTGGCCGGACAAGGTCTGGTTTCGTCCGGCAGACGGCACGTTCGGCAGCGCAGAGCCAAGCTGGAGCGGCAGCGTGACGCTTGCGGCTGCAGACACGGACGGCGACGGGCGAGCGAGCATCCTCGTGGCCGACGGCGCGGGCACAGACTTTCGCACCGGCGATGCCGTGACGCTCAGCGGCTTCGGCGACGTGCGCAACAACGGCACATACATCCTGCGCGGCATCGACGGGGCGCGGCTGCGCTTTGACCCGGACACATTCGTGCGCGCGGGCGCAGTCAACGGCGTCACGATCACGCGGCGCGTGCCCGACGCGCAGCACGCGTGCAGCTACGGCAACCGCCTCTGGGCGTGCGCGCACGACAGCGTGTGGTGCACAAAGCTCGGCGACCCGCTGAGCTGGTTCTGGTACGAGGCGGACGAAAACGGCGCGGTCGCTACGGCTGCGTGGAGCGTGGACGCCGGCGCGCCGGGGGATTTTTCCGGCTGCGCGGCGACGGGCAGCGGCGTGGTGTTTCTCAAGCCCGGCGGGCTCTGGCGGCTCTACGGCACGCGGCCTACAAACTTCCAGCTCGTGGCCTCGGCCGCGCTCGGCGCGGAGCAGGACTCCGGCCGCTCGCTCGTGACGGCGGCCGAGACGCTCTACTACCTCTCCCCCGTCGGCGCGGCGCGCACGGCGGGCGGACGGCCGGTACGCATCGGCGATGCGCTCGGGCGCACGCTCACGCACGGCGTCGCCGGCACGGACGGGACGCGCTGGTATCTCTCGGCGCGCGACGAGCAGGGCGGACGGCATCTGTTCGTATACGACACACGCAGCGGCCTGTGGAGCCGTGAGGACGATTTTGACGCGCGCGGCTTTGCGCAGTGCGGCGGCGCGCTCTATGCGCAGGATACGCGCGGCGTGTGGCGCTTCGGCGCGGGCAGCACGGCACAGATGGAGAGCCTGCTCGAAACGGGCGACTTTACCAGCGGCAGCCCGGACTGCAAGCGGCTGCTGCGCGTGCAGCTGCGGCTGGAGGCCGAGGCGGGCGCAAGCATCACGGCGGCGGCGCAGTATGACTCCGACGGACAGTGGCACACGCTTGCAAACGTGACGGCGGGTGCAAAGCGTACGTTCACCCTGCCGGTACTGCCGCGCCGGTGCGACCACTTTCGCCTTCGGCTGACGGGCACGGGGGCATGGCGGCTATGTTCGCTCACGCGCACGGAGACCGCCGCCGGACCGCAGCACTGAGGAAAGGAGAACCTATGGCGACAAAATACAAATACGACAAGGACACCGACTACGCCGCGCTCATGGAGCAGGCGGCCCGGCGCGGTGACAACGCGGCTGCCGCCGTCTATGAGCAGCAGCGCAACGCGAAGATCCGCGGCGAGGGCATGGCCGGTCAGGAACAGACGAGTGACTATGCGCAGTACCTGCCCATCGAAGACGTGCCGGACTATGACGACACGCACCGCCGCGAGGCCGAGGCGCTGCTGACCGGGCGCGGCACGGCAGACCGCCGCAAACAGATCGACCGGATGCTCGACGCACTGCTCGGCGAGCAGTTTGACTACGACCCCGCGTCGGACAAGCTCTACGCCGCCTACCGGCAGCAATACGAGCGGCAGGCGGAGCTTGCGGCAGAAAACGCCCTCGGCAAGGCGGCCGCGCTGACGGGCGGTCAGGCCTCGACGGCGGCCGTGGCGGCCTCGCAGCAGGCGGGCGGCTATTACCGCGCCATGCTCGCAGGTAAGCTGCCGGAGCTGGCGCAGCTGGCCTACGAGCGCTACAGCGATGAGCACAAGACACACCTGAGCGCCATTGACCGGATGCTCGACGCCGCTGACAGCCGTGACGGCGTGACGAAGGCGCAGATCGCGGCGCTGCTCGACATGGACGACGCCGCCTACGACCGCGCGGACAGCAAGCTACAGCAGCAGGCGAAGGCCCTCGCCGACGCCAAGGCCGCCGCCGACAAGAAAGCCAAGGCCGCGCAGACCGCAGCCGAAAAGGAAAAGGCTGCGCGCGACAAGGCACAGACGGCCGCGCGCAGCGATGCGCGGCGCCAGATCGCACTCATTTTGCGCAACGGCGGCACGGTGCCCGACGACCTCTGGCAGCAGAGCGGATACAGCGCCGTGACGATCGCGGCGATGCTGCGCGGCAGGAAAGGATAATGATTATGTAAATCAAAAGAACGAAAATCGCAGTATCTACGCAGCTTAAATAAAACAATTTTGAATTATGTAAACTTCACAGGCGGCAAACAACTCCGGAAGCGTTACCGCTTCCGGAGCTGTTTTTGTTTCTATTTATTTCTATCGGTATTGGATGCGCCTCAGCCCAGCGCCTTGTCGTAGTTCATGAGAATGGTCGCGACCTGCGCGCGCGTAGCGCAGCCCTCCGGTCTGAGGTACGAGACGCCGTTTTCACCGACGCCGGAGATCAGACCGTTGCCGACGGCCCACGCCATCGCCGTGCGCGCCCACGACGGGACGCTGCCCGCATCCGGGAAGCCGGCGAGCGAGCCCGTCTCCGTCAGGCTCTCGGGCGCAAACTGCTTGGTGTAGTTATAGAGGATGACCGCAAGCTGCGCGCGCGTGATCGGATCGTCGGGCGCAAAGGTGCTCGGGCTCATGCCGGAGACGACGCCCGTGAGCTTCGCCCACCAGATGGCGTCGGTATACCAGCGGCCGCGCTCCACGTCGTCAAACGGCGCCGCGAGCTTTTTGAGCTCATAACCGTTGACCTTCGCGGGCTCGCCCTGCACGCGGTAGAGGATGCTCACGATCATGGCGCGCGTGCATTCGCCGTCCGGCGTGACGGTCGTTGCCGACGTGCCGGCAATATAGCCATGATAGATGCAGTAATCCAGCCCCGCGTGCGACCAGATGCTCGGCGCGGGCATATCGCGGAAGGCGTAGCCCGGGCAAGCCGGGCCGCCGGGGCAGACAGACGGCAAACCGGTAGCAGGAATGGTTTCTGCCTTTGTCTCTCCACAGACGGAACAAGTATAAACTCGAACCCCGGATGTTGTTGCAGT
>ENA-UERK01000985-UERK01000985.1-human-gut-metagenome-genome-assembly--contig:-NODE-985-length-22362-cov-13.400538_pt1 | contig 22362 bp, 23 predicted proteins | sample MGYA00242957_ERZ507957 | MGnify/ENA primary metagenome ERZ507957 (study PRJEB26167, sample SAMN06115538) | human gut metagenome | host: Homo sapiens | place: China:Heilongjiang | collected 2015-11-06... | reverse complement strand
AAAATAGCTAAGAAATCAGACTCTCACTCAAAAAATCTTGAAGTTTGCGGAATTGAGGTAATTTATAAAGATAATTTTTTAAATTTGCGATGAATAATTATATTAAGGATTTTTGTTATCTGCCACAGAGTAGTAACAAAAAGTTTTACTCTACGGCGTTACACAATATTGAACATATTATGGCTAAGCCACTTAAAAAGAAAGATATAGAAGTAGTAGACTTATTCTGCGGGATAGGGGGCTTAAGCTATGGCCTTAAATCAAAAGGATTTAAGATACTCGCAGGTTATGATCTGGACGGGACTTGCAAATATGCTTACGAGCACAATAATGAAGCGAAATTTTTGCATAAGGATATTAAATCCGTTACTAAAAATGATATATCCTCTTGGTACTCAAAGAAAGCAATCAAAGTTTTAGCAGGATGTGCTCCTTGCCAGCCGTTCTCTTCATATTCACATAGCAAGAAAGACAAAGACCCCAATAAGTATGATTTACTATACGAGTTTGGAAGATTAGTCAAAGAAGTACAGCCTGACATCGTCACGATGGAAAATGTTGTGCAAATCCTCAACTTTAAGTTGAAGCCTGTTCTTCCAGACTTTATCAACATACTTCAGTCCGAAGGATATAGTGTGTCTATCAACAAGGTTTTCTGCCCGGATTATGGAATCCCGCAGACAAGAAGAAGACTAGTTTTGCTGGCATCAAAGTTTGGGCCGATTAGTATTATTCCGCCGACCAATTCAAAAGAGAATTATTTAACCGTAGGAGATGTTATCCGTGATTTGCCTCCAGTAAAAGCTGGTGAAGGATGTCCGACTGATCCTCTCCATCGAGCCATTGCACTCACTCCGTTAAATATGAAAAGGATGAAAGCCACCCCATATGGTGGCGGTTGGAAAAACTGGCCAGATGAACTTGTGCTTGCTTGCCATAAAAAAGACAATGGTAAAAGTTATGGAAGTGTATATGGGAGAATGATTTGGGAGGCTCCCTCGCCAACAATGACAACAGAATGTACTGGTTATGGAAACGGACGTTTTGGACATCCAGAACAAGATAGAGCTATCACACCAAGAGAAGCAGCTATTTTCCAAACATTCCCTATGAGCTATAAATTTTTCAGCGATGAGGAAAAAGTCTCCATATCTACAGCTGCCAGATATATCGGGAATGCAGTTCCTCCCCGCCTTGGAGAAGTTGTCGCGGAAAGTATTTTGAACCACATAAATAATTTGTAATCACTATATGTCAAATTTCACCTTCAATATATCCTTGAGCATTCTCAATCATTTAGGAAGGAATCTCTATAGAAGTATTATGACAGTTTTAGGAGAAGCTATTTCAAATTCCTGGGATGCTGATGCTGAGAATGTTTATATCACGATTGATAGAGAAGCCAATAACATCTCAATATATGATGATGGTAACGGCATGACGGAATCTGATTTCCAGAATAAATTTTTGAAAATTGGGTATTCAAAGCGTAAAGGAGGAGTTAATTTGTCCGAACATTCGCGTCCATTTATAGGTCGCAAAGGAATAGGAAAACTAGCGTTACTTTCTTGTGCAAAAAAGATAACGATTCTTTCAAGAACTCGTCAGGGGCAACTTATTGGCGGTGTTATTGATAATGCTGGTCTTGATGATGCAATTAAAGATGATGTATCAACTAATGATTATACATTGGGAGTTCCGGATAAGGAAATCTATGATAAGTATGACTCTCTTTTGACTAATGGTACAGCTATCATATTTGAGGAACTTACAGATGGAATTAGAAATAGAGTCGAATATATTAGGACATTGATTGCCTTATATTTTAGGTTCTCACTTATAGATTCCAAATTTACAATACATCTCAATGGGACTCCTATAACTCTTGAAGAATTGAAACCATTGGCAGATTCAACACAGTTTATATGGAATATTAACAATTTGCAAGATCCGTATATAGAGAACTCTTTGATTGGAAATGCGCATTTAAAAAAGAATAAATCCCTAACATCAGATTTGTCTGGAATTAAAGGATTTATTGCTTCTGTTGAAAAGCCTTCAAAGGTAAAAATACGGGGCACAAATGAAAAAACCACTGTCGATTTGTATGTTAATGGCCGCTTGAGAGAAAAGGATATACTCCGCCATATACCATCTACACGAATTGTTGAAAACTACTTATATGGTCAAATTCATTATGATGAGTTAGATGACGAAATTGATAGATTTACAAGTAGTAGAGAGGGTGTTATTTCGGATGATCCAAAGTTTATCTCTTTTTTGAAAGAAATAGAAACAATGATGAAAACCATCATTGAAGACTGGGATAAATGGCGAACTGAACTTAAGCAAGATGGCGACCCAGATAACAGTAGAATAACAAGAAAGGAACGCAAATCGCGAGAGCTTGTAAATGAAGTTACTAGTGAGTTTATTCCTTCTGATGAAAAGCCAGAAGAAAAGAAAAAAGTTGAACAATGGATTAATGATTTGAATGAAGATGCTCAGTTTAATGTGTCTTCTTACACCGAATGTTTTATTTCAGAGAATTTATTAAGGAAATATATAAAAGAGAAAGGCGTTGTACTTCCCGACAAATTAGTTCAACAAATTGAAACCTGGAGAAAAAATCATAAGGAAACTAAAGAAAAGGCAAACATTTTCTTTGAAATAAGGACTAGCCACGATGATCTCTTCTATTGTGAAATGGATAATTTAGCGGGATTAGCAACTACACCTGAAGATAAAACTCGTTCAATATCGTTTACACAAGATGCGAAAGAATACAAGCCTATACGAGATGCTTTGTGCCACACATCACGCTTAACTAATGAAGCAAAGGCAAAACTTACATCCACATATGCTAATATCAAAGCAAGAATATCACAATTGCTTGATAAAATATAGTAATGTAATGTATCCCGGCAACGTTGCCAAAAACAGTTAGTGACGTGGGAAGAAAAAGAAAGGAAAATAGTTGAACCATTACACAGAGTTTAGACTATTTTCCTTTCTTACGTTGTTCAGTTAATGAATTACCTTACCACAATTGTGTAAGGTAATCATCAATACTATTGTATTTTTCATTAAAGCTCTCAACAAGGGCACTAACCCTTTCTTCAATTTTGTCTATAATTGAATGTTGTGAAAGGATTGATTCTGCTATCTGCTGTATGCTTGTTGTAAGCGTCTGATGATAATTATTATTTTCAGTTATAAAATCCCATAATTCTGTACCTATCAAGGTGCGCTCATTCCACTTTTCAAGATACTGTTTGAATAAGTTTATAGATACCGTATCAGAGTCTCTCTTTCCATATGTTATTCCAATATAGCCTTTATGCCCTAACTTTTCGACTGCCTGAATTTCTTTCTTGTATGATTTGATCTGGCCTTTATCCAAATCATTTGGCCCGCTTTTTACTTCAATATATGACCGTACTGCATCCAGACGTTCTACAACTAAATCCCATTTTACATTCTTACCCTCATCAAAGTCCTTTCCATCGTAAACATCAGCGCTTGAGTACAGAAGCAAATCCTGTACAAAATACCCCATAGAAGTAACTATGCTTCGTGTCGCAAGAGCATAGACATTATATTTTACAGGTTCATAGGCTGAACTAAATCTTAAGGCTGCACAAAGAAGAGGATTTGTATTGAGGTCTTCAAGAGTCATATCCTCAAGCATATTCAATTGCCTTGTTATGAAGTTGGATGTGAGGATACTTATGAAGTTATTTTCAATAGAAGAACTCTCATCTATGCCGTGTTGAATTGCTACCACAATTCTTTGTTCACCAGGAGTCAAAGGCACAATCAATGATGTCCCCTCTGCATTTGTTAATCCGTTTAGGGATTCTATTGACGCATTCTTGAACCCAGCAAGAGTTCCATATTGGTCTCCTAGGATACGGAGCTTATTTTTGAGTTTTGCGCTTGCATTTTGAAATAAAGCGCATTTTACGAGATATTCGCTTATTGTCGCTGCCATATTAGTAGTTATTAGTCGAATAATGTGCCAATACATTCTCCTTCTTGGATTTGTATCGCATCATTTTCAGGTTTCACATAGTCCTCCTCTCCGAACACACCAGTTTTAACAACAGATTCAGCCAACATCTTTACAAGAGATACAGCAATGCTATTGCCAATCAATTTCATCCATCTAGGTCTAGTCTCTGGCAAAATAAAATCAGCTGGGAATCCCTGTATCATACAAGCCTCCTCTTTTGTAATCTGTCGATAGTTCTTTGGACGAAAAACTTTTTCCATAAACTCACGTTTATACTCCTGCAAGGTGTCCGCATTTATGTCGACGGTTGCAATATAGTCATTAGTATCACTGGCAACCATTGTGGGATAAATTTTAGAAGTTCGAAGAAAAATTCGATTTATCCCGAATAGTCCTGTGCTAATCTTTGTATGTTTGAAATCGTATCTCAAATCCGAGCACTCAAGAACACCCTTTTCTATAAGTCCTTCAATAGTCTCGACGATTCTGACTTTTTTAATTCTGAAGCGCTTGTCCAATTTAAGTTCATCAACCGTGATGTTATCGCCGTGGCGGAAACTCAATACAAGCTCTTCTGCTTCAGAGAATTTAATTTCTTTATCAACATACTTATATTGATATGGTACATGCTTAAGAATTTTCTTGTCAACTAGAGCTTCTAATTCATCTTTTAGTATCGTATTGTCCAGCCCCTGAAAATGATGCAATGAAAGAGCATTGCCATCAAGAATTCCGTATTCGCTTTTACGCCTGTTTTTAAGCAACAACTCGCAAATATACTTTTCTCTTTCAGTCGTATCTTCTATATCCCAAGAATGAATTGTTGTGCCTCCATTACGTAAATCATTAAAAAGGAAATAGTCGTTAAATCCCTTCTCGTTGCAAGATAAACTCCATCTTGCTTTTTTTACCGATGCCGGTACTTTATTATTACTTATAGCGCCATCAAGAATTTCACTCAAAGACAATTTGCCCGGACACATATTAGGCAACCTGAAACGTTTGAAATAACGCTCATCTCTAAATCCGATTATATAAATACGAACTCTGGTTTGTGGTACGCCGTAATCATTAGCATTGAGAATAAACTTCTCCGCATGATACCCAGCTTCTTTGATTCGCGACATTATGTATGTCAAGGCTTCTTTATTTCTTGGATCAGCAAGACCCTTCACGTTTTCAAAAATAAAAGCCTTTGGGCGAACTTTGTTCAAAAGGAATAGCGTATCATTCCATAACTGACCGCGGTCATCATCAAAACCTAACTTCTTTCCAGCAATAGACCAACTCTGACAAGGAACGCCAGCCGTCATAAAATCATGTTCCGGGAGTTCTTTAAGTTTTGTAATATCACCGAAATTACTGGACTCCGGTTCGTTAAAATTTGTACAATACGAATGAATGGCATCGGGAGCAATCTCACTAAATCCAAGGCAAGTGCCTCCCGCATTGCTTAATGCAATACGAAAACCGCCAATGCCCGCGAATAAATCTATGAATGTAAATTTTGCCATTAAAGTAGTATATCGTCATCAAATCCTGCAGGTGGTTCAATCCCGAGATATTCTCTGTAAATTCTCTCCCTGTAAGAAACTCCCATCTTGTTTATCTCCTTAATGAAGAATTGATAGGTGCCTTCTCCTCCTATCATATTCCAAAACTCTTCTCCAATAAGAACACTTTCATCGTGCTTCATATCGAACCAGCGTACAGGAAAAGACCAGGCATAATCTTCTTTCTTTTTCCCATAAGGATTATATGGAAGAGCATAATATGCACCTTTGACCGGATGTTCGTTCATAGCAAGGAGCTTGAACATTTTTTCTTTACTTACTTTTGTCTGGTCACTATTAGGAAGAGGTGCCTTAAGCTCAAATGCATAATTTTCTCCTGTTTTCGCACTAGGTATATAAATGTCACAAACAATGCTTACTGGTACAGGGCTTCCGCCTCCAGCTTTAATATAAGAAAGTTCCTTTTCCCAATTCGGCTTTGTTCTCACGCCATTTTCTGGGTGTTCCAATCTATTCAAAGTCTCCTGGATGCGTTTCAAACTACCTTCTCCAATAGTACCTCTTACGGTATAGCCTCTTTCACAACGTCCATGATAAATGGTAGCAGCGGCAACGGCTAGATTTTCCCAAATAGAGCCGAATGGAGTCACAAATCGGCGCTCAAAATGTGAACCCTTGAATATCTCATCAGGAACAAGTGCAGCATACAATGGTTTCGCTGCGTGATGCTTTTCCACAACAAATGGATCGGACACGAGAACTCGATTCATCACTCTGTCCATCATATTTCGAACCTCTCTGAGGATAGCTTCCGAAACTTGAGAGTCATTATTCATATCAACGCAATTTATTATTTTAATACAAAAGGAAACAAAATTACTAATTTTTTTAATGCCGTTCAACTTTTATATTTCTATAAAATCAAATTTAACACGTTAACCTGCATTATTCATAGCCACCACGCTTTGTCTTCGCAGTAGCTGTCCGATTGGTCCGCATTTCCCCGGCACTACATGGTTTTTCCGATAAAGGCCGTTCGATGTGCCTGAAAGCAGCGCCGGAAGATGGACAGAAGGCACAGGACAGCGCTATTTTCAAGTGTGGAGCGCAGCAGTGCTTCCCCTATCGGGGTTACGTGACTTATATTCGGACCATTACTCGGTTTATGAGGATGTCAGATGTTGCAGCCTGGCCAATACGGACACCATTTCGGGAAGCATCGGAGTCTTCTGTGAGAATCGGAGGCGTATGCAAGTCTTCTTCTCATCGATGGACACCGCGCTCAGGAGCATTTTCTCCCTCATTGTGGTGATGGTGCAGCACTCAAGTTCGGTTCCCACAAGCATATCGGCCTGAAACGAATGCAGGATTACGTATGCAGCGCAATGCAGATAGAGTCTTAACTGGTTGGCGGAGAACTTGTTGCAGGACATCCTGTCGGCCTTGAGCCCGTTCTTGAGTTCGGCAATCATCTGCTCCATGCGTCCTCGGTCGCAATAGCATTCAGAGTATATGAAACTGGACCTCTGCCCCTTGAAGTCCGTCACGACATATCTGACGTTTGTTCCGAGACTGTTGACCTCGATTTTGACAACAACCCTTTGCAGATGCTTCTAGGAATCGGCCTTGTACATAAACGAATGGAACAAGCGCACCTCTTCACCGGAGGCCTTGTAAGATGCAACCGCAGTGTCAAGCCAGTGTGCGGTTATCTTCTGGAGCTTCACGTTCCCGGCAAGTCCCGTAATGAAGTGGATGCCATCCTGTTGCTCTGTTGCCCAGTCCATGAAGTCGTGGGAGCAGAAATGGGAGTCACCCCGTACTATTATCTGAGTGTGTTTCCACTTCTTGCGGAGCTTGGTTATCAATTGTTTGAGCAGGCCTGAAATGTTGATTGCCTTGTTGCCCCGACCCGGTCTGAGGATGGGAAGGATGAGCTTTCCGCTGCGCCCCTCGAACAGCAGCAGGGGCATATAGCAGTATTCCCCATAATAGGCGTTGAACAGCGTGAGCTGCTGCGCGCCATATGTGTCGGCATTCGTATCATCGGCATCGATGATGATGGAATCGGGCTCGGAGTCATACGAAGCGATGAAGTCATCGATGAAGGCCTCTCCGATATCGAACAGTTCCTTGCGGGATAGGCGGTTCTCCAGACGCGTCATCGTAGGCTAGGAAGCCAGGTCGATTTTATCCGAAGCAGACCGTCCGGCACACATCTTCAGGATTCCGTCGCGGCATAGCCTGTCGCAGTCGTCGGCATCCTCAAAGCCGGCCATTATCTGGTATATCCTCTGGCGGAGCATCTCCGTCTGGCTGTGTACCACCATAGGTTCCCGGCGCGGATCTTTGATACAGGATTCGATGCGTTCGATGATGCGGTTCGATGACTTTTCATATTCGCGGACAAGGGACAATCCGCCGAGAGAGGAGAGTTCGGGTGCGGAGAAATCTACCGTCACTTTCTTGCCGGCCACGGGCTCAAGTTCAAACAATGTAGGAAAAGTTTGGTAATCTGCGGAATATGAAGTAATTTTGTTCATGAAGTAAAGGAAAAATGTTTCTTGTTTTTAGTATTACAAAAATAACATTTAATCCTCTGATTACCAAATAATTATGAGGATTCATTTACTTTCTTTATGAATAATTCATGTTGGGCATAAGAATATGGAAAATAGTAAATGCTGAATAACATGATAAAAAACGACAGAATCACGCCGCAGTATATCACATCTCTTAAAGATGGTGAGATCTTTGTGTTCGCCAGTAATAAGGATGGCATGCACGGAGGTGGAGCAGCACGTATCGCCCACAAAAAATTCGGCGCAATGGGGGTCAGGGGGAAAACCCTGTGTATTACGCATAGATTTTCTGCAGTCTAAAAAGAAAGTATTTCACGTCAGATATGCCTCTCAGTTGGGCTCTGAAGTTTTTTATTTTGGCATTGAAAGATTCGGCAGAGGCATTGGTTGATCTGTTGTCAAAGAAATTCAGGATATCTATATAGTTTTCATAGATGGTCTGCTTGACCACCTGAAACGAATCGTATCCCGCATCTTCCACATGCTTATACCAATGAGCCAGTTTCGTATATGCTACTCCTTTTATCTTTGTGGATGAATAAATACGTCTCAGTTCATCCGTCAGATTATATGCGTTTTCAATGTCCGGATAGAGTTCGAATAGTATTTTCGCCCTCTTCTTTTGAGATTCCGTCCATTTGTTTCTGGACTTGAACAGGAGATATCTGCTGCGTGCCAACAATTGTTTACGAGTGTCCCCGTTTTCAAACACTTCGGGTTCATATTCTTCCACATCCTCACCGCGTTTTCTTGCGGCCTTGTTCTCCGCCGTCTGCCTGTTTTCTTCATTGATGGCATCCCATCTGAAGGATATGCGCATTTTCTGGAGGGCCTCCATTGCCAACTTTTGGACATGGAACCGGTCCGTAACCTGAACGGCCTTCGGGAAAGCCTTATGTGCTATCTTCCTCATTGACGATGACAGATCCAAGGTGATTTCTGTAACTGTTTCCCGTACGCTTTGGTCGATATTTTTCAGAGCTGCGATGATATCATCTGATTTGGTTCCCAATATGATAGCTGCCAGGGCACCTCTTTTTCCCTTGGCGTCTTTGTTGCTGACGATAGTATAGAGCTCCCCGTCACTGAGGGATGTTTCATCGATACTCATTCTGGGACCTACATTGTGAGGAAAGACTAACCATTTGTCTGCATGTTCCCCCTGCTCCTTGTCTTTCCAATTCAGGTAGTCGATCAAATGCTCTTTGTATTGTCGCTCCAATTGATGTCCGTCAATATAGTAGTACTTCTCAAGCGAAGATGCTGATATCGGGTATTTGTCCAAAACATTCTTTTAAAAAAGCGGCAAACTCAACCGAGTGCCGTGTCCCTTCTGCTGTGAGTTCATAGTTATTGCCAACGCTCTTCCCTGTAGTCTCATCTATCCATCTGCGTCGCTTTATTAAAAGTGTCATTTTCTTATCCCTAAGAGGAAAGTCTCGCACTTTTGATACCTCATAGAAGCCATTAGAACGATATGTATGACCTTCAACAGGATTGCGGAAACAGTCCCTTTCCTCAAGACACACTATCAACTCTCCCGACTCTACTCCAAATCTGTCTTTCTCAGAAATCTTCTCTTCTCTAAAATCTATAAGCTCGAAGTATCGCAATAAATCTTTTGGAAATACCATCTCCATGAACTGGAGAAGCAAATTGTTTTCTCTTGTTGTCATATCATGTACCTTTATCTATCCAAAGGTACATACTTTTTAGTTATCATAAACACAGGGTTTTCCCCCTGACCCCAGAATGGGGAGTAGGTGCCGGCATGACCGGTCAATGCTATGCAATTCCGACAATGGACGGACGCATTGATATTATCCGTAATCACGTTGACGATTTTACGGCCTATGCAAAAGAGCACCCGGAATTGACATTCCTGGTAACTCGCATCGGCTGCGGTATTGCCGGGTGGCGCGATAGTGAAATAGCTCCACTTTTTAAAGAAGCGTCAGCACTTGACAATGTCACACTTCCGGAAGAGTTCTGGAATGCACTTGGATTATGATGGAGGATTTTCAAATCAAGATGATGACAGCCTCATGGAGGATTTGCCGATGGTTCTTTTGGCAAATCCTTCTGTTCTATTACATGCCCTATCTTTGGCTGAATCATTATGACACTGCAACTGTAGTGTTGATATTGCTATATACAACATCCTTTTCAGTGTATTGGGAATTTGCATCGGAAGCCAACAGATTCAGGTTGCTTTGGATCCCGTATCTGGCTTATTGTGCCATTGCGGTCACATTATGCTGCTCAATCGGGACATGGAATGCCTCGATATTGTTTTCGCTTTTGATTCCATTGTATGGTGCAGCATGCGTCCTTCTGACGAGAGGCAGTGAAAGATTATTTCAGAGATTCCGAAAAGGAAACAAATTCGGCTGGATTGTCACAGTTGCAGTGCTAGTCATATTTCTTGTCTCACTGAAAATCATTGGAGTTTCTTGGGAATCTTCAAGGCAAGGGACACCGGAAATGGAAAAGAATGAAATGTTGGCAAGAAGGAATTATCTGCTTGGCAAGCTGCTCGTGACACCAGAAGAAGTCCTGAACGAAATGCAGTCAGCCATAGGCGTTCAATTCCAGGGAGAATGGGCATTGTACTCATGCTCAATGGTGTCAGCGGCACTAGTAGACATGTCTAAGTTATATCCAGAGACCAGGCAAGAGAATCTCCAATATGTCGATACCCTCATTAGCATTGTGATGTCTCCTGAACTCAGCTATTATGACTACTTGAGATGGGGTGAAGATCCTCTGGAGAGTTTGGACGGCGACGAAAGCCACATATCATACCTCAGTCATTTTGCTTGGATGATGTGCGGTTATAAGCAACTTGGCGGTGATTCAAAATATGACAAGTTGCTGTCAGACTTATGCAAGACAATGAACAGAAGGATACTCAATAGTGACAGTATGAATTTGCCTACTTATCCTGGTGAGTCCATCTATATTCTGGACATGCTTGTAGCCATTGTCGCTCTGAACAAATATGCGGAACTGAATAACGGGAAATACCGCAATACCGTAAGAAAGTGGATAAGTCGGGCAACAGAGGAATGGCTTGACGAAAAGACCGGATTGTTGTTTTCGTTCCTGCAGGAGGACGGTACTCAATATGGAGATGTTCCTGTAAAAGGCTCATACTCGGCCTTGAACTGTTACTACTTGACTTTCATTGACCAACAATTCGCCAAAGAGCAATATGATACACTTAAATCATTGTTCTGGAAAGACTGCATAATCGCCGGCCTGAAAGAATACCATGACCGGAGATGCTATCTGGGTGTGGATATAGATGCCGGGCCGATTCTATTTGAATTAAGTCCGTCCGGGACAGCCTTTATGACAGGAGCTGCAACCTATTTTAATGACAGTTCAGTCAGGAAAGACATATTGAGGACAGCAGAACTTGCTGGACATTCAGTCAGACATAACGGCAAGCAGCATTATCTTTTGGCAAACGTCGCTTTAGTCGGTGAATCCATTATGCTGGCCATGAGGATACATTTCAAGTGATCAGACGGCGTTGTTATACCAGACAACCATATTGTCACTGGTCTGGAGGACTGTCGAAAAACACTGTGTTTTTACAATAAAATTCGAGAGATCTTATACGAATTTGTCGCTGAAGAGGAACTGGAACAGTCCGGTGAACAGGATTCCATTATTGTCCCTGTAGGGCATAATGTCGTCCTTGACGATAACAATCTTCTGGAAGGAATCATCAATGCGTTTGAGCGAATTCAGTTCCTGCTCACGTTTTTCTTCGGTTTCTATCTCGTAGGCCGACTGAATATAGTACTTCTCGTTCCCATCAGTAGCAATGAAATCTACCTCATATTGTTTGTATTCAGACTTGCCATCGACCATTTTACGGTGCTCAACGACTCCCACATCCACCACATAACCACGGTACAGCAATTCATTGAAGATGATGTTCTCCATCAGATGTGTCTGCTCCAATTGGCGGTAATTCAGCCTTGCGTTTCTAAGACCGACATCTATCGAGTAGTATTTCTTGATGTTCTCGTAATACTTGTTGCCCTTGATATTATAACGTCGGGCTTCGTTGAACAAGAATGCCTCTTCCAGATAGCCGATATACTTTGCAACTGTGTCATCCGTTATCTTGATTTTGCGGACACTTCCCAGCGTATTGGTGATACGTGTCGTATTGGTAAGGGAACCGATGGATGAGCATAAAGCATCGGCTATTGCTTCAAGCGCTTCCCGATTTTCAACGTTGTGGCGCTCGACCACATCGTCCAGATAGGTCTTCTTCCACAGTTTCTGGAGATAGGTGGTCTTCTGTTCAGCCGTCGGCATTTTCCTAAGTGCGGGAAGTCCTCCATAAGTGTAATACTCTTTCCACAGGTCATTGACACTTTCCTGTCGGTCCTGACAAAATTCGCGGAAAGTGAACGGAAGGACGCTGACCTCGTCGCTGCGCCCGCGGAAGATGGTATTGATTTCGCTAGAAAGGAACTTTGAATTGCTGCCGGTGACATACACATCTACATTCTGACGCTTATTAAGGCCATTGACAATCCTTTCGAATCCATCGACCTCCTGAATTTCGTCCAGGAAGACATAGTAATTCTCAGTCTGCGAGGCAATTCTGGAATAAAGGTATTCTTTCAGCTTCTCGCGGTCCAGTAGTTCCTGGGGAGTGTCCTCATCCTCAATATCAAAGGAAATGATGATAATGTTATCTTCGGGAACACCTTTGGAGAGGAGATAATCCTTGTATATGGGATCCAAGAGGAAGGATTTACCGGAACGCCTCGGTCCGGTAACCGCTTTAATCTGCCCATTATCCCTCCTGACAATCAGTCGGTTAAGATACAAATCCCGTTTTACGTAAGCATTCATAATATACTACTTTCGAAATCCACTGCAAATTTACAGTAAATTTCGAAAACGCCAAAGGTCAATTCTCAATTATTGGCAGTTTGCCTATACATCTCCTCCGTATTGTAGCACTTTTCTGACGACGTTATGCAGAGACATATATCCGTATATATAGATTACGTTATCGAGGATAACTATCACAGGATAAAGACGATATATCAATGACACTCCAGTCGCAAGGAATTGTCGTGGATGGCGGGGCGGCAGAAGTCCCGACGGATGCAGGTCAACCGCAGGTCCATGAAGACGATGATGTGCAAGGCTCAGAACCGGCTGACGGGATAGTCGAGGAAGCCGCACCGGAGGCCAAGGTCATATTGCCTGTTGATGATGAGCATAGAGACTGGCGCCTATCGTCTATTTCAATGCAGGAACAGGTCGTCGAGAGTAATCGTGTTCTGCACAAGTGAGGTGTGAGAATTGGCAGAGAGACCGAATGTTGTCACCATCACGAGATGGATGGACTTGTTTGTCTTGGTTGCATTGCGGAAAATTTCTATCTTATCCGCCAGTTCCGATTCCTAGCCTTTGGTGATTGCATATAAGCCAGAAGCGAACTTTGCTTCGCAGAGGTCAATCACCCCGTCGCGACGGTCAATCAGCAGATCAATCTGCGTTCTCTTTCCGGACTCATCTTCGCCTCGCCATGAACACTGAATGGTAACCACACCGGATATGCACAAAGCAGCCTTGATCTGAGAGATGTGGTTCATACACAGAAGTTCAAACGCGAATCCAGTCCACGCACGATGCATGGAGGAATCAATTCTGTTTGTCCAGAAATTCTCGTCATAGATATCCTTATCAATAGTCAGGCTCTTGGGAATCACTGGACTTTCCTCTGTCTGCTCGTAATAGCAGGTGATTGCCAGACACGCATCATCGTAAACATTCGGTGAACCACGTGTAGGTCTTTTGGAGACTTTGAGGTCTCTCCAAGGGTTTTCGGAGATTTCCGAAAGATAGAGGGAGATTCTCCGAAGATTGTCGGAGGTTCTCTGATTTCTTTAAAAGACCTTTGGAGACTAGTCTGGACGGCAGGAAGTCTGCAATGTCAAGCCTCTTGTTCCTTACTGAATTGATTGTTTTCTAAGGATTTTACGAAATCCCGCATTTTCTGATTTTGAGTCATGGTGTTTGAGTTTTAATTATCCCTACTCTATGAGCTTTTCGGGTACCGCTAAGATTTGTTTATTGCATCCGTTTTTCAATATTGCTGTTCTGTCTTTTTTCTACGCGGCGGGCACGCTGGTTACCGAATGTGTAGGAAAAAGTGACTACGCCGGTAATGTACCGTTTGTTAGTGATTGAAAACCGATAATCCGAAAAGGTATTGGTAACAGTTATGTTCGATTTCAGAATATTGTATACTCCTGCTGAAAGAGAGGCTCGGCGGAACTGTTTCAGTATATATATTTCCAAATCGTGTGTGGCTCCGATATCAAAGGCTGTAGCTCGTCTTTTGCTTGAATACTGATATTTAAGGTCAAGATACCAATTGTATTTTTTTGATAATGCAAGATTACTTTTTACGGTAACTCCGTAGCTGAAATCATTGAAGTCTATTTTTCTATCACTCACCGCACCACGAGTGGATACATAACCGAATGCTGGTTTAACTGAAAAATTCCAATAGTTCTTGAACAGGCTTTGGGATATAAACAGTGAAATATCCAATGCGTGGCCGTTTCCATAGTTATCCGTATATGTGCGGGTCATATCATCTATTGGCAAAACGAAGTCAGTCCACAAATCCTTGTCATAAAGGTAATCCACTGTCAGCATATAGTCATCAAACAGAGTATAGCTGAACATCAATTCGTAGCCTTTGCTCGATTTGAGATTAGGGTTATTCTGGATATAAGTGGAGGGCGAGGTGTAGGTGATGAATGGGTTTAGTTGTCCATAATAGGGACGCATAATAGAGCTGGTAAAATCCAACGAGAGTTCGTGGTCGTCAGATGGCATATAGAGTATGGATAGCGTCGGGAAAATGTCAAATTCGTTTCGATTAACGGTTTCAGAAGTGGTTTTCTGTGAACCTTTTGCGTGGTATTTTTCGGCTCTGGCTCCTATTTCAGTCTCAAGTGTTTCAGACCATACCCGTTGGTAGTTGATATATCCGGCAAGATTATAATCTTTATAAATAAATCGGTTGGTGCGTCCGGCATCGCTCACATAATCGTCCCCAGAACGCAACCCATAGAAAAAATCATTATCTACCGTTCCGCGATATCCGCTTAGTCCAACTTGAAGCGTATTGTCAGAGTTGAAGCAATGTTCATATTCAGCACGTCCCCCATATACTATTGTACCTACCGATGGTCGCTGGGAAAAATCGTCTGTTATAACAGATGAGGCTAAGTAATCTTTACGATATGTGTTGTTGATGTTGCGTTTGTTGGAATTGTTTTTAAAATCAAGGTCAATGTTTAAGCGAGAGCCTTCATTGTCCGTTTTGAAGACATAATTGAGGTTTGCTCCCCATGTCAGATTAGGGGCAGGACTTTTCGTGATGACATCTGCTGTATAGATTGAATCAACTATATTACTGTTTATCCGTCCGTAAGTACTGGTTGATGATGAATTCTTACGGTAATCAAGTCCACCCAGACTAATCTGTGCGCCTAGTTTATGGTGGTCATTGATGTTGTAATTCAGATTGATATAACCACCTGCGTTGAGAGTTCTAGTCCGCTCACGAAAGTCTGATTGTGTTGAAAGTCCAGTCTGGAGGTAATTGTATGAATGATTGGATTCTTGTCTTAATTGGTTGTATGAGGTCGTTATACCTGCTGTCAAATCGACTCTCTTTCCCGCATAGTTCATAAATACTATACCGCTTGGGCTGTTGTAGTAGCCTTGACGGTCTTCTATTGTGGCAAATACACGGAGACCTTCGTCCGGTTTTTTCTTGAGTACGACATTTATGATGCCGTTGCGATTTTCTGCCGATTGAGTGCTTCCTGTTACAGGAATAATTTCTATGCGGGCGATTTCATTGGCAGGAATACCTTTTAGCATTTGTTCTGCCATTTGATTGTCTCCTACACTACGGCCGTTGATATGAATGTTCGCATCGTTTTTTCCCAGAATCGAAATACCTCCTTCAGGCTTAATGCCTATCATCGGCATAAAGCGCAGAAAGTTATATGTATTGCTTCCCGTTGCAAATGGGGAAGCAGCAATGTTGCGTATGACGAATTTACCTATTTCACGCTCGATATGAGGTGGTTCAGCCGTTACGACAACTTCTTGTAGTTGCTCTATAGCCACTTGCATACGGAGAATTCGTGCTGTTTCCATGTCGGTTTTATTATTAATAGGAATATTCAAACTCGTGTAACCGATATGGGTGGCATTGAGTATGAATGGCAAGGGTATAGTAGGAAGAACATATTTACCATCAGTACTTGAGGTTGTGGTTGCAAGCACTTCGGATGTTTCAGGATTAACTGCTATCAGATATACTCCAGGTATGCATTCTTCTTTTTCATCCAAAATGGTTCCTGAAAGCGGAAGAGTTTGAGCTGAGAGATTACAAAAAACGCATATATTCACCAAAAAGAACAGCAGTTTTCGAACGAATGCAGTGTGTCTTATGTGAGGGGATAAAGGTTTCAGGTGATAATTTGTAACAATGTACATCATAATTTTTTGGGAGGTAACTTATGTAATTAGTATGAAACGTTTTTATATTTATATGCTCATGGCAGAATAAGTATGCCATATCGCTTTTCTACTTCACAATACTTCGGTAAATTTTACCGATATTTTTAAGATTTAACAATCGAGCAGGCTAAAGCCAGCTCAAACCATATGAAAGTACATTGAAATATTGTCAATGGATGATCTCCAAACAGTAAGGATTCTGTGTTTCGGGATGCGACAAATGCAGTAAATATACAAGAAAAGTATTGTATAAGTTATTGAACTTTAGTAAATTAGAAGTATATTACCCCTTCTGATTATGACTATGGAATCAATCCCCATGCAAATCCATGATACACAATGCCTATATGCTTGAAAGATTTATTTGCGTGTTCGGCATACGACCGGACACGGCATTAATTGACAAAACTTTCAAAGAACTAATTATATTTAATGCCAGAGCCGCTTAGGCTCGGCTAATTTTTAACGAGCTGTTGGCTTTGAAGTTACAAATTTATTTGCAGATAGTATGCTTTTCTTTGCAAAAGTTTCACTTCCGAGAGTAAATGTTTGATGAAATTACTCAAACATATTACTTAAATACAATAAATTCGATGATATGAAAATGCGTACTAACTCTATGTAAGAGTGAAAACTTTTCCCAAACAACCAAGACAGACAGATACGGATTGATGGTTCCGTATACATTTTTCTCATTTCCCCGTCAGGTCCAGTGCCTGCCGGGGATTTTTGTGTCCCAGCCGTCCCTTTCCCGGTTTCGCGTTGGCGAATTTACGGCGTTCCCCTCACTTGAAAGACCTTGCCGGGGGCAAGCCCTATCCGGGTGCGGCCTCGGCAACTCCTCCGTCGTTCCCGAACCGTTCTTTCCGTCAGGAACGCCCGAATGCCTTGCCAAGCGAATCCGGAAGTTCCGGAGGGCACAACAATCTCAAAAGTATTTTCAAGATGGAAAGAAAAATCTATGACTTCCGGGGCGTCAAGGTCAGCCTCAGGAAGGAATCCTACAGGACAAACGGGACACTTGCCGTCATCATGGATGAGGTCTATCACGCCTCCCTTTGTCCCGTCCCCGAAATCCACCCAGCCGTATCCTCCCGCAAGTATATGGAAAGATGGTGTCCTCTCTTCTCCGAATGGAGACTTGATGAGACCATTGCGCGTGAAGCTGACGTCCTTGCCGTAGTTGACAAGGACGTCAGCGACCTTCAGACGGGTCGGAACACCGTCGTATGTTCCTCTGTCGTTCATATCTTTCCATTTTTGTGCCTTGCCGGCGTTGTCTTGCTGCCGCCGGACTCCTAAGGAATTCAGTCACACGCTGGTTTATGGTTGATGACACCACCCTCAGCAGGATCATCACTGCCGCTGACTACTACGGCTATGACTTCTTAATCTCCTATACCGTTCCGATGTGGGAGATAGAAGGCACTAGGCTGGTCATTGAAAAGCCTGCACGCCACATCAAGGCTCCCGGAAAAAGGCTGGATTTCATACGTGAGGCCATGAAGTCGGCAGCCATTACCAACGAGGCGTTGGCACAGAAGCTGAACGTCATCCGTAACACTGTCCAGCTCTGGTTCAAGAAGGACGACATCACGATCAGCAACATCTACAAGATCGCCGAGAACTACGGAGGGAAAGTCAACATCACGTTCAAGTTGAAGGCGCAGGGAGAATAAGAGGTGCGGAAACATTCAAAACAAAAGAAGACTAGGCAAATAAGGCTAGTGATAATTACAGATACTATGTGATATTCGATAAAGCTAGAATGGATGGAGCATTGAATATCCAGGAGTTGATCGAACGACTCAAGAATTTATCTAATATCTTTATGATACAACCAAGATTGTTTGTCTACATTTCGCATTTTGCATTTACGATTTTCTGCCTCGTCATCGTTTGTTTAAATAACGACATTGATGCTAAGATGTTTAGTAACATGAAAGAAATAAGTTGCCTCAGATTAAGAGAAGATTTTCGAGGATAGATATGTTTTCGAAGATGGAGTGTGCCGGTGGCACATGACTGATGAGAAAACAGATATAGACCGAAAAGATTCCTTAAGATGATGCAGGTTATTTTTCTTGAAGGTTACTTAGCATTATTTCTCCCATTTTTTCGAGGTTGTTCCGGTATTTTTTGTAACTTTATAGGGAACATGAAACTGAATAAAATAAACATACATAACTTCAAATGCTTCGAAGATGTAAGCATCGAGCTACACCCAAGACTTAATGTTCTTATGGGTAACAATGGCACGGGAAAGAGTTCGTTGCTTGAAGCATTCCGTATACTGATAGGTTCGCTGTATCTTGGTTATGACAAATATGAGAACAAGGTAGCGATGTCCGGTATTGTTAAGGATGATATTCGCCTGCGTAATATCGAAGACAGTTTGGAACCACAAATCCCGGCTTATGTTTATGCGGAAGGTGAACTGTCTCATCATTATATGCCGGAAAACAGTCAGTCTATATGCTGGAAGAGGGCTATGGAAACACTTGGTGGAAGTACAACGACTCGTGATGCCAAGGATTTACAGCAGGCATCATCAAAGATTCAATTATCCGTGCGTGAGGGGTTGGGGCAAGACATCTATTACGAATTACTAGCCTAAAATGCATAATTTTGTTTATTTGACTCTCACTAAATTCCACATTGAGGGTCATTTATTTTAATATATAGTTTGAAGATAGTACTAAATATGAATAAATATTTCGGATTCATCCTTTGTCTAGCAAGTTCCATTTCCTGCAGTAACAGGACTAATATAAGTTCTTTTGAATTCAAAGACTTAGAGAAAGCTCCCGTGCTATCATTGGCAGATGTCCTTGAGCCTATAAGATTCATTCCTCTTAAGACAAGGGAAACTTATAATCTTTCAAATATTCTTAAGGTATGTATGTCGGAAGATTCCTTTTATATTCTGACAGTCAATCCTTTTGGAGTATTCCGTTTCTCATTTGACGGGTCGTTGATTTCTACAATATCAGTTGAGGGGCGAGCTGAGGGCGAATATCTGATTCCGACCGACATCGCTTACAGCAGGAAAGACAATGTCTTGTACATTGCGGACATTGCCAAGGGCATCATGAAATTTTCAAGTGATGGTGCATATCTTTCAACTGTCTCTTCAACAACGAACTATAAAAACAGGCAATTCGTAATTTCCGATTCAGGAACAATAATAGAGAATGTATTGAATGTAACTGGGCGTGAACAGGATGCCATAGTAGAGCTAAGCCAGGAAGGCGACACGCTTAACTATGTTCCGAACAAATTCATGTTTGACTGCGTGACTCCTGTTGCCATTCCAAACCATCATTCTCTTCGAAAGTATGCCGATGAGGTGTTATATAATCCGGCATGCTGCGACACAATATACTTCTACCATTCTGGACAGCTGACTCCAAAATATTCATTCTCTTTTCCTCACCATGTCACAAAGGAAGATTTGAGGGATTTTTACAGCAATATCTCCGACACACAGTTTTTAATGGAATATGCTGAAGATGGCAAGAACCTCTATCTCAGCATCTTTGATGGAAGTTGGGCTTACAAGCACTATGTCCTGAGAAAGTCTGATGGGAATATTTTCAGGGGGGATTTCAGACTGTCTGATAGTTTTAATACAGAGTTCAGCCCGAGATGGCAGAGTGAAGGATGGCTGATTGATGTTTTTGACCCTTCAACTATAAACTACGCCTACTCAAAGGACATCACTGAAGATGCTCGCCAGAAAGCTTACTCATACCTGCACTCTGTCGGCGTTGAAGGCATCACGATGGAGTCTGACCCTATCATTATGCTTACAAGAGCGAAATAATACTGGCTTACGTACTTTAAGCTAGCACGTCATAATAAGGCGATGTAAAATGGTCCCCATTTAAAGGACATAGTTCCGAAATAGTATTAAAAATAAACGAAAATTATTTTGAAAAAATTTATTCTAATCAGAACAAAGCATGGAAATACATACTATTATAATGTTCCCAAGAAGGCCATATATAGCACCACATGGTACTTGAAGATTTAAATCCTGAAATACCGGATTATTCCTATTATAATAGAAATTTATATTCTCAATACGGATGGCATCCATTTATATGATTGTTTAGGTGATGATGAATAGGACTCCCAGTTCGTAGCGTGAATTTAACATATTTTTGTATAATAACTATCAAGTTTGACAGTCTTTGCCTTTGCAGGGCGTCCGCGTCGTTTCGGGGAGACCTTTCTGGATTTGTATTAAGTTCCGCAACCTTCGGGGATGTGCTCAAATTTCCAAAAGAACTCGATATCCTTTTTTTCTCCGAATCGCTTTATTTTAAGTCGCATCAAACTGTCTTTATATTCATAGAAATATCTACTGGCATATGAATCCGTGAATTGATTGTCACCTAGGTGTGTCACAATATCATAATTGCGCAGACCCGCTTTGTAGGTTGGCATATTGCGACCGACATCAATGACAACTGCTGCCGAGTCGTTTTTGAAAGGTATCATAATTATGCCGGAATAAGATGCACCATGGTTCTGAACGTATTCATAAAAATCCTCCTCTACAGTGTTTTTTTCAAATAAGCCTTACGTTCATTTAAATCAAAGATGATGTTGAATTTAAATAATAATCCTAGACCGGCAACAACTTCATCAAACCCATAATCTGATGTTATAAAAGAGATTATAAGTGTGTCTTTGACTATTCCAGAATCTGTAATATGATATGTTTTAGTGGAAGTGATTTCTTCATAATGAAGAATCGAATTATCTTCAAAAAATGATTTTTCTTCCTCGTGGTTTTCTGGATCACCTATCATTGCCAGAGAAATACCATATGTTCCCGTATCTATTAGTACATCAAAACATTCTGACAAAGTGACATCATTATTTCCGCAAAAAACAAAAGGGAAACCTTTAAGACATAAATAGCCGTCATTATAATAGACATCTGCTGTCAGGTCAAAGTTTTCAGCGCATATAAGTTCTTTATATCCGTCTTTTAGGTCAAGACGGCAATTCTCAAAATCGAAATACCATATATGAGTGTCCGAATCCGGAATATTAATAATTACATCAACACCATATTCTTTTTGCAAATCTGCCACAAAAAACTTATCATATCTAATGGTATCTCCAGCTAAACAAACATCAATACTATCGTGAAACAGTTTCCATCTGACTTTTCTCTTTGAGTATGAATAAAACACATCTTCTACTGTCATGCCACCAGAAAGACGTATTGAGTCAAGTTTCGGGAACTTTGACGCTATTCTTTTATCAACCACCAATCCGGGACAACCTGTGTCAAGCAAAGCATTTAAGAAAATACTGTCAATCTTAGCATTCAACTGAATATGTGTCACTCCACTATTTTTGTCGTATCGATAAGAAAAATTAGCATGCAATTCCGTTCCAGTTTTTATGTCTGGTCTAGAACTACATGAGCATATTAACGCTATTGATAATATTGCTCCAATAATTTTCATAAAAAATACTCAAGTTTCGCAAGTGAATATTTTATAAAATAAAAAGGGCTAAAGTATCTGATAATTTACCGATTGTCAGTATATTGATAGTGCAAAGTTACTACAAAAAAGTGAAATGCGGAAAGATATAGTGATAGAATTGAGTTACAAGGGTTTTGGTTGAAGTG
>ENA-UERK01000974-UERK01000974.1-human-gut-metagenome-genome-assembly--contig:-NODE-974-length-22557-cov-8.415302_pt1 | contig 22557 bp, 18 predicted proteins | sample MGYA00242957_ERZ507957 | MGnify/ENA primary metagenome ERZ507957 (study PRJEB26167, sample SAMN06115538) | human gut metagenome | host: Homo sapiens | place: China:Heilongjiang | collected 2015-11-06... | reverse complement strand
AATTGACTGCAATATTCGGCATTTTAATTGATATATGCAAGCATTTGCACGTTTTTCTAAGACACGATGCAATATTATGCAGCGTTTTTACAACATTCGGTTCTGACGCCGCGCATAAAGGCCTATGCCTTTGCTGTATGGCCGCACTTTGCATGACTGCGAGGCATTTCGACCCCCTTCTCATCACGCTTGCCGAAAAAAAGTACAGCCTTTAACACACTTTCACCCCCCCGTTTGCATTATTTGCATTTAGTGTCTATATTTGCGCCATAATATAACATTATATACAGCAACTTAGGTTTAGAGAAACACTAATCTATTACACATTTCAAACCATAACACGAATTCCTATGAAAAAAACTCTACTCGGAACAGCCCTGCTGCTTGCATTGGCACAGGCTCTGCCAATGGACGCTCAAAAACAAGTGCGCCTCACATTCAACCGCGCTGGCGGCACGGCAGTGAGCAACGTGACGGTCAAAGTGACGGACGAGAGTGGCAATGCCATCAATGGTGTGACGGCCACACTGCAAAGTATTAAACAAGGTACTGGCACTGATGCTACTGCAGCCGCTACCGATGTGGCTCTGAAATCGGGCGCTCAACTCGACACGCACCCTGAAATACTTTGCGCAAGCTACAATAACGCCCTTAATAGCAGCTTTGCCGAGTTTACCTTTAAGATTTCAGGGCTCAGCGACTTCAGCCTCAACCACAGCGACTTGCAGATTGCGGCCTTGAATGGTGGAGGCTCATTTCAATACAACAACTTGCCACGCAAATGCGATGTACGTGTTTGGGGTGACGAGGATAAAAACACACTCATAGCAAGTACTGATGGCATCGTTACAGACAAAAATGCCTCTAATGAAACCGTGGACAACACCATTGACTGGGAAATAAAGGCCAGCACTACTACTCCAGCCACAACCGAACAAATCCTCGTAGTACGTTTGGCAAAGAGCAGTGACAACAAAGGTTGCTTCTTTGGCCTCAAGCAAATCACGCTTTACAACGGCTACCGCTTTGCCACAACTGCCACTTCAAACATTGACAATGTGGCTACTTTCAGCGCCAGCAGCCCCGTCACTTTCAGCAGCGACGCTACTGCGTACATTGCCATCAACAGCGACAACAAACAAGTGACGCTGTCGCCACTCAACGGCGCACTGGCTGCCGGCAAAGGTGCCATTGTGAGCAAGGCCACAACCGGCGACATCTATGCCTATGTGAGTACCGAGACTACCGACAGCCGCAACAACCAGCTCGTGGGCAGCGGCGACGCCACCAAGGAACTCACCGATGGTAACTACTACATCTTTAACAAGCCAGGCGAAGAGGCCGTATTCTCGCCACTCGACAAATCGGCCAGCACCACGCTTGCTGCCAACAAGGCGGCTCTCAAAACCGCTACAACTGGCGGTCAGGCTCTGACTTTGGACTTTGGCAGTGTGACGGGTATCAACACCGTTACAACCGCCATGCCTGCCACCAACGCTACCTTCGACCTGTCGGGACGCAAGGTGAGCGGCAACCTGCCCGCCGGCCTGTACATCAAGAATGGCAAGAAGCTTCTCATCAAATAACACTACTACAAACCACTCAATACACGCAAGCACATGAAAAAGCAATATAACAAGCCCACAGCCTCTACCATCAACCTTTATGCTGAGGAGGCATTGCTCACGGGCAGCCGCACTATCAATATCTCTGACACCGGCGTAGGTGCCGATGCCTCACTCTCAAACAAGCAGGCTTGGAACAGTTCTGCATGGGACAATGCACAGGACGACGGCGAATAAATTGCTCTCACGCATACGGCACTGCTATACGTCTGACCGATAGCATGCCAACATGTATATTACACACAATAACCCGCAATAATGCCGTCGGTAACGGCTGCGTTGCGGGTTATTTTATGTTTTAGAACACACCAACCGGCCATACGCCACCCACAACGCTTGGTCAATCAGACTAAATGCGATATATTTGCATTACTAAGTAGGTGGAGCAGAGTTATTTTACACTGAAAACGCGCACCTACTTACATACCACCCACACAACATTTTGACAATTATGAAACTGAAAAAGACACTGCTGCTGACAGCCGCAATGGTTTTCACTTGCTCAACAACTACCCTTGCAGATGATGGGCACACTTTTCCCGAAAAAGGGAAGGTGTATGTGATACACCGCAACAACGACAACAATTCGTACATCTACGAGAATGGCAGCGCACTCAACACTGCCCCAAAAACCAATACGAACAAACAATATTGGCAATTCGTTCCCACCGAAAAGGCTAACTGCTACTACATACAGAACGTGACGTCGAAGCGTTATGTACAAAGTTCGAAAACACCAGGTGAGAGCCAACAAATCAAGGTGGGCAACACCCCCGTTGAGTTTGAAATAAAACCAAACACCAACGATGGGGCTGGCGCATTAAAGGGCTTCTATTACCTGTGCAGCACCGACCAGACTATTGACAACACGGTGGACGGCACACTCGGACTCAACTATGCAGGCGGCCAAGGCAAGGTGGTAGCATACCACATTCGCTACAACCGCGGCAACTCCTATTGGGACATTCAAGAGTCTGCATACGACTACGAGGCACCGGCACCCATCGAACGCTCAGAATACTGCAAGCGCCTGGGCATCTACGTACTGCCCTGCGGCGACAAAGGTGCGGCCTACCTCAAGAGCTTGAGCATTACCGGCGAGAATGGCAATGTGACCAACGCCCTCAACTATACAGCCAGCGCACAGCCCGGCAACTATTACAACATGGTGCGCACCGACTCTGCTGAGGTAATAAAGGGTAAGACTTTCAACCTTAAATACGAGGCTGAGGGCATGACATCGGACTACACCGTAACAGCGTACTTTGATTGGGACAAGGACGGTGTGTTTGAATCTAAACATGAGTTTCTTAGCAACAAAAGCGGCTCTGCCGAAATTACCGTGCCTGCCGAGGCCGCCGAGGGCAAATCGCGCATGCGCATTCGCGTCAACGACAACGGCCTTGATGGTGCCGACGACGATGTGAACGGTGCTACCTACGACTTCCAGATATTTGTAACAAACGACCCTACCGTCACCAAAGTAAACAATATCGTGGCCAACAACGGCACTGACGCAACGGCAAGCAGCGCGGCCTACGGCATTGACGGCCGCCGTGTCAACCCCAAAACACACAAGGGGGCTTACATTCAAAACCGACAGAAGAAGATTAAGTAACAACGCCACTCCTATTATATACATATATTACAACATACTATGAGCTATACCAAGCAACTACTTCTGGGCAGTGCTGCCATGCTGGGCATGGGTATGCACGCACAGCAGGCGAGCAAGCCTAACATCATATTTATTCTTTGCGACGACATGGGTTATGGCGACTTGGCCTGCTATGGCCAGCCCTACATCTCAACCCCCAACATCGACCGCATGGCCAGCGAGGGTATGCGCTTTACACAAGCCTACGCCGGCAGTCCGGTGAGTGCCCCATCGCGCGCCACACTCATGACAGGCCAGCACACAGGACACACCCATGTGCGTGGCAACAAAGAGTATTGGAAGAATCGCCCCGCAGTAAAATACGGCGTGACCTCAGAGCCCGACCGCGTAGGCCAGGAACCTTACGACACGGCACACGTCATACTGCCCGAAATAATGAAGGCCAACGGCTACACCACAGGTATGTTTGGCAAATGGGCCGGCGGCTACGAAGGTTCGGTGTCTACCCCGAAGACACGTGGCATTGACGAGTACTATGGCTACATCTGCCAGTACATGGCGCACCGCTACTTCCCCAACTTCTTGAACCGTTACAGTCCGCGCCGCGGTGATACCGATGTGGTGCGCATCACCATGGACCAAAATGTGAAGTACAGCGACGGCTGCACCAACCCCGACTATGAAAAGCGCACGCAGTACTCGGGCGACATGATACATCAGGAGGCACTTGAATGGATTGACCAGCAATCGGCCGACAAGCCTTTCTATGGTTTGTTTACTTACACACTGCCCCACGCCGAGCTGTACCAGCCCAACGACTCGATACTGCAAGCCTACTACGGCAAGTTCTGCAACGACAAGACCTTTGCCGGCACCGACCGTTACCATGCCACCGTCAACACACACGCCCAGTTTGCGGCCATGATTACACGCCTCGACGCCTATGTAGGCGAAATCCTCGACAAGCTTAAGGCCAAAGGGCTTGACAAGAACACCATTGTCATATTCTCATCAGACAATGGCCCGCACGAGGAGGGTGGCGGCGACCCCGACTTCTTTGGACGCGACGGCAAACTGCAAGGCAAAAAGCGCTCATGCCATGAGGGCGGCATACGCATTCCGTTCATTGTGCGCTGGCCCGGCCATGTGCCAGCTGGCAAGGTGAACGACCACATAATGGCCTTTTACGACATTATGCCTACCTTCTGCGACCTCATCGGTCAGGACAACTACACCGAGCGTTTTGGCAACAAGCGCCTTGCCAACGACTACTTCGACGGCATTTCGTTTGCCCCCACCCTGTTAGGCGACGACGCCAAGCAGCAGGAGCACGACTTCTTGTATTGGGAGTTCCACGAAACCAACCAAATGGCTGTGCGCAAGGGCGACTGGAAACTCTATGTGGAGCGCGGCAAGTGCAAGTTGTTCAACCTTGCCACCGATGTGCACGAGGATCACGACGTGGCTGCCCAACACCCCGACATCGTGAAAGAACTGGTACAAATCATCCATGAACAGCACACCACCCCCGATGTGAGTGAATTCAACACTGTGACACTGCCGCAATAAGCCGCTTACATACATTTAATTGGCAAAAAGCACTGAAGAGAATGTTGCTTCTCTTCAGTGCTTTTTTGTGCTTGAAGAAACACAAGCACTAATGGGGGCGACGCGTCCCGCGTCGGGCATTAAGGAAAAGGCTCACAGACAGGCGTGTAATTAGTGCTGTCTGTGAGTCTTTATTATTAGTGTATGAGTCTTTGCCTTAATGCCCGCGGGACGCGTCGCCCCCATTAGAGGTAGCGTTTGGTGCTTGAGTTTGCTGCTTGCGTCCGATAGCATATTTACGTTTTGCCGGACAGCAATATATTACATATTATACTGATAGCGGCCCTTCTTATCAGCAAAGAAGTACGATCCTTGCGACGTAAACTTGATACGATACACGTCATAACTACTTTCCCTTAACGCCTGCTTCAAGTTTTCGGGCACATTGCCGAGGAAACGATACCCTCCCTCGTAACACAACACAAGGCCATCATCTGTCAAGTGAGCTGCAAGCAAGCCCCCATACTCATCCATCTTTTCTTTTATAAAGTCTTGTATGTCTGTTGATGAGGCACAAATGTGCTCCGTCGACACGATTATCCAATCGCCTTCGTCATTAAAAGTTATTGAAGTGACAACCTCATTGTTCTCGTTATACTCCTTCATCTTTTCTTCCAATTCATCAGGCAGCCCCTTATATATCATGCCATTATTGCCGTACAATATCAGATAGCGCCCTTCTTCCGTCAGCTGTATATCATCTATATATTCACCTTTGTCGTGCAATTCATCAATAGACTCTGCAAGGTCTGAAGGTATGTTTTTATACGCATATGCGTTGCCTTGATTTAGTGCAATATCACCACCGTAGCTTGTTATCGCCACGTTGCGGCATGACCCCCATTTACTTATTGTACGACGAATATATTCGCGGCTGCTTACTTCATCTGTGTTTGTTGATGTAGCAGGTCGCCGGCTGCTCGTTGTAGTTGTACGCCTATACCTTGTGGGCGTAGATTTCTTAACGGGTGCCGCTTTCGTCACCGTTTTCCGTGCACGCGAAATAGTACTTTGCCCCGACATACACGCCGGTGCGAGTGTTATTAAAGCTGATAGTATTAAAGTTCTCAACATAAGGCTAAGGTTTTGTGAGGTTAGTAATTCTACTAAATAAGTTTTGCGTTTGGCTTACACATTCCCTCGTCAATACACGCAGATGGTAGCCAATCATCATAACATATTGCAAATATAGTGAAATTCCACCGACATCGCCACAAATTCCGCCACATTAAATTTGTAAAATACATTTGCCAAAATCAAGACAAGGGCTGACACTGGAGTATGTTGAAACCATCAACCAGTATCAGCCCTTGCACTACCACACTGCGCCACCGCACAGCCTACTTATTCTGCAATTCGTCAATATTCACGATTTTATTAACGATGGCATAAATGGTGAGCCCCGCCACAGAGTGAATATTGAGCTTGCGCGCAATGTTTTTGCGGTGGGTCAGCACCGTGTTGAGCGAAATAAAGAGTTGCTCGGCAATCTGTTTGTTTGACAGGCCGCACACCACACAATGCACAATTTCGCGTTCACGCTCAGACAGCGTATCCTCTGGGCGTTTTTCCTCCTCCTCGGCAGGTGCATCGTTTTGCTGCACGCCAACTTTCTCCTCCAATATCTCTACCGCTGGCACAAATATGTCGTCCTCCACCTGGCAGTGTATGCGCAAGTCCGTTTCGCAGGTAAAGATGTCGAACAGCACATTGTTGAGCAATTCGGCCTGTTCGGTAGGCGCATAATACTTGATGATGATATTCTTGAGTTCCTGCAATTTCACATCAATGCTGTTGTGCCCACGCGCAAACTGCGATATGGAGTAGTCGCCCATGCGGCGCCCCTGCAGCAGTTGCTCAACGTAGCCAAACACCTTGCGGTTCTCATGCTGCATGTGCTTGCGCACCTCGCTCATATAATCGTCATAAAACTTGAGTATGAGGTACGACACCTCGCCCGGCTGCGAGCAGTCGAGTGCTTCGAGCAGTTTGCGGCGAATGGCCGGCAACTGGAAGTCGAGGAAATAAGAGTGGGCTTGTTTAAGATAACTGGTCAAGCAGGCCACCGACACATTTTCTATGCTGTCGGCCGCACCACGCGCACCACGGCGTATAAAGTTGGCCACAGACAGAAAGGTTAGCGTGTCAACGCCATGTGCCTCGCACACCTGCCGCACAGTTTGGTCGCCCACACCAAGCGGAATGCCAAAACGCGATATCATTTGCAGCAATGATGGCTCATCGCAAATCACATCGCACATGTGATCGGTTTCCTTATATCGATAGGAGTTATTGTATACCATCTTTTTTATTGTTAATGCTTGTTGTCACAAGCGGGGCAGCATCACCAATCGATGCCATGCCCACGCCCCATTCATTACACGCCTGCAAATTTACACATAACGCTGCGTACTGAAGTACCCACATTTGGGTATTTTGACGCTGCTATGGGTTAGAATAGTGTAAGGAGGCTTAACCATAGGGTACCTATTTTTGCTATATCGGGGTGATTGTACCCACTTTAAGCACGCCGTAACTTTGCACTCGAAAAATTAAGCAACAAATGTAATGAAACATTTACAAGGAAAATTGCTCCTCGGTGCACTGCTCTTGACATTGGCAGGCGCAGCCCCACTGGCTGCCGGCACCGGCCGCACGGTCAGCCCACCGGTTGACGGCATAACCTGTGCCACACCGCCCGCCCAACCGGCCAAAAAGAAAGAGAAGGCCAAGAAGCAGAAGAAGGGCAAACGCAACAAGAATAAAAACAACAAGCAGAACGGCCAAACTGCCACAAACAAGCAGAAGGCCGCCTGACATACCTCATAACAGGCCCGCGGGCAACGCATCGATGTGGACACAGCGCACAGTCTGGCATGACTTGGCGTTATCACACACAACACCTTGACCAACTCATCACGCACACTACGACTGGAGATTGGGAAATACAAGGCTGCACACCATGACCAGCTGCCAGGTGATCACACTTTGCACCCATTCATTCTTTATTCACACTTTAGCCCCAGTTGCCCGCGCCTGTTTTTTTGAAACATACCCGTTAACTCTCGTCAACCCGTCAACCTGTTTACTAATTCCACCAACGCATAATATAACACAATAGAATAAAGAATGAAAACTAAATTAGCCATGCTCACCCTTGCTGCCCTGGCAGCAGCCAACGCCCAGGCCGACAACGAGGTTGCTCCCGTCAAGGCCGACAGCGTGATGATGGTGGGCCAGACACAAACCAAGACCAAGAAACTCAAGGCCGTCAGTGCCGACGACGACTACCAAAAGCTGCGCTTTGGCGGCTACGGCGAAATGGTGGCAGCCTTCAAGGACTACGGCATCAACCGTTTCCGCGGCAGCAGCACAGGCAACAAAAAGGACCACCGCAACACCATTGCCATTCCGCGTTTTGTGTTTGCGCTCGACTACAAGTTCTCACCCCGCTGGACCCTCGGCACTGAGATAGAGTTTGAATCGGGCGGTGTGGGCACAGCCTACGAAATTGAAAACTCTGAGAATGGCGAATACGAAACCGAGGTGGAAAAGGGTGGCGAGGTAGCCCTCGAGCAGTTCCACATCACCTACAAAGCCTTCGACTGGTTGCACGTGCGTGCGGGTCACCTCATTTTGCCTATTGGCCTGACCAACGAGCACCACGAGCCCATCAACTTTTTCGGCACCACACGCCCCGAGGGCGAAACAACCATCATACCCTCAACCTGGCACGAGAATGGTCTTGAGCTCTTCGGCTCATTTGGCCAAGGCTATGCCAACTTCGACTACCAGGCCATTGTGTCGGCCGGCCTCAACGCCTGCGGTTTCGACCGCAACAACTGGGTGCAGGGCGGCAAGCAAGGCATATTTGAGGAAGACAACTTTACCTCACCCGCCTACACCCTCCGCCTCAACTACAATGGTGTGCCGGGCCTGCGCGTGGGCGCATCGTTTTACTACTGCGCCAACACGACTGCCAACTCCGACAAACTGGTAGAATACAGTTTCCGTGCCCCGCTGCGCATCTACACCGTCGATGCACAATACAAAAACAGTGTGGTCACAGCGCGTGCCAACTTTATGTGGGGCAGCCTTACCAACTCCGACCGCGTAAGCTCTGTCAACACCAAGCTGTCCAACCAGTCGCCCTACACCCGCGTGGTGCCCGTGGCACACAAGGCTGTGAGCTATGGTGCTGAGGTAGGACTCAACCTGGCAGGCATCTTCCGCGGTGCCAACGTGCCGGCCATCTACCCCTTTGCACGCTACGACTACTACAACCCGCAGAAAAAATGCGAGGGCCTGTACATTGAGGACCACCGCTGCGAGGTGAGCAAATGGACAGCCGGTGTCAACTGGTATGCACTGCCCAACCTCGTAATAAAGGCCGACTACTCTACCCGCCAGATTGGCACGAGCAAGATGTTTGGCAAGGGCAAGTATAACAGCGAGAACGAGTTCTCTATCGGCGTGGCCTACGTAGGCTGGTTCACCAAGCGATAAGCCTGCCGGCAAACTTACTTGTCAAACCGTTTACTAATTTCCCCAATACGCAACACAAACAAACACAATATACAACACACACAATGAAAAAGACAATCCTTTTCGGCTCACTGTTAGCCGTAGCCGCTTGCGGCATCACATCATGCAGCGATGACCCCGACCCCTTCGACGGCGAAGCTGTCAAACTCGAGTACAACGCAGGCAACGCCAGACAGTGGGGCAACTACATGGCACACACAGCACTGCTGCTGAAGAATGATGCCGAAACGCTCTACAACCAATGGGCCACACAGTACACCAAGCACGAGAATGGCCAAGACGTGGCACAAGGCGGTTCGTACGCCACCTTCTTCAAAAACCACGATGCACGCACTGGCTATGGCGATGTAGACAACTGCATTCAGGAGATGGTTGAAAAGATGGGTGAAATTGCCAACGAGGTTGGCTCGGCCAAGATTGGCGACCCCTACCAAAAGTGGAAGGACGGCGACGAGGCCAATGCCGTGTTGGCCGTTGAGTCGTGGTACAGCTGGCACTCACGCGATGACTATACCAACAACATCAACTCTGTGCGCAACGCCTACTATGGCACACGCGATGTGTACACTGCCGACTCAGTAGCCCCCAACTCACTGGCTCACGCCATGTCGGTGGCCAACCCCACCCTCGACCGCAAGGTGCGCGACTGCATCTGGAAGGCTAAAGACGCCATTCAGGCCATTGTGCAGCCCTTCCGCAGCCACATCGGTTCTGACCAGACGGTTGTTGCCATGGACGCTTGCGAGAAGTTGCAGAAAATTCTTGGCGAAATCGAAACTGACGAGGAACAGAAGAAAGGCGAGGCCACTAACCTGAAGGAAGAGGCTATCAAGCTTGACGATGCTACAAAGCAGGCTATCATCAACAACTTTGTAGACAACATCGTAGTGCCCACCTACCGCGAATTGGCTGAAAAGAATGCCGCCCTCTACAACACCGTGCTCGCATTCCAGGCCAACCCCAGCAACGACGGATTTGAGGCTTGCGCCCAGGCTTGGCTTGCTGCTCGCCAACCGTGGGAAACAAGCGAGGCTTTCCTCTTTGGCCCGGTTGACGAACTCGGTCTCGACCCCAACATGGACTCATGGCCTCTCGATGCTGAAGGTATCAAGAATATCCTGAAGTCTGAAAAGTGGGCCGACATCACCCAGAAGGGCGATGACGGCAATGTAACTGAGTCAGCACAAAACGTGCGCGGTTTCCACACACTCGAGTTCCTCATCTTCAAAGATGGTAAGGCACGCACCGTGAAATAAACAACGCGCAACGCGCGCAATACGCATTACACACAGGAGTAAAGGTTTGGTAAAAAGCCTTTACTCCTTCTGTGCACTATAAACAAATCGGTTTATCATGACAAAAAATATCATAGGTTTCTCGTTGATAATGAGCGGATTGCTGTCGCTATCGGCCTGCACCGACGACGATGGCATTGATGTGGCCGACATCAAGGTGCCCGAAGGGTATGCCTTGTCGGCCGACATATCAACGATATTCAAAAACTCGTCTACCGCCTACGACATTGAGGCCGACTGGGTGGCTGGCAAATACATGTCGCGCTTCAACGCTGGCAACACGCTCTACGACAACGCCATACCGAGCGGCAAGGACAACGCCGCCGGCGGCCTCGGCCCGCTGTATGCCGGATTTTCGTGCCGCAGCTGCCACATGACCACCGGCCGCACCGCACCATCAACTTGGACCAACTACGATGTGTCGAAAGCCGACGCCGATGGCTTTGTACAGGTGTCGGGCGGTACTGGCTTCACCTCTGGCCTGATATACATCACGCGCAAAAACGGCTCCTTCTTCCCCGACTACGGACGTGTGCTGCACGACCAATGTGTGCAAGGCACCTACACCGACAAGGACGGCAAGAAAATTGAGATGAAGGCCGAGGGCAAACTCAAGGTGAAATGGCACATGCAGCAATTTGCCTTTCCCGATGGCGAAACATACGAACTGGCCTACCCCGAATACCGCATCAGCGAGTGGTACACCAACGGCATGAAGAACTATGGCCAGCCCATAGCTGATGCTGTCAAGCCCGAGGACCTCATCATCTCGGTGCGCCAGCCGCTGCGCCATGTGGGTATGGGCCCCATGATGGCGCTCGACCCGGTGGAGATTGAGGCACTGGCTGCCAAGAGCAACTATCCCGAATACGGCATCAGCGGACGCTGCAACTATATAACCGAAAAGGGCGTGACGGGCGTTGGCCTGTCGGGCAATAAGGCGCAGCACCTCGACCTCACAGTAGAGCTCGGCTTTTCGAGCGACATGGGTGCTACCAACAGCCGCTTCCCCGAGGAGGTGTGCGAAGGACAAATGCAGCAAATTTACGGCAGCATGATGGGCCTGTGCTACTCTAACCGCCTCGATGTGACGACTGAGGCTATGGAGAATGTCGACCTGTACATGCAGTGCCTCGGTGTGCCGGCACGACGCCTGGGCAGCACCACACAGATGGTGCAGTACGGCGACAAGATGATCACCGAACGCGAGATGGTGAGCATTGGCGAGCAAAACTTCTACAAGGCCAAATGCCACTTGTGCCACGTGACCACGCTGCACACTAAGAAGACGGGTTCGACGCTGCTCAACGGCACCCACATACCATGGCTCGGCGGACTGACCATTCACCCCTACTCCGACTACCTGCTGCACGACATGGGCTCTGAAATAATGGGCGTGGGCCTCAACGACAACTATTGCAGCGGACTGGCCCGCGGCAACGAGTGGCGCACCACACCGCTCTGGGGCATTGGCTTGCAACGCAAGGTGGACGGCCACACTTACTTTATGCACGACGGCCGCGCACGCAACTTTGTCGAGGCCATCATGTGGCACGGCGGCGAGGGCGAAGCGTCAAAGAATCTGTTTAAGAAAATGCAAAAGAAGGACCGCGACGCGCTCGTCAAATTCCTCGAATCATTATAAAACCAAACACAGCTATTCACTCATGAAACATTACATACTCAGCCTCGCTGCCATGGCAGCCGGCACACTTACAGCATCTGCTAACAACACTACACCTGCAAGCACCGACTCGGTGGCAGTGAGCACCGAACAAACCACCAACGAACACCACGACGGGCCACGCATGAAGTATGCACCCATCGACCTCGACACCGACAATGGCGTGGTGTCACTGGCTGGCAGCAAGGGCTTTACCATACAAACCAAAAAGGGCGACTTTGTGTTCAAGCCCTACATGTTGGTGCAAACCAGTGGAAACTTTAACTGGTACGACGATGAGGGTCTTGACAAGGCTTACAACCAGGACAATGTTGAGAACTCGGGCTTTGCCATTCCCAATGCCATATTGGGCTTTACGGGTCGCGCCTTCAACAAAATATCGTTCAACCTCTCGCTCAACGCTGCCAAGTCGGGCGGCAACCTGCTGCAGCAGGCATGGTTCGACGTGAAATTCAACACACCGCTGCAACTGCGCGTGGGTAAATTCAAGACACCTTTCTCACACGCCTACCTCACTACGCTTGGCGAGACGCTCTTTCCGCAGCTCCCCACATCGCTCACCACTGCCACCATCATGCCCCACGTGCTTAACGCCGTTACGCCGAGCATGAGCACTGGCTTCGACCTCGGTGTCGAACTACACGGTGTGGTCAACAACAAGTTTGGCTACGAGGTGGGACTGTTCAACGGCACGGGTTCGGCTGTGAACACGGCTAACAAAACCATCAGCGACGATTGGCACATTCCCTCATTGCTCTATGCCGGACGACTCACCTACATGCCTTGGGGCGTAATGCCGTCAACCCAGGGTAACCCCAACCTGCTCAACGACCGCAAAATGCTCATCGGACTTTCAGGTTCAATGAATGTGGAGAGTGAGAACGAAAGCACCAACGATGCACGCATGGGACTGGAGTTTGCCTTGCTCTACAACCGCTGGTACTTTGCAGGTGAGGCTTACTGGATGAATGTGGGCTTTACCAAACGTCAGAAAATCAACGAGCACTACAACTACCTTGGCGGTTATGTGCAGGGCGGCTACTTTGTGGCACCGCGCTTGCAGGTGGCTGCACGCTACGACTTTATGAACCGCAACAGCACGGGCAAGGACGGTTTCCTCAATATGCCGGCCGTGGGACTTAACTACTTCTTCAAGGGTTGCAACCTCAAGCTGCAGGCCATGTACCAGTACACTGGGCGCAAGGGACACGACACGCAGCTCGACCGCGACAACGACAACCTGGGCCTGGCCACTCACTCGGCCACCGTACAGTTGCAGTACTACTTCTAAAAAATAAATACTGCTACAAATGAAACGTATTATATATATAATGTGTATGGCCCTGTCGAGCCTGACGCTTTGCACCGCGTGCGATGACGGACGCATACCCGAAAAGGTGCGCGACATAACCGAAAAGGGACGTGTGGCCACTCTCGATGCCGACATTGCCGGCACTGGCTCATGGGCCAAAGGCTACACCGTGGCTCTGGCGGGATTTACCGACGATGGCACGTATGCCGAAATATCGAAGGACATCAAGCCCGATGCCAATGGTCATGTCAACCTGACACTGCCGGGCATACCCGACGAGGTGACCAAACTCGAGGTGTGTGTGATTAACAGCATTCGCAAACGCGTGGTGACGCTGTACACCACTGCTGCCACCGACAATGGCGACACCATTCGCATCAAACCCGATGCGGCCATCAATGCCGGCATGTTGGCGGCCATTCAGACCAGCTTGTTCGACAAGCAGTGCGCCCACTGCCACTCGGGCAGCGCTTGGGCGGCATCGCTCAACCTTAACGATGGCAAGAGTTATGCACAGCTGGTCAATGTGGCTTCGACCAAGGTACAGGGCAAAATGCGTGTGCTGCCGGGCCAAGCCGACGCCAGTGTGCTCTACGAGGCGCTTGCCACCAACATGAGCAGTCCCGACGAGGGTAACTGGAAACACGACCACTCCAACATCATGGTCACCGACCGCACCGGTCTGCAACTGCTGAAGGACTGGATTGACAGCGGTGCCAAGGAGTAAAGCCCGCGGGCAGTAATGCCTCCTGTGCTGACAAGTGCAGACACAGTACAAAAAGTGCAGATGTGCAGACAAATACGTCACGTTTTATGTGGCTATTTGTCTGCACTCTGCACTTTTTGTATGCACCACGCTGATATGCAACCAATGATACTATGAAAAAGCGCAAGCACTAATGGGGGCAACGCGTCTCGCGTTATCGGGGCATTTTTCAGCAGCTTCGTCTCGCGGGATATACTAAATTATATTTATGTCCGGTAAAAGTCTAAAGCACATTGTAATGCTTTTGCCCTTTCAGGGCGCGACTGCTCCAACATGGGGATACCCAGGGTGTCGCTACGCTTGCCCTGGGCTGAGTGCTCCATTGGGCTTTCAGCCCGCACTTGCACACACGCGTCTACTACGCTACAATTAGTAACGAGGCTGTGCATTGGTTCTAACATAGCCTCTCAACCACGAGCATAGAAATGGCCACTATGATTTTTGCAAGGGCGGCCTGAAAGGCCAATGGAGCACTCAGCCCAGGGCAAGCGAAGCGACACCCTGGGTATCACGTGTTGGAGCAGTCGCGCCCTGAAAGGGCAAAAGCATTAAAACCTGTCATAGACAACGTGATTGCTACCGTATTTCATGTATGCTTTTATGCCAATAATAGCTTCTGCAGCCATGTGCAGCTAACTAAAGGGGCTTACTTTTTGAAATAAAGAGCATGAAACTCTATTTATAAAGGGTTTAAGGAGGTAAAACACCATTAGGGAGTGACAAGAGCACGAACCAAAGTCCAAGTCATTTTACATCGGACGTAGTAAGCACGTTGAACGAACGTAGTGCATGTTTACTTCGAACGAAGTAAGCACGTTGAACGAACGTAGTAAGACAACATTCTGCACGTTTCACACAACATCATGGATTGTTTTTAGGGAAATAATCGGTTGGCCTCATCAGGCACGCTCCCCTTTCGCGTAGTTGTAACGCGTTAATATAGATACTGTGCCTCAAAACGAAATCGAAACTTTTGCCTAACTTTGCAGCCGTGAATAAGGAATATGTTTTTTGCAAGGGCGCACGCACAAAGGTGGCGTCCTTACTGCTGGCTGCCATAAGTGCCGCAACCAGCACCTATGCCAGCAATACGGGGGCCAACAGTGCCGACAGCACCGATGCCCCAACGGCACGCTTTGACTACAGCCTGTCGGCCATTACCGAAGGACAATGGAACATGACCACCGGACGCGGTGCATGGGCCAACCGCCTTGATGCCTCGCTGGGCATCGGGCTGTGGAGGGGGGCACGCCTCGAAGCTGGCATTCTGAGCACTTGGCAACCTACCGACTACATTGCCGAGGTATGTCAGGACTTTTCAAACATCAACGCACCAAACCGTCCGTTGCGGTTGGTGCATTTCGGACTTCAGCAGCATTTTATTGACAACAAGTTAGGAGTGTTTGTCGGTCTGCGACAGGCCGACGAGGACTATTTCAACACCCCGATGGCCGGGTTGTCAACGGGTGCTTCGTGTGGTTGTGTGCCCACGGTGAACGACAATTTTCACATCAACGTGTTTCCGCTCACCGCATTAGGCTTGCACATTACCTACACCCCCACCCCACAATGGCTTGTGCAAACCACCCTGTATAATGGCAACGCCTACGACACGCTCGATCGTTCGTTCCGCTTCAGGCCACATGCCGACGGCATAATCAACCTGGGCTCGGTAAGCTACACCCGTGAGGGTGCGCACGCCGACGACTTCAGTGCCACCTACCTTGTGGGCTGGAACTTTGGCAATCATTACCGCGAGGCCACTCAGCACCGCCACTCGCAGGTGGGCTTTTGGGCCACGGTGGAGCAGCCCCTGGCCAAAGTGGGACGCGTAGGTTTGGCGGCAGCGGCCACGGTGTCGCACCAATTTAAGGACCCCGAAGTGGCCGTGGGCTACTGGAACGGTACATTGGCGGCCAACAACCTTACACGCCGTGGCGGCACGCTGGCCCTGATGCTGAACCGTGCCTACTACAACGATGCACACGAAACCGACACCGAACTGACCTTTGCCATGCCGCTCGGACAGTACTTCACACTGCAGCCCGCCATTCACCATTATTCTACCAGCGGACACAAGCAATGGCTCGGACAACTGCGCGTGACGGTGAGCCTGTAACCCGCATACCCAAACATGGTGATTTTGCCCCCGAAACGCCATCGGGACAAGGATAGCTGCACCTTTTTTAGTACCTTTGCACGTAGAATAAAGAATAACAAACAGTATGACTAACGTACAGCAAAGGTCGGCCATAAAGTTGGAGAACGCATTGGCCGAAATTTCAAAGTTTGAAGTTGAAAACGGCGTGACGGAATTTCACGTCATGATACACGCCACACGTCCCGAACAAACATTTCAGGAGCAGCTTGACGCGGTGCTCAACACGTATTATAATTTGCTCGAAACGGAGTTAAAAGGTGCCTCATCGGTTATCAAACGCTACTTTTTGAGCGATGCCGCCAACCAGTATGAAACTTTGATTGCCTCGGTGCCCGAAGCACCGGCCTGTGCCTGCTCGGTAATAGAGCAAGCACCGCTCAACGGCACCAAGGTGGCGCTGTGGGCTTATTTGCAAACGGGCATTGGCTGCGGCACCTTCAGCAATGGGTTGTACCGTGTGCAGCATGGTGCTTATACCCACTTATGGGGAGGCAGCGCCGTGGCTCAGGCACCAGACTCTGAGGAGCAGACAAGCCTGTTGCTCAAGGACTATGTGATGCAACTGCTGGCCAATGGCGGCCACCTGGCAGAGAACTGTGTGCGCACATGGTTCTTTGTGCAGAATGTTGATGTGAACTATGCCGGTGTGGTGAAAGCACGCAACGAGGAGTTTTACACACAGAACCTTACGAGCAAGACGCATTTTATTTCGAGCACGGGCATCAACGGCCGCAATGCCAACCCCGATGCGCTGGTGCAGCTTGACACGTATGCAGTGCTCGGCATCAAGCCCGAACAGATGCAGTACTTGTATGCGCCCACTCACCTTAACCCTACCTACGAGTATGGGGTGAGCTTTGAGCGCGGCACACGCATGGATTATGGCGACCGCCGCCAGGTGTTCATTTCGGGCACGGCAAGTATCGACAACAAGGGCAACATTCTGTACCCTGGCAACATTCGCAAGCAAACCGAACGTATGTGGGAGAATGTGGAGGCACTGCTCAATGAGGCCGAATGCGGATTTGAAGATGTGGGGCACATGATAGTGTACTTGCGCGACACGGCCGATTATGCCGTGGTGAACAAAATGTTTGAGGAGCGCTTTCCCGATGTGCCCAAAGTGATTGTGCACGCACCAGTGTGCCGTCCGGGTTGGCTCATCGAAATGGAGTGTATGGCCACCAAGGCCGTTATTAACACCGAATTTGAGAATTTATGATACATGTTTGCTATGGCCTTGCCCCACAATAGACGCAAAGCTATAGCAAATATCTTTTATGCACCAGACGCTACCTCTAATGGGGGCGACGCGTCCCGCGTCGGTTTTTCAGCAGCCTCGGGACGCGTTGCCCCCATTTATGTTTGCGTTACTTATAAAAAGATACCGACCATTATGAAACGCATATTCATCATACTTTACACCTTAATGCTCATTGTGCTGGGTGCTGCCACTCTGGTTGAGGACAGCAAGGGCACGAGTTTTGCCACCGACTACATATATGGTGCCCCGTGGTTTATTGCCCTGTGGGGAGTGCTGGCAGCCGGCATGGTGGCAGCTATTGTCAAGTGGCAGCTGTGGCACCGGTTCTCGGTCATGATGCTCCACCTGTCGTTTGTGGTGATATTGACGGGGGCATTCACCACTTTCGTCACCTCTAAAAAGGGGGTGGTGCATTTGGTGAACAGTGTGCCCGTACACACATTTCAGAGCGAGGATATGAGCGAGAGCTATCCACTGCCATTCACACTGGTGCTCGACAGTTTCAGCGTGCAGCACTACCCTGGCACCATGGCTGCCGCCAACTATACCAGTGCCGTGAGCATCACCCCCGACACGGGCGAGACGGTGCACGCCGACATTTCGATGAACAACATTGTGAAGCACAGCGGCTACCGCTTTTACCAATCGTCGTACGACGAGGACGGACAGGGTAGCTGGCTCAGCGTGAACTACGACCCTTACGGCACGGGCATCACCTATCTGGGCTATCTGCTGCTTGTGGTGTCAATGCTCATGGTGGTGGCCGACCGCAGCGAGGAGGTGCGACGCCTGCTCAAGCACCCGCTGCTGCGCAAGGGCGGCTTGCTGATGCTTGGCATAATGCTTGGCACCATGCCGGCCCTGGCAAACCGCACGCTGCCGGCCTTTAACCGCGCCAAGGCCGACTCGCTGGCCGTGAAGCAGGTGGTGTACAACGACCGCGTGGCACCCTTCAACACGCTGGCACGCGACTTTGTGCTGAAACTCTACGGCAGTGCTTCGTACCATGACCTGACGCCCGAACAGGTGGTGAGCGGCTGGCTGCTGCGCCCCGATGTGTGGCAAAACGAGCCTATGATATTGGTTAAAAACGCCGAGCTGCGCCGCATTCTGCATCTCGACACAAAATATGCACGGCTGACCGACCTGTTCGACAACAATGGCTACATTCTGCAACGCTACTGGCACGGCGACCAAGCTGCCACGCCCAACGACCCGCTGCAAAAGGCCATTGCCGAGGTGGACGAGAAACTGGGCCTTGTCATGATGCTGCAAAAGGGCACGCTCATCACGCCACTGCCCAAGGACGGCAGTGTGCAACCGCTCTCGTCCACTCGCGTCGAGGCGGAGCTGCTTTACAACAAGGTGCCTTTTGCCAAGGTGCTGTTCATGGTGTGTCTCACACTGGGGCTGGTGGCATTTGGCCGCCTGGTTTACCGCAATTTGTCTGGCCGTCCGGCGCTCAAGCATGAGCACGCGGTGTGGAGCGGTTTGCTTTATGCCGTCACCCTTGCGCTGCTGTTTGCCTTTGGGTTGCGCTGGTATGTGGCCGGCCATGTGCCCATGAGCAATGGGTTTGAAACCATGCAGTTTATGGCACTTGCCACGTTGGTGGTGTCGTGTCTTACCCACCGCCGTTTTGGGGTGATGCTGCCTTTCGGCCTCATTCTGTCGGGCTTTGCCCTGTTGGTATCGTTCATGGGGCAGAGCAACCCGCAGGTCACTAACCTCATGCCGGTGCTGGCGTCGCCGTGGCTCAGTCTGCACGTGTCGGTGGTCATGATGGGGTATGCGCTGCTGGCCTTTACGATGCTCACGGGCATCATGGGGCTTTGCCTGCCGCGCCAGGCCACACAACTCATGCTGCTTGGGCGGTTGCTGCTCTACCCCGCCGTGTTCTGTCTGGGCATAGGCATATTTCTTGGTGCCGTGTGGGCCAACCAGTCGTGGGGCGCTTACTGGAGTTGGGACCCCAAGGAGACGTGGGCGCTCATTACTTTTATGACTTACGCCATTGCCTTTCACAACCACTCATTGCCCTGGCTCAGCAAGCCGCGCCACTTTCACTGGTTCTGCACTCTGGCCTTCCTGACTGTGCTGATGACTTACTTCGGCGTAAACTTTGTGCTGGGGGGAATGCATTCTTATGCGGGATAAGTAGCGAGGGGTGCGCGCTATAGCCGCTGACGCGGAAAACAGAAAAATAAAATGGCCGACGCCGTAGTGTTACAAGTAGTAACGCTACGGCGTCAGCTCATTTGCACATCTGCATATTTCCGCACATCTGCATATTATTGTTGTCCGGTAAAACATAAACATGAAACAGACTCAAGCACCAAACGCTACCTCTAATGGGGGCGACGCGTCCCGCGTCGGAAATTAAGGCAAAGGCTCACAAACAGCCATGTAATTAGTGCTGTCTGTAAGCCTTTAGTTAGTGTATGAACATTGAATTTTCCCGACGCGGGACGCGTCGCCCCCATTAGAGGTAGCGTTTGGTGCTTGAGTCCGTTCGCATGTTTATGTTTTACCGGACAACAATATCTGCACATCTGTGCAGCATTACTGATCCTCCTCGGTGCGCTCCATGATGCTGGCTGCCAGGCAGTCGGCGGTATGTATAATCATTACCAGAGGGTAGAGGGAGTGCGCGGTGTCGTAGTTGCGCTGGTCCTCATAAGAGTTCATGTTCACACCCCACGGGCCCATGTGCCAACGAATGGCCAGCATTTCGGCATCGGTCAGCTCAAGACCGCTACAAAGGAGCAGCACCAACGACTTTTCGCCGTGTCCCATCGGAAAATTCTTGTAGCTCACATTGTAACCCGGCACGTCCTCGTACACACCCATGGCATTGCGCTTGCGCTTGGTGGTGGGCTGGTAAATGTCGGTTTTGCACACATCGTGCAACAAACTGGCCAAGATGACACTGTCGCGCGGCACCTCACGTTCGAGGGTGGGTTCGAGCTGTTTCATGCCCTCCCACACCTTGAGGGCTGCCTTACAGGTGTTGAGTGAGTGCAACACCAGTCCGCCCTTGACATTGAGGTGGTGTCCGGCCGATGCGGGCGCATCGAAAAAGCCCCATTCCTCAAGGTCGTTAATCACGTCGTCAATGCCGTCGCGCTTGCAACTGCGCAACAGCTCCAAAAACTCTTGTTTGTAAACGGTTATGTCTATGTCCATAGATATTATATTTGTGTTTTATTGAATTGCTCACTCATACCATTTCTTTATCTGTAAAAGTCGCTTGCGCGGAGCTTGGTATTGAGAACAAGATGCAGATTAAATACGACAAGGCTGCATAAAAGCAGACATTGAACAAGGTTGCAACTACCGCCTCCCACCATATTTGCCCCGAAGCATAAACAGTTCGGGGAGCATCAGCAAGAAGGTCATCGCGACACATACAATGGGATTGATGCCTTTGTGGTTGTGAATATTTGGCATGTTAGAATGGGGTATTGAACACCAAGGGATAATAAATGTCCTGCAAAGAGCAGCACGCTCTGTAATACTTGGCATCTTTATAGGGTGGTTCTAATAGTTGACCACCTCCTGCTTATGGTGATTACCAAAGACAAAATTACAGAGATTTTTTGTATTATCGACGATTTTTGCAAAGAATATGATGCGGAAATAGAGAAAAAGGCAATATCAGGACCAAATGGACGCAAGCACAGAAAGCGCAAGTGGGCAATGAGTCGTTCTGAGATAATGGCCATCCTCATATATTTTCACTTCAATACGTTCCGTAATTTCAAGCATTACTATCTTTTCTATGTGAAGAATCATTTGTGCGACTTATTCCCCAACCAGCTCTCCTATAACCGCTTCATTGAGCTGGAACCCAGAGTGGCTGTCGAGATGATGTTGTTCATCCAGCTATTCTGTTTCGGCAGGTGTACTGGCATAAGTTTTATCGACAGCACTTGTGTCCCCGTATGCCACAACAAGCGCATAAAGAGAAACAAGGTATTCAAGGGATATGCAGAGATTGGCAAGAGTACAATGGGATGGTATTTGGGCTTCAAGCTTCATCTGATATGCAATGAAAGAGGCGAACTTTTGAACTTCATGCTTACAAAGGCAAATGTTGATGACAGAAACCCTGAAGTATTCAACAGACTGCATGACAATGTGTTTGGAAAATTGTTTGCAGACAAGGGATACATTTCACAAGGGCTGTTCGAAAGGTTGTTCAACGATGGAATTGAACTTGTAACCGGACTGAAATGCAACATGAAGAACAAACTAATGCCGCTTTATGACAAGATTCTTCTTCGCAAGCGTTCGGTTATTGAAACCATCAACGACGAACTGAAAAATGTTGCACAACTCGTACATTCAAGGCATCGCAGCGTATTCAATTTTGCAATGAATGTCCTGTCTGTTTTGGCAGCATACAGCTTCTATGAGAAGAAGCCGTCCATCAACATCGATTATTGCATCGAACATGTTGATGGGCAGCTTGCCGTTATCCAATAAGAGAATCCTTTTGCTTTTTACAAAACACAGATAGCCATTCACCCATGTGGAGGGATGATAAATCGTGGCTTGTTGCATGATTGACTTTCTGACATTCTTATCCCGAACTCAGGTTGTAAGTTTCTCCAACAAATCCACAAGAAATGGATTGTTTATCTTTTCACTCGAAATCTTTAAGCTCATTCTTTAAT
>ENA-UERK01000968-UERK01000968.1-human-gut-metagenome-genome-assembly--contig:-NODE-968-length-22734-cov-43.010063_pt1 | contig 22734 bp, 15 predicted proteins | sample MGYA00242957_ERZ507957 | MGnify/ENA primary metagenome ERZ507957 (study PRJEB26167, sample SAMN06115538) | human gut metagenome | host: Homo sapiens | place: China:Heilongjiang | collected 2015-11-06... | reverse complement strand
CGGAAGTCCTGTGCCAGGTCGATAATCTTCACGTTCTCCGGAACATTGTGCTCCTTCAGGAACGCCTCGCTCTTGCCATGACCGAAGCAGAAGAAGATAACATCCACCTGGTCGAAAGGCATCTCGGCGGTAAACTTCAAGTCGGTCTCGCCATACAATCCCTCGTGAACCTCAGCCACCAGGTTGCCGGCATTACTCTCGCTGTTGGCGAATACAATCTCTGCCTCAGGATGGTTGATAAGGAGGCGAATCAACTCGCCTCCTGTATAACCAGCTGCTCCTAAAATTCCTACTTTAACCATTAGTATCTATTGGGGATAACCGCCCAACAAATGATATAGACGATGATGCCGCTGAAGCAAGTGCAGAATGTGGCGATAGCCCATCCTAATCTCACCATTGTAGGGTCAAGGTCGAAATACTCAGCCAAACCGCCACATACACCAGCTATCTTCTTGTTGGGAGATAATGTTAATTTCTTGTTCATTATTGTACTTGTTAACGCTGCTCGTTAGGGTGCATACCATAATATACACGGAGTGGGGTAGAAGATACCTTGATGAAGCCCTTCGCATCCTCGGCTGTCCAACCGTGCTGCATCTCGCCATACTCACCGAGCTTAGACTTGGTCAAATCGTCTGGTGAATCGATACCTACAGTCTGGAAGCTGTATGGACGAAGCTTCAGGATAGCAGTACCGTTGACGTTGCGCTGAGAAGAAGTCAGCATAGCCTCGATATCCGGCATCACTGGCTCCAGGTACTGGCTCTCGTGGAGGAACATTCCGTACCAGTTGCCTACCTGATCCTTCCAGTACTGCTGCCACTTGCTCAATGTGCTCTTCTCCAACAGGCGGTGAGCCTCGATGATGAGCTTAGGAGCTGCAGCCTCGAAAGCTACACGACCCTTGATACCGATGATGGTGTCACCCACGTTGCAGTCGCGACCGATGGCGTAAGAAGCACCAATCTCCTCAATCTTCTGGATGGCAGCCACCTTGTCATCAAACTTCTCGCCGTTGACAGCTACGATCTCACCCTTCTCGAAGGTAATCTTCAGCTCAGCCTCTTCTTCCTTGGCAGTAACGTGCTTCAGGTAAGCCTCCTCAGGGAGACCCTGGGTTGGGTCGAGAATCTCACCACCGCAGATACTGGTTCCCCAGATACCTACGTTATAAGAATACTTCAACTTGGTGAAGTCTGCATAGAAACCGTGCTCGTTCAGGTAGTCAACCTCCTCCTTACGAGAAAGTGCCTTGTCACGGGTCAATGTGATGATCTCTACACCAGGAGCCATCACCAGGAAGGTCATGTCGAAACGAATCTGGTCGTTGCCGGCACCTGTACTTCCGTGAGCGATGGCGTCAGCACCAATCTCCTTGGCGTAACGAGCGATGGCGATAGCCTGGAAGATACGCTCAGAAGATACAGAGATAGGGTAGCAGTTGTTGCGGAGCACATTACCGAAAATCATGTATTTCAAAGATTTCTCGTAATACTCGTGGGTAACGTCGAGAGTGACGTATGCCTTTGCACCCAACTTATATGCGTTCTCCTCGTTGGTCTTCAACTGCTCGGCAGAGAAACCACCCGTGTTAGCGCATGCTGCATAAACATCCCAGCCATCCTGGGTCAACTTCATTACTGTGTATGATGTATCGAGACCGCCGCTGAAAGCGACTACTACTTTTTTATTTGCCATTTTATTTTATGTTTAATATGTGGTGAATAATGTTTAGATGGCATTCTTGCCAACACCTTAAATTATATGTAAGGATTTAAATTTCTGCAGATGGACCGTCAATCTTACGGATTCTCTCAATCACTTCCTGAGGAAGCTTGATAGGCAGATGCTCCTCTGGGTCGAAGAGCATGGCGGTGCAGATGCAGTATTTGCGGTTGGTACGATGGAGGACATCTACATTGATGCACCCCTCGCAACCACGCCAGAATGACTCGTCATCGGTCAGGTCGGCGAAAGTAACAGGAAGATAACCCAATTGAGTGTTCATCTTCATCACAGCCGAACCAGAGGTCAAAGAGAAAATCTTGGCATGAGGCCATCGCTGTCGGGCTAGCGTGAAGGTGAGGTTCTTGATGCGCTTTGCCAATCCCAAACCACGGAAGTCTGGGTGAACGATCAAACCTGATGTGGTGACATAGTGCTTGTTGCCCCAGGTCTCGATGTAGCTGAAACCAGCGAACTTCTCGCCTTGGAGAGCGATGACCGCCTTGGCCTCGCGCATCTTGGTGGCAACATACTCTGGTGAACGCTTGGCGATACCAGAACCACGCTTCTTTGCAGCTTCTGCGATGGTAGTCAGAATGATGTCGATGTACTTGATGTGACTTTCATCAGCCACCATGACTTTTACTTCTTCCATTTTTCTCTTTATTTTATAATGTTCTTGTTTCTTATATATATAATAAGGTGTAAACTCCTACGTTGGAGGTCAACCTTAGTTCAATTCAGGTATAATCTCGGCGAGGGCGTTGATGATGTCATCTTCTTCGGCTCCCTCTTTCTTGACAAGGAAGATGGTGTCGTCTCCTGCGATGGTGCCAAGAATTTCAGGGATGTCGCTGTTGTCGATGTTGTAGGCGATGCTGCTGGCATATCCCGGTCGGGTCTTGATGACCACCATATTGCCGGAGAAGTTGATGGAAATGAATCCCGGACTCATCATCATCTCTCGGAGTGTGCGAGGCTTGGCAACCCTTTTGTACATGGTCTCGTTTGGTAGCACATATACGTATTTGCCATTCATTGAGGCTGCCTTGGCAACTTTGAGTTGTTTCAAGTCTCGGCTCAATGTGGCTTGTGTAAGCTTGTAGCCTTCCTTTTGGAGGGCTTTCAAGACTTCTTCCTGCGAACTTAACTCATGGCTTGAGATAAGCATCTTCAGGGTCTCCAATCTACTGCTCTTTACCTTCATGTGATGTATTTTTATTCAACTAACGGCTGCAAAAGTACAATAATATTCGTAAACTACCAAATAAATCGTAATAAAAATGCGCGTTTATGTAACAATAATACATTTTGTCTCATATTCTCGGTATATTTATGCGTTTCTTTGTGCTTTTCTATGCATATAGTGCTTGGCTCTTGTCACCATTCCCACTTGGTTGGCAGAAATCAGCGGAAATGTTAAAATATACGTAGCAATCGACATTTTGTGCTCGTAAAATTTGTGACATATCCATATTTTTGCTAAATTTGCACATCTTAAAACTTCTAATTATGATCGAAAGAATAACTTTTAGCCTAATCGGAATGCTCTTATTTCCTTTGATGTTGATGGCGAAAGATTATCGTGTGATAGATTTCGGTGCTGTGGGAAATGGAAATGTAGATGATGCTATTGCTATCCAAAAGGCAGTGGATGCTTGTTCTCATGATGGTGGCGGAAATGTCATCTTCTCTTCTGACCATACATTCCTTTCTGGTCCTGTTGAGCTCAAATCCAACGTACATGTTATATTGGAGACCAACGCCACATGGAAGGCAAATCCCGACGAGCGCATTTATCACAAGAGTGCTTTCGGAAAGAACGAAGGCGAGGGCATGATGTGGATTTGGGCAAAGGACATCGAGAATCTTTCTTTCTCAGGGCATGGTACGATTCATGGCAATGGCATCCAGTTTATGGGTGCGGAACTTTTTGATAGCTATGAGTTGAAGCCAGTCACCACTTTCGATCCTCGTCCTCACGTCTTGACCTTGATGGGTGTGAAGAACCTGAATATCCGTGACATCACCATTCGTGAAGGTGCCTATTGGACCGTTCACCTCATCGGTTGTGATGGGGCGGTGATAGATGGAATCAATCTTCTCAACAATCTCAAGATACGTAATGGTGATGGCATTGACATCGACCATAGCAAGAACGTGCGCATAGCCAACTGCCATATCACCAGCGGTGACGATGCCATCTGCTTGAAGAATCGCCGTGAGTTTGAGGAGTATGGTTCTTGCCATGACATCGTGGTGACCAACTGTGTGATGGAGAGCCGAAGCTGTACGGTGAAGATCGGCAGTGAGAATATGGATTCTATCTACAATGTGGTTATCGACAACTGTGTCATCAAGGGCAGTAACCGTGGCTTGGGTATCCAGAATCGTGACGAGGGAACGGTAACTGATGTTGTTTTCTCCAACATCATCCTCGACTGTCGTTTGTGGAGTGATGTGTGGTGGGGAAAGGCAGAGCCAATCTACGTCACCTCTTATCCACGTGCCAATGGCAATCACAAGGATGCCAACTGGCGTTTCCCGAAGGGACAGACTGTAGGTAAGTGTGGCGAGGTGAGCCGCATCTACTTCAACAATATCTATGCGACTTCAGAGAATGGGTGCTTTATCGGTGGCGATACCCCTGATAAAGTGTGTGATATTTACCTCAATAATGTACACTTGAACTTGAAGAAAATGACAAGCTATGATGGTGGTGTCTATGACAAGCGCCCATGTCGTGGCGAGGGCTTTATATATAATAAGGTGTATGGAGTCTATGTCGAACAAGCCAAGAATGTAGAGATTGAGGACTTGGAAGTGAAAGTTGCGCCACAGGTCAACTATGGTGGCAAGAGTAATTATAACTAAAATCTAATAAGTTATGCAAATAGTACAAAAGACTATTGGAAGTAGCATGAGACGAGTCTTGTTCTCTTCCGCCCTTCTGCTCGTGAGTTCGCTCACATTTGCACAAAGTAAGGTCAGCGGCACCGTGAAGGATGCCAATGGCGAACCTCTCATCGGCGTAAGCGTCGTAGAGGAAGGTACTAATAATGGTGCCGTTACCGACATCAATGGTAACTACACGCTGAATGTAAAGCCTGGAGCAAAGTTGAAACTCAGCTACATTGGTTTTACTCCAAAGACAATCAAGGCAGGAAGCAACAGCCAGATTGTCATGGACGAAGACAACACTGCTTTGAATGAAGTTGTTGTGGTAGGTTATGGTACTATGCGCCGTAAGGATGTTACCTCATCTATTACTACCGTAAGTTCAAAAGATTTGAACAAGGGTGTATTCACCGATCCTGCTCAGATGCTTCAGGGAAAAGTGCCAGGACTTGTAGTCTCTTCTACAGCCGATCCTAATGGCTCTCCTACCATTACACTTCGTGGTGCTTCAACTCTCCGTTCGGGTGCTATGTCACCATACTATGTAGTGGATGGAATTCCTGGTGTGGATATTTCCATCGTCTCTCCTGATGATATTGAGTCTATTGATGTGCTCCGTGATGCTACCGCAACAGCTATTTACGGTTCTAAGGCTGCTAATGGTGTCATCATTATAACAACTAAGAAAGGTGCTGAGGAAAAGACCAATGTTTATTACAATGGTTATGTAGCCTTTGACAATATCCTCAAGAAATATGACATGTGTACGGCTGATGAGTTGCGCCAATATGCTAAAGATCATAACGTAACTTTGAAAGATGGTGGTGCTAATGTAGATTGGCAAGACGAAGTGCTTCGTACGGGTATTAGCCATAACCACAATGTGGGCATCACTGGTGGTAACGGATCTACCAACTATATGATTAGTGCCAACTTGATGAAGCGTGAAGGTGTCATCAAGATGACTGGCATGGATCGTTTTAATGTCCGTGCGCTTGTTTCGACAAAAACATTGAAAGATCACCTTACCGTGTCTCTTGGTGCGAATATGATGTATGGCAAGCATTTTGGCGTTCCTACCAGTAATGAAGGTGCATCTGTTCTTGATGCCATGAATTATTATTCTCCTACCAATGCCGTAAGAAATGCTGATGGCTCTTGGACATTGGGTGCTGGCTCAAAGAACTATAACCCTCTTGCTTTGATGGAGGAGAATAAGTCTGAGACCGTTTGGAAACGTAATCAGTTTATTGGTAAGACTGCTCTTGAGCTATGGAAAGGATTCTTCTGGAATGTCAACTATTCTTGGAGCAACTACCAAAGTACCTATAGTGCTTATAATACTCGTAATTCTCAGCTTGAGGGTATTGGCAATAAGAATGGTCAAGCTACTCGCAATACCTATTTCGGCCGTGAACAAACGTTTGAAACCTATCTGAATTACGACTTTAAGGTAGGAAAGAGTAAGTGGGGCTTGATGGCTGGTTACTCTTGGGAAGAGAAGAAAAACAATGATGGTTTTGGTCTTAGCGTAGAAGGATTCTATAATGATGACTTGACATGGTACAATATGTCTTATGCTCAGACGATTCTCGGTGTTCAAAACTCTGTACAGAGTGGCTATCGTGAAAATGTGCGCAACATCTCGTTCTATGGTCGTGCCAATTACTCTTTCGACAGTCGCTATATGATTCAGGCAACTGTGCGCCGTGATGGTAGCTCTGTATTCGGAAAGAACCATCGTTGGGGTACATTCCCTTCTGCATCTGTGGCATGGAATATCACAGAGGAGAAATTCATGCGCAATCAGAAAATCTTCGATAACTTGAAACTTCGTGCTGGTTATGGAATCTCTGGTAATGCTATGGGCTTCGATGTATATTCTTCTTATAATACTTATGGTGCTTCAGGTACATTCGTATATGATGGTAAAACCTATCGTACGTATGCTGCTACCAAGAATGCAAATCCTGATCTTAAATGGGAAAGTACTGGCATGCTGAATGTCGGACTCGACTTTGCTTTCCTCAAGGGACGTTTGAATGGTACCATCGAGGTTTATAACAAGAAGACAAAAGATTTGATCTGGAGTTATCCTGTACCTACCACACAGTATATCTATGGTTGGATGGATGCCAATGTTGGTGAGATGACCAATAAGGGTATCGAGTTTACTTTGAATGCCGTTCCTGTTCGTACCAAGAATTTCTCTTGGAATACAACCATCAACTTGTCACATAACAAGAATACCGTTGACAAGATGCAGAATGATGTCTTCCATACCACCAACCTTACACAAGGTGATCCTATGGTAGCTGGTGTTTCTGCAAACGGTTGGACACAGAGAATTATGGAGGGTGAGCCTCTCGGTACATTCTATACTTATCAGTATGCAGGTACCGTAAATGGTCGTTCAGAGTACTATGTATTGGATGAAAATGGTAATCGTACTGGTGAGACAACAAACAATCCTGGTTTGAAAGACCGTTCTGTCACAGGGTGTGCTCAACCTAAGCTCACTGCTGGTTGGAACAATACGCTTTCCTATAAGAACTGGAACTTGACGGCATTCTTGACAGGTGTATTTGGTAATGATGTCTATGATAGTCCTCGTGCGCATTATACAAGTGCTCAGTTGTTCTCTGACGGTAAGAATGTTTTGAAGGAGTTCCTTACTAATCCTGCTGGTGATGCTTCTGGTTCACTTCCTTCTGATCGTTTCATAGAGAAAGGTTCGTATGTTAGACTCCAAACATTGTCTTTGAGCTATACATTCCGTAATTGCTTCCATGATTGGATTCAAGACTTGACACTTTATGGAACAGCCAACAACCTCTTTACCATCACCAATTATAAGGGACTTGACCCAGAGGTGAACTTGGGTGGCATTGACCCTGGTATTGATTATCGTTGGAACCGTTATCCACATACACGTACCTTTATGGTTGGTGTGAAGATTAACTTCGGTGGTGGCAAGAAGAAAAAGGCAACTCCTCAGTATATAGATAGAGAGGTTATCAAGGAGGTTCCTGTTATCAAGGAGGTAATCAAGGAAGTTCCAGGTAAGGATAAGGTAACTTATGTTCAGAATACATACGTAGTTACATTCCCTGTCAACTCCGCAGAAATCAGTAATACTGCAGAGTTGGATGGCATTAAGCAGGGCTCAAATGTAGAGATTGTGGCATACGCATCACCAGAGGGTAAGTCAAAGGCTAACCAAAGACTTTCTCAGAAGCGTGCAGAAGCTGTTGCTAATTATCTACAAAGCAAGGGTGTCAATGTGACAGGTATTGTGGCTAAGGGAGCTGATTCAAGTCACTCTAACCGCATCGCTATCGTAACTGTAAAGTAAATAACGTTTAATCAGAACTTAAGAATATGAAACTAAATAAATTGATTCTTTCAGCTGGTTTGTTTGCAGTTGCATTAACCAGTTGTACTGATTTGGATGTCAGTCCAAGTTCTCAGTACACAACAGACCCAAGTAAGAATTCTGGCGTTGATCCTATGATAATGGTCGAGGCAAAGATGGCTGATGTGTATTTCCACATGGCTGGTACTTTAGGTCGTCGTTATATGGAAGCCCAATGCCTTTCTTCTGATGAGTTCACCGCTCTTTCTTTTGACGGTGGTTATTATGATGATGGTACTTACGCTCATCAAGCTTTGCATAATAGTATTGCCACGGATGCTTCATTGGATTGGTATGATAATATCACTTCTGGTATCACTAAGGTCAATACCATCTTGGAGGAACTTGGTAGTGGAGCATCTGCTCAGATGACAGCTCCAGCTCGTGCAATGCGCGCATACTTCACGTGGATACTGATGGATAACTTTGGCGATACTCCTATCTTGGAGAAAGTGCCAGCCGACGGTGAGGTTGTTCCTCGTTCTCCACGAAAGGAAGTGGCTGAGTGGATTGAGAGCGAACTCAAAGCTGTGATTCCTTCACTTACGGAAGATGTTACCGAGAATACATACGGTAAGCCTACTCGCTGGATGGCTGAGGCTCTTCTTGCCAAGCTTTATATCAACTGGCCTGTTTATACAGCAGAGTCGGTGGATCAGTATGATGCTGCAACGGCTGCTAATCCAAAGCTTGATGATTGTATCGCTGCTTGTGATGAAATCATTAGTAGTGGAAAGTTTAATTTGGGTTCCATGGACTATTTGCATAAGTTCTCTTATGATAACAGTTGGAAGGTTGAAGATTTCATCTATGCTATGCCATACGATGCTATCGATCGTCAGGGTATGCAATATGCACGTCCTCGCTCATTTAAGGATATGAAGAACTTGATGCCAAATGTTTATGGCTCAGCGGATAAATTTACCCAGTCTTTCGGTGGTAACATGGTTGTTACCCCTGAGTTTGCTAAGCTCTTCTGTTTGGATGGCGATATTCGTAATCTGTCTATCCTTCGTGGTGACGTTTATATTCGTGACCCTAAGACCCTTCGCCCAACTTCTGAGCCTTTCATGTATAAGGGAAACCAAGTGCATTTCACAGAGAGTATTACTTTGAAGAAGACTGACAATACAATTGATGTGGGTAATGATGCAAATGCAATCCAGCAAGGTTGCCACTCTATCAAGTGGTTTACAACTGCTGCGGATTACAACAACGGACGAAATCAGTCTAATGATATTCCTATCTTCCGTTATGCAGATGTCTTGTTGATGAAGGCTGAGGCTATGACCCGCCTTGGACAGGGTGGAGCTAAGGTACTCTTCAATCAGATTCGTACTTATGCGGGTGCTCCAACAATCTCTGCTGACCCAACACTTCAGGAGATTTATGATGAGCGTGGTCGTGAGTTCTTTGATGAGAACTGGCGTCGTAACGATATGATTCGTTTCGGTCATTACGAGGATGAGTTCTTCCCTCATTACAAAGATTTCCCAGATGCTAACTTCGACAAGCGTCATCGTATTTTCCCAATCAAGCAGTCTGTGCTAGACTTGAATAATGGTGCTTGGACCCAGAATCCTGGTTATTAATAATATAGTTATCTATGTAAAATAATATGGGAGGGCAGAGAATTTCTGCTCTCCCTTTTAAAATTCTATTCAGTGTTTATTTAATAAAATCAGTGTTGTCATGAGGAAGAAACTATTATTGTTGTTACTTTCCTTAAGCTTGCAAATGGTTAGTGCTCAGAGCTTGGACAGAGCGAATGTGGATGCCTATGTGGAAAGTAAGTATGGTCATAGTTGGAAAGACATAGCCCTTTACTTTGCTGAAACAGATGTGCTGGATGAGAACAATGCCTTGAACTTTGAAATGGTGTTCCCTGCATCGGGTAAAACAAAAGAGCAACTCTACATAGACTTGAACTATTGGTTCTTGAAAATGTTTACCAATGCCAGTTCCAAGATAGAGATGGCGGATAAAGACTTGGGTATTATCCTGGTCAAAGGTTATCTCCCTAATATCGTTAGTCATTCTGGTGGCGTTTCTTCTTATTATGTAAATATTCGTCCGATAATCCGTTGCGATATACAAGATGGACAAGTGAAGGTGACGGTTACCATTCCTAATTATGAGGTGACCAGAGTGGATGACGGAATCGTCTCCGCAATGTTAGATGAAGATTATGACAAGCATCCTCCTCTTAAGGTAGATCTAACCTGGTCCTTGAATCGGTGCTTCCCTTTTGCCAAGAAAGATGGGAAGAAGCGAACTACCAGCAAGGCATTGGCAATGACTCATGGTTATGTGGAGATGCTGATGCAAAATATAGAGAATCAAATCGTTTCTGTTCCGGTTGGTATTCGATAAAAAAGCTGACATGGTGAACCTCGGCCGTCCAGAGGTCTTTGAGAAATTATTGAAATAAATTACGATGAAGAATGTGAAGATGAGCTTGGAGGCGAGTGACTATCGCCCTGCCATTGTGGCGGATGATGTGAGGTATTTGGTGACGGAAGAATTACAACCGAATGATGTGCTCCAACAGTGAGTAGATGCCAAAATTGGACGATGTTTAACTGCGCCAAAATGATGATAAAACAATAGTTTTGGCGCATTATAAGGTCTATAATGCGCCAAAATGACAAAAAATAACATATTTTGGCGCACTTTCGGGCTGCCTTTCCAATTCTTTTCGTATATTTGCACCATTGTTTAAATAGCGTAAGTAATTATGGCACAGTTAATAGGAAGAGAAGAGGAGCAAAACTTGCTACAAAGGTATATAGATAGCGACCATTCAGAGTTCATTGCCATCTATGGTAGGCGACGTGTGGGCAAGACTTTCTTGGTGACGGAAACCTTCGGAAAACAGCTAGACTTTGATATGACAGGTGTCATTGATGGTAATAAGGATGACCAAATGGTGAGTTTCAATTTGTCTCTCAAAGAGAGTGGCTATGAGGGCGAGAGAGTGTCCAATTGGTATGATGCTTTTGAGGCACTGAAAGAAGTGGTGAGAAAAAAAGCAAGCAAGAATAGTCCCGTTATCATTTTTATAGACGAACTGCCGTGTCTTGACACACCACGCTCAGGACTGGTTAAGGCGTTGGATTTGTTTTGGAATGGATGGGCAAATCGACAAAAGAATGTCAAGTTGATTGTTTGTGGCTCTGCCACCACATGGATTGTGGATAATATCATCGACAATCATGGTGGCTTGCACAATCGTATCACGCACGAAATGCATATCCATCCTTTCACGCTTCATGATACGGAAACATATCTCAATGTAAATGGCTTTAAGTGGAACCGGCTCACTGTAGCCCAAACCTATATGGTGTTGGGTGGAATCCCTTATTATTTGAGTTTGTTGGATCATCAGCAGAGTCTTCCTGCCAATATCGACCGTTTGTTCTTTAGCCGTGATGCGGAAATGAAGAAGGAGTTTGACCGTTTGTTTAAAGCTCTCTTCAAGAGTCCGCAAGCCTATGTCGATATCATCCAATTATTGGCAGCCAATAAGAAAGGTTTGACACGAAAAGAAATCAGTGAGAAATTGAAGAAGGAGACAGGTGGACATCTGTCTAAACTCTTGGAAAACTTGGAGAATTGTGACTTTATTCGTAAGTATAACGTGAGGGAGAGAAAGATCAACAGTAACAATGGCATCTACCAACTCACAGACTTTTACATCCAATTCTATCATGACTTTTGCCGTAAGCATTCCACGGATGAGCATTTGTGGGAAAACTCAATCAACTCACCGAAGCAAAATACTTGGTATGGGTTGGCATTTGAGCGACTTTGTATGGCGCATATCCCACAAATCAAGGAAGCTTTGGGCATTCAGCGTATCAGAACCGAGTATTATTCTTGGAGGAGTAAGGAGAGTGTGCCTGCCGCCCAAGTAGATTTGATAATCGAACGTGCCGACCAAATCATCAGTTTGTGTGAAATCAAATATTGTAAGGGTACGTATGCGATAGATGCCAAGGAGGAAGAGCGGCTGCGCAATCGTATGACGGATTTTGCTGATGAGACCAAGATTAAGGAGGCTGTTCAACTGGTGATGATAACGACATACGGACTGAAAGAGAACGCTCACTCGTCAGAAGTAACAGATAGGGTTGTTTTGGATGACTTGTTTAAGTCTTGATGTTCAAATAATATACAACGGAATTTCCCAAAATTAGATATGATGAGAAAAGCAATCTTTATCATCGCTTGCTGTCTTTGCTCCCTGTGGGCAGTGGCGAAGAACTATACCCAGTATGTCGATCCACGTATTGGAAGTGAGGGATTGGGACGAACTTTCCCCGGACCTTCCATGCCATACGGAATGGTGAAGCCTGGACCGGATGGCGTGTCAATGCCTAATGCAGGATGGGCTCCGATGCCAGAACTCATCAAGGGATTCTCGCAGATGCATGTGAGCGGTACGGGAGGTGGACAGAAGTATGGTAATATCCTGATACAACCTTTTGATGCAAAAAACATCAAGGGTACCGCTATGAAGAATGTTGCAGGGAATGCCTCTGCAAATGGTATCGTAAGGTCAACAACCAAAGTTCTTTTGGCTGATGGAAAAGTGGAAACTATACCTTGCTATGCCCAAGAGCGTGCAGTCGAGCATATTTCGCTGGGCTATTATTCTTGTATTTATAAGAATGGCATCCAGACGGAAGTGACTACAGCAGAACGTTGTGCCTATTATCGCTTCTCGTATCATCACAAAAAACCTTCCTTGTTGATTGATGCCGCTTCCTTCTTGGGCATGGATACGATTCCCGATAAGCGAGAAACTCAGCAGTATGTTGATTCTCATATAGAGCAAGTGGATGCTCATACCCTCAGAGGATGGAGTACCGTGAGGGGAGGATGGAACAATGGTGGTCCTTACACTGTCTATTTCTATCTCCAGAGCGATGTACCTTTTACTCATGTCAATATTCATGACGACCTCTATGCTATCGCTCAATTTTCTACTGCAAAGACTAAGCAAAAGGCAATATTGAGGGCAAATGTCAAAATAGGCATCTCACACGTTAGTTTGGAGAAAGCTGAAATGAGTTGCCACCAAAGCAAGTATGGCTTCTATGCACAAGTCTCAGCACTAAGAACGGTTTGGAATAAAAAGCTTGGCAAGATAGAGATTGAAGGCACAGACCAGCAGAAGCGTATGTTCTATACAGGTATTTACCATACCATGCTGATGCCTGTGGATAAGTCGGGGGAAAACCCTCACTTCGCAGCCACTCCTTATTATGATGACTACTATGCCATTTGGGATACCTATCGCACTTCCATGCCATTGCTCACCTTGATAGATGAGGACAGACAACGAGATATGGTCAACTCTCTCTTGAATATCTATCAACATGATGGTTATATGCCAGATGCAAGAAGTGGTAACTGGAATGGGCGAACACAAGGAGGAAGCAATGCCGAAATCGTGATAGCCGATGCCTTTGCCAAGGGAATGAAGGGAATAGACTACGAACTAGCCTTGCAAGCTATGATAAAAGATGCAGAGGTTCCACCAACCGACAAAGATCCTTACTTGGGTAGCGTGGCAGAAGAAAAACATGGACGTGGTGGCATCCATGAATACAATACACTGGGTTATATTCCTTACGGCATCGACCGGGCTGGCAACCGTACCGTGGAGTATTGTTATGATGATTGGTGCATCGCCCAAGTGGCGAAAGGTTTGCATCATCCTGACCTCTACGAGAAATATATGAAACGTTCTGGCAACTGGCGCAACCTTTGGCGCAGTGATTACGAATGGCAGGGGATGAGAGGCTTCATCATGCCTCGTGATGCAGCTGGTCGATGGCTCGACTCCGTGCCTTGGGGCAAGTCGAAGGTATATCATCCGCTGATACCTTATCGCCCTGATACCAAGGTGGCTCCGTGGTATCTGCCTTGGTGGAGTACTTTCTTTTATGAGGCTTTGTCGGCAGAGTACAGCTTGAGCATTCCGCATGATGTGCCAGGATTGATAGAGGCGTGTGGTGGCAAGGATGCTTTCATCAAGCGCCTCGACACCTTCTTTGCCAACAAGCATTATAATGTGGCCAACGAGCCAAGTTTCCTTACGCCTTATCTCTATCATTGGGTTGGTCGTCCTGACTTGAGCGTGGAACGCATCAACCAGATTGTCCATGACAATTATGATGATACCCCAAATGGTTTACCTGGCAATGACGATAGCGGTGCCATGTCTTCTTGGCTTGTCTTCAACATGATGGGTATCTATCCAGTGGCTGGTCAGAATCTCTATCTTGTCGGCTCGCCGATGATTCCTGCCTATACCATCCATCTTCCGAATGGCAAGGACTTGAAGGTTGTCGCCAAGGGGAATGAATGGAATGTGAAAAGTCAGTACGATGAAGCTATATTGAGAGGTACGTCGCTCACTCATCAGCAGTTGTTGAAAGGCGGTACGCTTGTATTGCCAGATTGCAGAAAGGTGGCTCCATCGCCAACTGGACACGTTGTGCATAAGTTGAATGTCGATAATATTGTGTTGGTAAGACAATTGAATTTTCTTACATCTTGTTCGGCGATTGATGAGTCTTCAACCTACACTCTTCATCGTTCAATAGGCAAAGCCAATTTCATTCTCAATCGCCAATATCGTAATTGGGAGGTAGCAATCGATTCTACGACACTTGCTGATACATTGCTTTTACGATGCAATGAGTCTATCTATTTGATTCCAAAAAGGTTAGTAGATGAGGCTGACGGATTCTGCTGGGACAGTCCTCAAAAAGGCAAGAACATCTATGATGCCAAGGGTACCTTCTTGTTTGTATCTCGAAAGGCAATACAACAATTAAGGCAAAGTGGCGTTTTCATATATAATGGAATCACTTGGCGGCAGATTTCGCAAGATGCAAGCAGCATCACGGTGAAAGCCAATGTGGATGGCACCTTGATGCAAATCGCTACCAATAGAGAATTGCCATGGGTCTTGAAGATGGAGAACAATCCATTGGGAATAGACTGGAAATTAGTAAATAACTAAAGACATAAGATATGAGGAAATCATTCTTAATGATATTGTTAATAGCTTGCGCCCTTTTGGCGCAAGCTCAAACTCGTCAGCAGATGGGGGGCGTGTATTATGCTTATCCTGCTCCCAAGAAGCCTGTTTCTGTAAAGGCTCCTGAAGGTTATACCCCTTTTTATATCAGTCATTACGGTAGGCACGGATCTCGCTGGTTGCCTAGTGATAGTCGTTATACTTGGGTAAACCAACATTTCGATGATGAATCCAACTTGACTCCTTTGGGCAAGAAAGTGAAGGGATGGCTGACTCAGGTGTGGGAGAATGCCAAGGGCAATGGTGGTAAGTTGGCAAAGCTGGGTGAAAAGCAGCATCGTGGAATCGCCGATCGTATGGCTCGCAATTTCCCTCAGATCTTTGCCAAGGGCAATCATGTGCAAGCTCGTTCGAGTGTGGTCGATCGCTGTGCTAAGAGTATGCTGGCTTTTACGGATGAATTGCGCCAACTCCAGCCATCGCTCGATATGGATGTGAAGACGGATTCTGCCGATATGGCTTGGATAGCCTATACCTCTCCAGAGGTCAAAGCCTTGGAAAATCGTACCCATATCGTGGCAAAGGTATCGCCTGATAGATTCTTGCACCAACTCTTCAAGGACATTACGAAGGTGGATGATCCGATGAAGTTGATGAGCGAGATTCATACCATCGCTTCCTCTATCCAAGACGTGGGCTTGAACTTCAAGTCTTATCCTCGCCAGATAGAGAAGGGATTGTATGGACTCTTCACAGACGAGGAGTTCAAGGCGTTTTATGATGCTAACAATCTTCGCATGACGATTTGCAATGGTGAATATCCTACGAATGAGCGAATCCCGGCTCGCTCTGCTATCTCTCTTTGGGAAAATGTTGAAGCTGAGGCTGACAAGGCATTGGCTTCAGATAGACCATCTGCCACTTTGCGATTCGGGCATGATACCAGTTTATATCGCCTTTATTCTTTGATGAATATGTTCTTTGCTCGTCCTGATGCCTGCTGTGATACAGATGCAAAGATGGCTTCATACAAAAAAAAATCTGATGCCATGGATGTGGTTGTGCCGATGGCAGCCAACTTACAACTTGTCTTTTATAAGAAAAAGCAATGGGATCGTGCATATCCAGAGAGTAATGTCTTGGTGAGAATCTTGTGTAATGAGCGGAATGTTGGGGAACTGAATCTGAATGCTTATATCTACAATGATGACATAGAAGATATGGCGGGAAATTATTATACGTGGGCATCACTGAAGAATTATATGCACGAGAACATCCATTATTTGGAACATGTGCGCCAACTGAATGCTATCAACACGATGGTCGGCACTGCTCAGGCGAATACCAAGACTGCTGGTAAGTTTGGTAAGGGAAGCGAGGAGCATGGTCAGACTTTGCCTGCCGTACTCGTGCCAAATGGTCAGAACTTCTGGACACCACAGACGCAAGACACTGAGAAAAAGTGCATTGCACCTTATTATTATAAGGACACGGAACTGCAAGGTTTCCGTAATAGTCACTGGATAGTGGGTGGCTGCACCCAAGATTATGGCTCATTCACAATCGCGACACTTGGTGGAAAACTCCGTTTGCAGCCAGAGGAGCGTGCCACTCGTTTTTCACATGAAGACGAGGTGTCGCATCCTCATTACTATGCAGTCCATCTGAGAGATGAGCATCTCAAGACGGAAATGACAGCTTTGAGTCATTCTGCTATCTTCCGCATTACTCCTGATCAAGACGAGGAGGTACATATCGTCATCAATCCTAATAGTGATGAGGGGGAGGGATACATAGAGATAGATACCTTGCACCATATTATATATGGTTATAATCCAGTGCATCGCATTTACCAAGGATGGGGTGAACCAGCAGGATTCAGTGGTCATTTCGTATTGGATTATAGTGGAGAACTTAATTTCGATGTTCCTTCTTCAGACATATCAAATCCTCGATATGGTGAGACTCCGTGTGGTTTTGATGATTTTGGAGTCTTCTCAAAAGAAGAAAAAACGCCTCAAGGACTATCTGTTAAGGGAAGTCGAAGTGGTGCTTGGCTTACTTTTAAAGGAAAGGCTGGAAAACCTATAGAAATTCGGGCGGCAAGCTCTTTTACTTCAAAGAAAAACGCTTGTGATAATCTCGTCGGTGAGACTGCGGGAGGTTTTGACTTTGATGATTTTATACTTTATGCAGAGACTATTTGGTGTGATAGATTGCATGCAATAGATGTGGAAAGCAAGGACGTGGCAAAGGTCAATCAGTTCTATGGTGCTTTGTATCGTGCATCATTCTTGCCTCATGAAATGTCAGATTTCTATGGAAGTTATCCGACTTTCTCCACAGGAAAGGTAGAAATACTTGATTCTTCTGATGTCCTAGATGTTGACACCGCTTGCGTTGATTCTGTAGCAACGATACCTACCATCTACGGCGACTTCTCCATGTGGGATATTTATCGTGCCGAACTTCCTCTCTACAATATCATCACCCCGACGCTCTCTGGCGATATGATGCTGTCGCTGGTCAATATGTACAAGGAGGGCGGTTGGATGCCAATCTTCCCTTGTTGGAATAGCTATACGGCTGCGATGATAGGCGACCATTCGGGTGTTGCCTTGGCAGATGCTTATGTCAAGGGCATCCGTAGTTTTGATGCCAAAACGGCATACGAGGGAATGAGAAAGAATGCTTTCGAGAGTCCGAAGACCTTTGAGGAATATAAGAACGGAATGGGAAGACGTGCCTTGAACTCCTATCTCCGATATGGTTATATCCCGATGGAGGATAGTGTGAAGGAGGCTTTCCATACCAACGAACAGACTTCGCGCACCTTGGAATATGCCTTTGATGACTTCGCTGTGGCGCAGTTGGCGAAGGCTTTGGCTGAGTCTTGCTCCGTTGAGGCAAATGATGGCCCTTACACTCGGCAATCTCTGATGACTGATTACGCAGAACTGATGCGCCGTTCCGAGAACTGGCGAAATGTTATCAATCCTAAGACGGGATGGGCGGATGGTCGCCATCAGAACGGAAAATGGGAAGGAAATACCGACTTGGTGCATCGCAAGAGCTATATCACCGAAGGTGCTACTTGCCATTACACTTGGTATGTGCCTCAGAACATCCAAGGGCTTTTCAACGTTATCAACAAAAGTGTGGATAAGTCAGCTAAATGCTTGAATCGCAATGTGCAAGGCATTTCTCAATCAGACACGATGTCGGCAGTTGTCTCTCGATTGGACAAAATGTTTGACGAAGGCCTCTATTGGCATGGCAATGAACCTTGCCATCAAGTAGCTTATCTCTATGATGCTGCAGGTGCTCCTTGGAAGACGCAACAGCGCATCCACCAGATCTTGAACACGGAGTACAACGATACCCCTGGTGGCTTGTCTGGCAATGATGATGCTGGTCAGATGTCGGCATGGTATGTGTTCTCAGCTATCGGTTTCTATCCGGTATGCCCAGGCACTCCTTATTATTATATCGGCACACCAAGTTTCGACAAGGTGACCTTCAACTTGGAGAATGGCAAGAAGTTCGAAATCCAGGCACATGGCGTGGGCGACAAGGCTTTCTATATCCAAAAGACGCTCTTGAATGGCAAGCCGATGTCGGGCTATCAACTATTGCATGATGATATCCTCAAAGGAGGAAACTTGGAGTTTTGGATGGGAGAACGCCCAGCAAATGAAAGTAAATGATGAATTAACGGAAATACAAACACTGATATGTTGACTGACTCTTTAGACTTTTTTATTTACGGGATGTGCGTCATGTTCTATTCCATGATGGTATGGATGTTCTGGCGCAAGGGCAGGGATACCTTGACCCAATTGATTATGTGGATTATGTTGTTGCAAGACATGGAGTGCTTCAAAGACCTCTTCTTCTTCGCTTATGACGATCAACTTCACCTAGGTTGGCACTTGATGACGAGCGTTGATATGGTCATCATTCCATTTTATGTCTTTGTACTGATGGAATTGTGCAAGCCGGGATGGTTCTCCTTCAAGAAGTTGGGATTGCATGAGTTGCCTTTCGTGGCATTGCCGATTCTGTTCTTCTGCACGGACAAATCCATTTGGTATGATATGCTGATAGGGTGGGGTGGCATCTATGGTACGGCTACGCTCGTGCTTACCTTCTTCTTCATCTCTCAATATCATCGCCAGTTGAAGGAGCGATTCTCTTACCAGGAGAATATCAACCTCAACTGGTTGCGAGGCATCCTTGTCACTTTTTGGGGCATCTTGCTCATCTGGACATTCTGCAGCTACTATGACGATACCATCACCGACAAGGCTTATCTCGTCACCTCACTCGTGATGTGGATGGTTGTTTCATATTTCGTCTATCGGCATGAGTCGGTCATCGATGAGTTGAACGATACGGAGAACGAAGAGGAGGAAGAGGCAGACTTGGACTTGCATAGTTGTCAGTTGCCTCCAGAGGTGAGCGAGTCGGTAAGAAAACTCTTCGATGAGGAAAAGGTATTCTTGAATCCTCGTCTGAAGTTGTCGGATGTGGCTCGCAAGGTGGGAACCAACCGAACTTATCTCAGTCGTTTCTTCAACCAAGAGAATGGTTATACATTCTATGATTATGTCAACCAGCTCCGTGTGAAACATGCGGAACGCCTCTTGTCAAACACCAATTTGCCGATTTCTCTGATAGCAGACCAGTCGGGTTTCAACTCCCTATCTACTTTCCGCAGGGTGTTTAATAGTTATTATCAGTGTTCACCTCAGGAATATCGCAATCGAAAGAAATGAACTGATAATGAATGACTTTTACGAAACGAATACTATATTTATACGTTTTAGGCGAGCCGAATTTACCATTTAGTTCGCATTTTTTACGCTTTGGAGTATAGGTTTTCGTTTTATTTTGTTCCTTTGCAGCAGCAATTGATTCTATAACTAAAAACGTAAGATTAATATGGAAGAACAAAAGAACCTAGCCGCTTGGGAATGTTTGGACCAGGCTTTGTTTACTTCCTCGCATGTCAAGGCTAAGGACATGGAAAAAGGAAGCACTGATTGGGATAATGTTTATCCTGTATCAAAAGAGGAGACTGATAAGATGAAGGCTCTGGTGGATGAGGCTGTGCGTAAGGCTGATGATCCTACAGACTCTTTCTTCCGTGAGCGTGTGGCTGATTTGCGCGAGATTATCTCATATTCCTATAGTAAACATCGTACATGGAAGTGGTCTTTGATATTCGGTTCGATTATCGCTGCTTGCATCTTCTGGTATTTCAGCAATCAGGATAAGGAGAGTGCTCAGAAATATGCCAAGGATGTGGCTCTTGTGGAAAACTGGAAAAAGACTGATACCACGATTACTTATGATAAACTCAATGCAAGCTCGGAACTCAGTTATCAGCTTTATGAACGTCGCATTCAGTCTGCTAATGCTTATAAGTTGATGAAACTTCATGACTTGAAGAGGAATGCTGAGTCTTATAGGGAGGGCATGATGGCGGCAAAGCATAGTGCTGATACGGCCAAACTGGATAAGAATATAGAAATTTATAAAAAGCGCATGGCAGAATGCGAAGAAAAGATGGGAAAATGTCAGGACGAGTTTGGTGAAGTTGCTGATATGAATTTCGATGAAATCCAGAAAATGGCGCTCAAGGACACTAAGGGATTAGTGGATGATATTAATGATTCTGCTTCCACCAAGACTGGCTGGATGATTTATCTGATTATCCTGATACCTCTCTATATTATTTCTGGCTATCCGCGTGGTTATGTGATTTCTGCTCATCGCCGTCAGCATGGTTTTATGCGTACGCTTCAGAAATTCGGTTTTGCCGTGGCAAGTTTCTTCTTCGGTAGTGGTTTGCTGATGTCACTTCTTCCGGATAGTATCGTAGAATATCATTATACCAGTGGCAGGGTAGAAACAAGGAATGAAGGTAATCCGGCCAATATTGTCATTCTGGGTATCAAGTTTGGTTTGATGATTGCGGGTGTGCTTATTTTCTGTTTCGTCTCTGTTCTGATTATGACTATCGAAACCATTTCGGGGCTCAAGCGTAACTTTAATTGGGCTGCCTTGCTGAATAAAGGAAAGAAAGCACCGGTTGCCGTAGCTGAGGCTCCGATTAATGGAAGAAATGATTAATGTATGAAGATGATAGGTCTATCTATTAGATAATTACTAAGAAATTCAATATTGCGAGATTTTAAAGTAAGATAACAAAAAGGCGGTTGGTGTGAACCAATCGCCTTTTTGTTTGTATTGTGTTATTGCTTATTCTCTGTTGCTGCCTCCGAAGATGCGGAGCAGATAAAGGAAGAGGTTGATGAAATCGAGATACAGGGTGAGTGCACCGAGCAATGCCAACTTCTGTGCGCCTTCGCTCATGTCATACTGTGTCTGGAGCATCTGCTTGATTTTCTGAGAGTCCCATGCGGTCAGGCCGATGAAGATGGCAACGCCTACGTAACTCAAGATGTAGTCAAAGCCTGGGCTTTTCAAGAACATGTTGACCACCGTAGCGATTATCAAACCAATCAATGCCATGAAAAGTATCTTGCCGATAGAGGTCAAGTCCTTCTTGGTGGAGTAGCCATAAAAAGCCATCGCTCCGAATGTGCCGGCGGTGATGAAGAATACCTTGGCAATTACCATTGGCTCATAGATGACGAAGATGGAAGAGAGCATCGCTCCGTTCAGTACAGAGTAAACGATAAATAGCAGTGTCGCCGTACTCAGTGACAAACGGTTGATGGCTCCGCTGATGGCGAAGACCAAGATGAATTCGGCGATAATCAAGCCCCACATTAAACCACGGCTTGTCACGATGGTCATCAATAGGGTAGGACTCGTTGCAACTCCGTATGCGGTAACACCAGTGATTACCAATGCAAGTGTCATCCACAAATACACCTTGCGCATCAAGGCAGAGAACACATTGGTCAATCCACGCTCTTTCTCATTGATGGCGAAACCAGAACTCTGCTGGTTTTGTTCATTTATAAAATTGAACATTTCTTTTTCTGTCATAGTCTTATTCTTTATTATAGTTTATAATCTAGTGTATGCTCAGCCTAGCTTTGTGCAAAATGGCACATTGCTATCTGTTTGAAACAAGTGCAAAGATAATGCCATTTCTCGAAAGTTGCCTCTTTCTCTCGAATTATTAACATTTATTCTGTTGTTGTGCCATAATTTTAAGTCATGCAGTCTTTGCTATATGTATGTACTCTTGTAAATAATTTTTAAGCATTGTCTGTTTATGCCGGTCATTTAGTTTCTGATGATCCCTAGTACCACTTTCATTTTTCCCTAGTTAGGTAAAAATTCTTCCCTAGTTAGGCGTGAATTTTTACCTAGTTAGGGAGCGGTGAAAGTGTAGTGCGTCGTTTTTCTGCATCTAGAGGTATTTGTAAAGATCTTGTGAACATTATTAAAATTGCGCCTGCGTATGTGCACGCTCACGCACACTGGAGCGTGCGCATATATATAATAAGGAGCGGTGTCGATTATTGTTCACGAAAATGTGAACGCTTGTTAAAATCATAGCTTTTTTGAAACTTTTCCCTCGAAATATTTGGTGGAATGGGAAATAGTTAGTACTTTTGCACTCGCTTTTGAGAAATACACTTTCTCTTAGCAA
>ENA-UERK01000965-UERK01000965.1-human-gut-metagenome-genome-assembly--contig:-NODE-965-length-22854-cov-8.266760_pt1 | contig 22854 bp, 14 predicted proteins | sample MGYA00242957_ERZ507957 | MGnify/ENA primary metagenome ERZ507957 (study PRJEB26167, sample SAMN06115538) | human gut metagenome | host: Homo sapiens | place: China:Heilongjiang | collected 2015-11-06... | reverse complement strand
CGGCAGACTCCGGATCGGTTCCAGTATCAGTATCGGCTCATGTATTCTGCCGCAGCTGATCAGCCGTTTTACGAAGGAATATCCGGAACTGGATCTGTACGTGAATGTGGACAGCTCCGATGTGATCGAGCAGAATGTACTGGAAAACCATTTGGATTTTGCTTTGATCGAGGGATCGGTTCATTCAGAAAAGCTCAAGGCATCGGTGTTTCTGGATGATGAGCTTGTGCCGGTATGCAGCCGTTTTCATCCGCTGGCAGGAGCGGAGAATGTGGAACTGGACAGCTTAAAGAACGAGCATTTTCTTATGAGGGAGCCTCATAGTGGTACCCGCCAGCTTGCAGATTCCAGCTTTGCTTTGAAGAATTTTCAGATCAGACCCACATGGGAGAGTACCAGTACGGCAGCACTGATCAATGCAGTATCGATTGGTCTGGGGATATCTATTTTGCCTAAACGTATGCTGGAGAAGCAGCTTCGTATGCATCAGATCGGGTCTTTTACGATCCGTGACATGGATCTGAAGCGTCATTACTCGCTGATCTATCATGAGAATAAATTTGTTTCTCCCACCATGGAGCGTTTTTTTGAAATGCTGACAGAGCTGCGTAATGATTAAAAGAGTATACGGAAGATTGGTTGGGCGGTCCGAAGCCTGCAGGCAGTAGAAAGGAATGCAGATTATTATGAAAAAATTATATTTTAAAAATAAAAGCTGCTTTTATAAAATATTTTTATTTATATTAAATCAGTCATATTTTTTGTACAAAATTCCTATAAATATAATTTATCCTATGCTATAATGTTGGCAGTAAAAATATTTGCTTTGCAGTATTTTGGAGGTATTTTTCTATGTTTATTTCAGTATTTACCGATGAATTGCATCAAGAGGTTACTCAGGTTTTACCAAAGTTTGCCGAATGGGGAATGGAGTATGTAGACTTCCGCGCCATGATAAACGGCCGCCCGATTGAGTACCAAACCACCGATCAGCTAAAGGCCTTAAAAAACCAGCTGGACGGTCTGGGTTTAAAAACCGCTGTTTTGCAATCCTCTTTGTGTAAAAAGCATTTGCCGGATAAAGAAACCATTCAAGAGGAAATGAATAAGCTGGAGGGTTTAATTCGCGCGGCAGATATTTTGCAGTGCCCGCTGGTACGCTCCTTTAACTTTTGGCAGCACGCGCAGGATGACCCGCATTGCGGCGAGCTGGCCATGCGGCCCGATGAGCTTTCTAAGGTTTTAGAAATGTTTTACCCCTTTGCCAAACGCGCTAAGGAGGCCGGGTTAATTCTTGGATTTGAAAACTGCGGCCAAACGCCGGATGAAGCCATTAGCGTTTTAGAAGCGCTGAATGTGCCGGAATGGGGCTTGGCTTGGGATGTTTCAAATATGTTTGAGCTGTTGCCCGAGGCGCAGGGCGATTGCATTGAGTATTTTACCAAAGCCTTAAAATACGCCAATATGCTGCATGTTAAATGCCGCGGTGTGTTAAAAGAGGTAGACTGCAAAAAGGTTCCGTGGGACAGGGTTTTAAAGGGTGCCCTGGTTACGGGTAAAAATATGCCGGTTTCTATTGAAACGCATGTACCGCCCAATGTTGGCCTAACCGGCGAACAGGCCACTAAAATGTGTTACGATTACCTAAAAAAGGTTTGGCCCGCCAGCGCCCCGGCCGATATGAAAACCGCCTTGGCCGTGAAAGAAAAATTTAACCGCCCTTACGAAAATAACCCTGTAAAAATGGTAGTTGTTGGGTTAGGCATGGGTAAAAACCGCTGCGCGCAAATTTGCGATACCAACGGGCTTCAGCTGGCCGGCGTGTGCGATATTAACGGCCAAAAGGCCAAAGAGGTTGGCGAGCAATTTGGTGTTCCCTACAGCACCGATGTTAACACCTTTTTACAAGACCCCACGGTAGAGGCCATGTATGTTGTAGTGCCTACCGGCAGCCACGCCGAGGTGGCAAAACAGTGCATTAACGCCGGCAAGCATGTTTTGGTAACCAAGCCAATGGAAATTAATTTTGAGCGCTGCGACGAGCTGATTGCCTTAGCCAAAGAAAAAAATGTTATTTTGGGCTGCGATTTTGACCTGCATTTTCGCGGGCCGTTAAAAGAGCTGCAAAAGGCGGTTGCAGACGGCTTTTTTGGTAAGCTGAAATCGGCCAACATGATTTTAAATATTAAACGAAGCGAAGAATATTTTAAAGAAAACGGCGGTTGGCGCGGCACCTGGGCTATGGATGGCGGCGGAGCGCTCAGCAACCAGGGAATACACGAAATTGATCGGTTTTTAGCCGTTTTTGGCAAGCCCCAGGCCGTAAAGTGCATGACCACCCGCCAAACCTTTAACATAGAGGCGGAGGATTACGGCATTAGCGAGTGGAAGTACCAAAACGGAATGATTGCCCGGTTCTCCTGCACCACCTCGTACCCCGTTGCAACCTGGTACACGCGGCTGGAGGTATACGGCGACAAGGGCGCCTATTTACTAACGGCCGGCGGCCCCGAGGGCGACCACATTTATTGGTACATAGACGGCAAATGGACCGAAAATTCCCCCTATCCCACCAAACGGGAGTGGAACCAGGGCGCCGACAATTTTGCCAACACCATTCGCACCGGGCAGCCGTTGGTGGTAAAAGCGGAGGAAGGCCGCAATTCCCGCTATATTCTTGACAAAATGTACGAAAGCGCCAAAAACGGGGAAGGCTGGGTAGAAATTAAAGATTTTGCCGATTGAATTTTTCTGCGGCGCCAAAACCGCAAAGCAATTTAAAGGAGAATAGTCATGCAAGGTATGATAACCGAAATAGAGCGGTTTTCGTTAAAGGACGGACCGGGTATTAGAACCACGGTGTTTTTTAAGGGTTGTAATATGCGGTGCGCCTGGTGCCACAATCCCGAAACCCTAAAACTAACGCCCGAGCTAATGTTTTACCCGCAAAAATGCATTGGCTGCGGCAAATGCTTTACCGTTTGTAAAACGGGCGCGCAGGTTTTAGGTAACAATTCGGTTCACCAAATTAATCGCAGTCTCTGCAAAAATTGCGGCAGCTGCGCCAAAAGCTGCTATGCCGGGGCGCTTGTTATGTGCGGCCAGCCTATGTCGGTGCAGGAGGTACTGTTTCAAATTAAGCAGGATAGAGCCTACTACGACCAATCAAACGGCGGTGTAACGCTTTCAGGCGGCGAAGTACTTTTGCAGCGGGAGTTTGCCGCCGAGCTGGCCGACGCCTGCCATGAGCTGGGTATTCAGGTTGCGGTAGAAAGTAACATTAGCCTGCCATTTAGCAAAATTGAGCCCTTATTTTCTAAAATGGACTTAATTATGTGCGACCTTAAAATTTTTAACAGCGCCGAGCACAAAAAGTACACCGGCGTTGAAAATACCCAAATTATTGAAAATATTAAAAAAATAGACGCGTTAAATATTCCCCTTATTATTCGCACCCCCTTAATTCCCGGGGCCACCGATAGTTTGGAAAATATTAAAAGCATTTCGCAGTTTCTTGCAACAATTAAAAACCTTAAAAGGTACGAAATGCTAAACTTTAATCCGCTGGGTGCTTCAAAGTACGAAAGCCTTGGCACCGAAAACACCTTTCGCAGTGCGCTGCCGTTAAAAGAGGAACAGTTAGCGGCGCTGAAAAAGGTTGCGGAGCAAAGCTTGCCGGTTGTAAAGGTGGTATAACATTGAGCAAAATACAATTCATTAATCAATTTCCCGCAGAAAAAACTTTTACCTACAACCAGCGCATTGCGCTGCTGCGAAAGCTTAAGGTAGAGCAAACTGCAGAAAAAGCAGCGGCCGGCGGTGCCGATGAGGACGATTACGGCCTAATAGAGCAGGACGCCTACCATTTTAAGTTGCACCCAAACCACAAAAACGGCTCTATTTACGGGTACAAGGCCTGGACGGAAAACTATTGCCGGCTGCTTAGCGAGCACCCGCTGTACTGCAATCCGTTAGACGCATTTGTTGGCAAAGGCTTTTTGTTTTTAGAAAGAATGCGGCCGCCGCAGTACAAGTGGAACCCGAACTATCCGTACGACGATTTAAAAGTATTTTTTAAACGGTACAACATTATTTCGGGTATTGATAATTGCCACCACTTTACGCCGGATTTGCAAATTGGGTTTGACCTTGGCTGGGGCGGCATTTTAAAGGAGCTAAAGGAGCAGCAGGCCCTGCACGACGAAACGCACGCCGATTTTTACAACAGCGAAATTCAGGTAGTAGAATCTATTATTGCGTTTTTAACCCGCATGACCAACGAAATTGAACGGCTGGCGCAGTTAGAGCAAAACGCGCAATTAAAGCAAAACCTGCTGGATATGGCAAAAACCAACCGCGCGGTGGTTTCGGCACCGCCTAAAACATTTAAAGAGGCCATTCAGTGGATGTGCTGGTTCAGTATGCTTTCCAGAACCTACAACCGCGGCAGCGCCGGCGGCCAGTTAGATGAAATGCTGCGGCCGTATTACGAGCGCGATACCGCAGCCGGCATTTTAACCGATGACGAGGCCGTGTTCTACTTAGCTTGCCTGTTTTTGCAGGATAGTCGCTATTTTCAATTAGGCGGGCCGGATGTGAATGGGAAGGATATGGTTTCTAAAATATCCTACCTTTGCTTAGAGGCGGCCGACAAAATTAATGTTGCCTGCAACCTTACCATTCGGGTGCACAACAAACTAAATCCCGACTTTTTTAAAAAATCGGTTTACTACCTGTTTAAAAATAAACAGGGCTGGCCGCGTTACTCCTCCGATACCGCGCTGGTAAAAGGCTTTATGCGCTGCGGCTATTCTAAAGAGCTGGCTCGGCGCAGGGTGGCGGCCGGCTGCCACTGGATGTGTATTCCCGGCATGGAATACACCATGAACGACACCGTTAAAATTAATATGCTAAAGGTTTTTGAGGTTGCTTATTATGACATGATGAACAACAGCTTAAGCCCAAGCATTGAAACCCTTTGGGAGTTTTACCAAAAGCACCTAAAGCTTGCGGTTGATGCCACAGGAAACGGAATTATGCACCACTTAAAATACCAAACCTATTCGCAGCCGGAGCTGATTTTAAATTTGTTTCAGCACGGGTTGGTTAAAAAGGGTGTAAATATTACCGACGGCGGCGCCAATTTTTACAATATGTGCGTAGACGGCAGCGGCTTGGCTGTTGTTGCTGATAGCTTTGCCGCGTTAGATCAGCGTATAGAAAAAGAGCACAAATTAAACTTTGAGGAAATGACAGCCCTTTTAAAAAGCAACTTTGCCGGCACTAAGGGTGAGGTCATACGCCAAATGCTGCAGCACAGCCCGCGCTATGGCGGAGGCGAAACCTTAGGCGATGCCTGGGCGGTTAAAGTCAGCCGCCTTTACACCCGGCTGGTGCGCGATCTTTGTAATCAGCATAAAGGCATTAACTTTATTCCGGGCTTTTTCTCTTGGTCCAATACCATTATGTTAGGGAAGTCGGTTGGTGCAACGCCAAACGGGCGTAAAAGCGGCGAGCCTATTAACCACGGCGCAAACCCCAACAGCGGCTTTCGTAAAGACGGCGCGGTTTCGGCCATGTGTAACTCTATAGCCGCCATTCAACCCGGTTACGGCAATTGCGCCCCGGTGCAGTTAGAGCTGGACCCCGGCATTGCAAACGACGACGAGGGGGTTGAAAAAATGGTGCAAATGATTCGTACCATTTTAACCACCGGCAATACCCTGCTTAATATTAATATTATAGACGCCAAAAAGATCTTAGAAGCCGATAAGGACCCTTCAAAATTCCCTGATTTAGTTGTTAGGGTAACCGGGTTTACCGCCTTTTTTGCTATGCTTTCGCCGGAATTCAGAAAGCTGGTTGTAGATAGAGTTAAGTCGGTAAACACCAACATATTAAATGAAAACGGAATGGAGCAAAACAACAATGAAAACTAATGTAGTAATGGAAAAAGTAGATGTTTCCCAGTCGCAAAACAGAAGCGTGGAGCTTTGCGTAGGTGAAATTCCGGGGGCGCGCCCGGTTCACCACACCATTTGCGCCGGCAGCGAGTTAAAATTTGCTGGGAACTGCGGGTACTACCACATTCTTATTTTAATTAGCGGCAACGCCGAGTTTTTAACCGGCGGCAAAAGCTACAAGTACAGCAGCCGCGTAACCTTTGTGCCGGCGGCAGATGCCGAACTTACCGTTCGGGCCGAGAGCAATGTTCAGCTGCTTGAAATTCAGTGGGATATTTTCCCGGAGGACGCCGAAATGCTAAAGGAATATAAAACCGTTTTCCCGGTGAATGTTCCGTACCAGGATTCCGTGCAGTACATTGACCCCAATAAAAGCAAAAAGACCATTAGCCGTATGATGATTCCGCAAAGAATTATTCCGCGTTTTTCAATTGGTTCGGTAGAATCGGTAGACCGCGACACCGTAAAGGCGCACGCGCACCCTATGTTAGACCAATTTTTCTTTAGCTTTCCCGAAAACGAGATGGATGTTGTAATTAACGGCGAACCCATTCACATGCTGGGCAACATTATTATGCACATTCCGTTGGGTGCCGATCACGGTGTTGAGGTTTACGACGGCAAGCATATGCACTATATGTGGATCGACTTTATGCCGGATAACGAGCTTGCTCTAAAGCGCTTAGACGCCAGCCACCACCCAACCGGGGAGCAGCGCTCCTTTTAAAGGGGACGAACCGCAATGAATTTTGAAGAACCCATTCAGCTAAAAAGCGCCAGAGCCTGGCGCACCTACCTTGGCGGAAAGCTGATAGACGAGCTGCACGGCGTAAAAAACGCAAAGGATACGAACTTCCCCGAGGAATGGTTAATTTCTACCGTAACAGCCCGGAATACCGGGCGCGAGAATTTAGAGGAGGGCCTAAGCTACACAACCCTTGGCCCCTCGCTAAAAAGCTTAATTGAGGAATTTCCGCAGCAGCTTTTGGGCAGTGCCCACCTGCAACGGTTTGGTAAAAGCACGGGCGTGCTGGTAAAGCTGTTAGATTCTGCCGAGCGGCTTACCGTTCAGGTGCACCCAACGCGCCAAATGGCCAAAACGCTGTTTCAATCTAATTACGGCAAAACCGAATGTTGGCACATTTTAGCCTGCCGCAACAATTTGCCGGAAAAACCGTGCATTTACTTGGGGTTTAAGCCGGGCGTTACCCGGCAGGCCTGGTACAACTGCTTTGTACAGCAAAATATTCCCGAAATGCTTTCAATGCTGCACCGGTTTGAGGTTCAACCGGGCGAAACCTACCTAATTAAAGGGGGCGTGCCCCACGCAATCGGTGCCGGCTGCTTTTTAACCGAAATTCAAGAGCCAACCGACTACACCATTCGAACCGAAAAAACAACCCCCTCGGGCTTAGCGGTTAGCGACGATATGTGTCACCAGGGTTTAGGGTTTGAAAAAATGTTTGATTGTTTTAGCTACAACGGCTTAACGGCCGAACAAACCCTTGAAAGCTACCGCATTAAGCCGGTGGAAACGCGGCCCGGCGAAAAAGAGGTTATTGGTTACCAAAACACCAATATGTTCCGCTTAAAGGTAATAGAAGTTGCAAAAGAATATGTTGCCGGCAAAACCGGCGTGTTTAGCGGAATTTACTTTTTAAACGGCAAGGGCACGCTAAACGGCAAGCCGGTTTTTCAGGGGGATCAATTTTTTGTGCCCGCTTTATGCAGCGATTTTTGCTTAAAAAACAGTGGGGACCAACCCATGCGGGTGCTGCAATTTTTTGGTCCCAATACAAAGGAGTAACGGTATGCCTCAAATACAGCTAAATAAAACTTTAACCATGCAGGCCTATTACGATGTTATTGTGGCCGGCGGCGGGGTTGCAGGTGTTGCGGCCGCCGTAGAGGCCAAAAGGCACGGCAAATCGGTATTAATTATTGAAAAAACCCAAAAATTCGGCGGCCTTGCTACCACCGGCATTGTAAATTTGTTTTTGCCCCTTTGTAATGGGCGCGGCGTTAAAATAATTAAGGGCATGGCCGAGGAACTGTTAAAGCTTTGCGTTAAGTACGGGTACGATGAGTTGCCTGCCGAGTGGCAAAGCGGCGAATTTAAAGGGGAAACCGCGGGCGATCCGCCCCGCTACCGCACCCACTTTTCGGCCGAAATTTTTGCCCTAACGCTTACCGAGCTTCTTTGCGGCGAAAAGGTAGATATTTTGTTTGACACGGTTGTAACCGATTCGGTTATGCAAAATAACCACTGTAAGGGTCTGGTGGTAGAAAATAAATCGGGGACGGCCTATTACGGCGCCGGTGTGGTAATTGACGCCACCGGCGACGCGGATGTGCTATTCCGCTCCGGGGTACCTACCATTCAGGGCAAAAACTATTTTACCTACTACGGGCAGCAAATTAACCTTGAAACCTGCCGTGCCGCTGTTGAAAGCAAAAATATTCAAAAAGCGGTTAAGTACATTTACGGCGGCGTTTCAAACCTTTACGGCAAAGGCCACCCCGAGGGTATGCCGCTGTTTACGGGCACCACAGCCGAAAGCGTAAATAATTATTTAATTAAAAACCAGCTGTTGATGCTAAATAAAATTAAGGCAGACGACCGTTTTTCAAGGGATATTGTAACCCTGCCGGGCATGGCCCAGTTTAGAACCACGCGTTGCATTTTGGGTGACGGTATGTTAAAGGAAAAAGACTATTACCGCCATTTTGAAGATTCTATAGCAGCAGTCAGCGATTTTGATCGGCGTGATTATTTATACGAAATACCTTATTCTACCATGGTAAACAGTAATTTTAACAATTTAATTACCGCCGGCAGAACTGTTTGTGCTGAAGGGTACGCTTGGGATGTTACACGCGTTATTCCCCCCGCAATTCTTACCGGTCAGGCGGCAGGTGCGGCGGCAGCAATGGCATTAAGCGAGAATTGTGCCATTGGAAAAATTAATGTAAAACATTTACAGCAGCAATTGCAAAATGAATGTGTTATAATACATTATAACGATTGCTGGGTTCCGGCAAACTTCTCGGTTGCCGAATAGCGTACCAAAATTTTGAATAAAGAGGGGGCGATAGTTTTATAAAAAAACAATTGCACAGGCACTTTTTAAAATTAATTTTTAAAGGAGATTATTGGTAATGAAAAAATTATTGGCTGTTTTACTGGTTGCAGTTTTGGCCGCTACTCCCTTAAGCGTTGCCGTTTCTGCGGCAGATGAAACCACCTACACACCGTATGTAATTAATTTTGACGACGGAAAAACGGTTGATGACTACATTGTAGACGGCAGCGGAAATATAGGCTTAAGAAAAGCAAAGTTTTCGTTTGAGCAGATTACCGGCCCAAACGGAACCAAAAGCAACGCCCTTAAAATTGACGGCACTGTGAATCCTACCGTAACTACCGTTATTAACCAAAATGAATCGTTAACAGGAACACCCAGCAGCACCCATAACCCATATTTTGCCGGCTACAAAATTACTAACCATTCAAGTTACCGTTTTTCGGCTTGGTTTAAGCTGGATGAAAGTGTTACCACAAAGCCAACCGGGGCGCAACTCACTTACCGTTACAACAAAATGAACAGCGACGGTTCTGCAGGCACGGTTACAGTGCCGTTTGCCGATAAGCTTTATGACAACCCAGGTAAATGGATCCAGGTTGTAACTTATTTTACGGTTAATTTTACGGACGAAACCGGCAATACTGTTCGTCCGGTAGCCTTAAGCGTTGGCTTTGGTACTACGCTGGCCGGCACCGTGTACATGGACGACATGGAAATTGTGCAGATTCCCGAAATTAAGCAGTTTGGCGAGGCCGAGACGGTTCAAACAATCACTTTTGACGATAACCGCCCCTACAGTTTTGACCGCAGTGCATTTTCGGTTGCCAATGCTGCCGAGGTACCAAACGGTACCTCTAACGCTTTAAAAATTGCCGCCGGAACTTACAACAAAAACGCGGTTATTAACATTAACAGCACCTTAAACGCCCAAACCGACCCAGCCTTTGCCGTCCCGGTAATTTCGGGCAATTCCTATGTGCTTTCGGCTAAGGTGTATGTACCAAGTCATGAGAACCAATTTGGCTATTCTGCCATTATGGCCGGCTACGGCAATGGCTCTGCCCAGTCGGAATCGGTAGATATTGGCGGTGTTTTAAACAACACCGAAAATTACGGCAACTGGATTACCGTTAGCAAAACCTTTAAGGCGCAAAGCAACAAGGTGGGCGTTACGGTTAACTTTGGCACAACCGTTGCGGCCGATGTTTATTTAGATGACATTACCCTAACCAATGTTACCCAAACGGTTGCAAACGCCTTTGCCGCGCCTACAACGGTTCAAATTAGAAAAGAGGCTGGCGAGGTTTCGCAGGCGCTGCGCTTTAAGGTATCACTAAACCGTGACGCATTGCAAGCTGCCCTACCCGGCTACGGGTTGGTAGAGTACGGCTGCCTAACCACCCTGCAAAGAAATGTTGACGCCGGCACCAGCGTAGATTATTTTGCCGACGGCACCAAAAATACGGTTGACGGCAAAAATATTTACATTGGCCGCGCCTTTGTAAAAAGCACCGGCACCGATTTGGTTTTTGACAAAAACGAGGACGGCAGCATTGTTTACACCGCCGCTTTAACCAACATTGGCGTAAAATCTAACGGCGAAATGAACTACAATGTTTGGGGCGCCGAGTACTATGTACGCCCGTATATTGTGTTAAGAAACTACACAAAATCCGGTGAAGCTTACGAGTATTTTTACGGCGACGCCGTAGCGGGCTCGGCCTCGGTATTTGGCGTAATGAACGAAATTTTAAACGATGAAACCGCCAATCCAGATGACAAGGCCTATGTAAACGCAAAGCTTGAGGTAGCAGAAATTAAAGAAGCATACGATAAATGCTACCCGGCTCAGGGTCAATAACGGTATGCGGCACAGGAGGAACAATCATGAAAAAATATGTTACACCTTTTATTGAGCTTGCATATAGTAATCAGTTAGATAACCAGGTGCTGAATACAAGCGGGTACGACACCCCCATTGACACCACCGGCGACGCCGACAATTTTTAATTAATATTGCCGGCGCCGCGGTGCCATTTTGGCAAATATTTTAACTTAGCATTTTAACCTTAGGGGGGCAAAGCCCGTAGGCCCTTGCGCCTTGGGCTTTGCCTGCCCGCAAAACCGTTCACACCAAAAACCTGCTTATTGCTGTAAACCGGCGTAAGCAAAATCTAATTGGTAACCTTGGTTTGTTTATGAACTAGGATGGGGGGAACTCTTTGCATGAAAAAATTAACAAGCTTATTATTGAGCGCCGTTATGTTGCTTTCGGCTGTTGCCGGTTTGTTTGAAACCGTTTCGGCCGAGTCGTATGTGCCCTATGTAATTAATTTTGATGACGGCGAGAGTATAGACCGCTACATTCCAAACGGAAACGCAACTGAGCAAAAAAGAAAAGAAAAATTTTCTTTCGAAGCAATTGCCGGGCCGCAGGGCACGGTAAGCAATGTGTTGAAAATTAATGGTGCCGTGAACCCAACGGTTACCACAACAATAAACCAAAATCAATCGTTAGCAGGAACACCCAGCAGCACCAATAACCCTTATTTTGCCGGCTACAAAATTACCAATAATGCCTGTTACCGCTATTCGGCCTGGGTAAAGTTAGATGAAAGCGTTACCGGCGCACCTGCAAGCGCTGTTGCCGACCTTACTTATCGTTATAATAAAATGAACGCCGACGGCTCGGCCGGCACGGTGCGAAAATCTTTTGCCGAAAAGCTTTACGCCAACCCCGGCAAGTGGGTTCAGGTGGTAACTTATTTTAAGGTCAGCTTTGCGGGCGAAAGCGGCAACACGGTTCGCCCGGTAGCCTTAAGTGTAGATTTTGGCACTTCGCTAAAGGGCACCGTGTATGTTGATGATATTGAAATTGTTCAGGTTTCGGAGTTTGAAACCTACGGCGAACCCAAACAGCAGCAAAGCATTACCTTTGACGACGCCCGCCCCTACGAGTTTGACCACCCCGCCTTTAGCGTGGCCGAAAACGCGCCGGAAAAAGATTCTAAAATCTCTAAGGCTTTAAAGGTTGGCCCCGGCGTTTACAACAAAAACGCAGTTGTTAATATTAATTCAACCCTTTATAATCAAACCGATATGGTTTTTGCTATACCGGTAAAATCGGGGCAGGCCTATTTGCTTAAATTTTGGGCCTATGTACCCGCAAATGCCGCCGATATTAATTATGCCGCGGTTATTTTAGCCTACAAAGCCAGCAGCACTGCAAGCGTAACCCGTAAGGATGTAGATTTTGGGGCGCAGCTGAATGCCGAAAAGGGTAAGTGGGTGCAAATTACGGCTAATTTTGAGCCGGAATTTACCAACGAAACCGAGGTTCGCAAGGTTGGCATTTCTTTTAACTTTACCAAAACTGTTTCGGCCGATGTTTATATTGACGACATTACCCTAACCGAAACCGAAAAATTTAAATATTACGATTATAATAATCCGCAAGCTAAAGAAAGCATTACTTTTGACGATAATCGTCCCTACGAAATCAAGTTTTCTGGCTACAGCATAACCAATGCGGCGCCGGCCCGTAACGGGGCAGCCTCTAAAGCCCTAAAGCTTGCCGCCGGCACCTACACGAAGGACGCCGTTTTAAACATTGGCACAACGCTTTACACCCAAACCGACGAGGCGTTTGTGGTGCCCGCTAAGCCCAATCAGCCGTATTTGGTTTCGGCCTGGGTTTACCTTAGCGAAAAAACGCCGGCGGGTGGCAATACCCCGAACATTGGTGCGGCCTATTTTTACGCGGCCGCCTCAAACGAGGAACGCAATTCTAACGAATTTATGAGCACCATTAACGGTGCCAAGGGCCAGTGGGTAAAGGTAGAATTTTACATTGAAACCGGGGCCAATACCAAAAAGCTGGGCTTAACCGTTAACTTTGGCAAAACGGTTCCGGCCGATATTTACATTGACGATATTGAAATTGTTGAAACAACCAAAAAAACGGTTTACGACGGCCCGCAGGCCGAGCAGATGATAACCTTTGATGATAACCGCCCCTATAGTTTTGATAAACCCCAGTTTGAAATTATTCCCTCCCCCCACGCAAGGGACGGCAAAACCTCGAATGTGCTGCATGTAAAAGAGGGGGCGTACAACAACACCACCGTTATTAACCAAACCACAACCCTAACCAAGCAAACCGACCCGGTTTTTGCCATTCCGGTTACGGGCGGAAAAGCCTACAAGCTTTCGGCCTGGCTGTTTGTGGAGGAAAAAAATAACGCCGGCCAAACCCCGGAGAATTGGACCTACATTTGCCTTTACGGGGCAGAAAAGGGCACCCGAAACGAAAAGGAATTTACCGCAGCCGTAAACCGTAAAAAGGGCACCTGGGTTAAAATTGAGCATTACATTGTTACAAACGAGAGCACCCAAAAGCTTGGTGTTTCCTTAAACTTTGCCAAAAATGTTTATACCGATATTTACATTGACGACATTAAGCTGGAGGATGTTGGCCCCATTAAGGTGCACACCACCCCGCAGGATATTACCGAAATTACTTTTGAGGACGGCCGTCCCTACAGCTTTGAGCTGCCGGACAACATGGCCATAGAGGACGCCCCCGAGCGGGACGGTAGGGCAACGCGCGCACTGCGCATTTACAAAGGCGAATACGATTATAATGTTTGCCTGAATCAGTCTACCCTGTGGCAGGGCAATGTTGGTACCGATATGGTATTTTCTATTCCGGTACAGCCAAATACTTTGTACAAATTTTCTTTTTGGGTGTATTTGGTTAAGGGCAACCGTTTTCCGTATTGCTCGGTCTACGCCGATTCTAAAACCAGCTCTACTATGTTAGACCTGCAAGCCAGGGGCATTAACCAACAGGCCGACAAGTGGGTGCAGTATGAGGTTTATTTTTTAACCGAGCCCACCCAAACAAAAATTAACACCTTCTTTAACTTGGCTAAAACAACGCCCGACGCATATTTTGACGATTTTAAATTAGAGGCTTACCACCCCGGGGTGTTCCGCCAAACCAATGTTTCTTATTGCGAGGAGCCGTATAACGAAATTTATCAATCTGGTGTTTTGGGCAAGGTAACGGCCGCCGCAACCGGCGTTTATAAGTTGAATGTTGCTAAAAACTGCCAGTACACCTTTGGTGTTACAGCCGCGGCCCAAAATTCTAAGGATAAGGTTTACCTTTCGTTTGACGGCGTAACCCCAATGAAATCGGTAGTGGCCGGCGTGCCGGACGCCGTTGTAACGCCCGGCAGCAATTTGCGGCGTTACAGCTTTGATTTTGTTACAAACGACAGTGGCATTGTTTACTTAGTTGTACAAAACCCGGGCAAAACCTTAAAACTAAACAACCCGCAGATTTTTAGAACGCTTTCGATTGCCGCTAATTTTACGCTTGGCAGCGAGGAAAACCCCAATTTAACCGTTGCGCCTACGCCTACGGTCGAGGTTTACGATTACGCCGTTTCGGGTAACCCGGACGGCACTACGCCGGACACCGGAGACCCCAAAAGCATGATTCCTGTTTTCCTAATTTTGCTTATGGCGGGGGCGGTTTTGGTTGCCGTTGGCAAAGAAAGGGTGGCTCAAAATGAAAAATAAATTACCTAAAATAATTTGTTTGTTGTTGGCAATAACACTATCCTTTTGTGTAACCGGCTGCAACAAAAAAGGTTCGACCAAAAAGCCAAAAAAATCCGCTTCAAAATCAAATTCAAGCGTTTTGGATTCGGCTTACAGTAACGAGCCGATTATAGATGGTGAGGACGAAATTGTAGAACCTGAGGAGGACGAGGAGGACGAAGCGGTAACCTACGAGGTGCTGCCGGTGCAAAACGGCTCCACCCCACTTAACAGCAATTTCGGCGGCTTTGGCGGCGTGCATATGAGCTTTGCTTACATGCCGGACGGCAGCGGCGCAAACCGCTTGCCTATGGAGCAGTGGCAGGCGCAAATGGAGTACGACCGCATTGCCGGCTCTATGCGGGTTGGCCGTATTCGTACCCTTTACGGGCCCGGCATGGTTTGGAACTACCAGCAGCAAAAATTTGAGTGGGACCCCGAAAAAAACGCGGCTTTAAAAGGCTTTTATAAAGGCGTTGAGGAATGGCAAAAACGCGGGGTAGAGGTTGTTTTTTCACCCATTTGGGCCCTTTCGCACCTGTTGGCAAACAGGGGTGACTGGAAAAACACCAACCCCAAAACCGTAGACTACACCACCTTTGTTGGGTGCGGCATTACCGAAGGGGACGACTACGAAAAAACTCTGAAAAACTTTAGAAAGTTTGTGTGCGATACGGTACTGAACTTTAAAGCCAACGGAATTCATAATGCAAAATACCTAACCGCGTTTACCGAGTGCAATTTAAGCTATCAGTACATTAGTGCGCCGGAGGGCACCGCGCCCCTGCCGGAGGACGCAACTGCCCGGCAAAAACGCCATTACGATATTTTGTGCGAAAAATACGCCGAAGCGGTTAAGGCGTTAGACGCCGGCCTGAGGGACAGCGGCCTGCGCAGCAGCTACAAAATTGTTGGCCCGTGCGATAATTTTGCCAGGGATTTTGAATATACCGACCCGGAGCAATATTCTATTTTAACAAAGTATACGCTGGAAAATCTTTCTGACTATGTAGATATTATTGGCACTCACCAATATTCTTATGGAAATGATTACAGCGAAAGTTTGTTTTACGAGAATATAGAGACCACCTTGGGCAAAACCGTTCAAATGGCTAAGGCCAAGGGCAAAGAAATTTGGCTGGATGAATATAATGCATCCTTAAACGGCGATAATAAGTTTGCCCAGCACATGATAATACAGGATAATCCAATTCGTGGCATCGCGCAGGCGGCAACCTATTTAGGCGCCTTAAACAGCGGGTTTGACCACGCAATACTTTGGGCGCTTTCCGATGTTCAGTGGCCTAACACGAGAGATACAGTAGAGTTCCAAAGCGGTTTGCAGGCGGGCGGGCTGTTGCGTTCGCCGCTGGTCAGCACCGTGCCATATAAACCCTGGTATGCTATCAGCTTAATTACGCGGTACACCGGTGCCGGCACCGTTTATCAGGTAGAGCAGGGCACCGACCTTTATATCTCCTGTGTAAAGCGCAACGACGGCCATTATACCGTTATTATGGTAAATTATAGCGTAGACGATGTTCCGGTGCAGGTTCAGTTTGAAAAAGGGTTAGGCCGCAAAACCTTTTACCGCCACACCTACAATTCCGGCGATGTTGTTGCAACTACCCAGGCTAAAATTATTGGCGTTTCGCGCATTGTTAAAAATGTTTCGCGTAATATTCACGACACTCTGCCCGGGTACAGTGTAACCGTTTACACCACCGATCCGTCTTAACAAGGGTTAAAGGGCGCAAAGCATTTTGGCGCTTTGTGGTTCGCGCTGCATTTAGGCGTTCAAATGTACCTAGTTTAATAATGTCGGCAACGCACCCTCCCTTGCGTTGCATCCGCCTGCAGCATACTGCGCTTTGAGTTGGCAAATTGTTTGTCGGCCGGCACGGTAAGTTGTACGGCAATACTTTCCAAAGGCCGCAAAGGATTCTCCCATCCTTTGCGGCCGCTTTTTATGCTGTGTTTCAGCAATTTTTGCAAGAGGAACAAAAACAAATGAGTAGATTTTATACATATCGGTCAATATTCTGTATGAGTTAAAATGATGTGACCCAATAAAAAGAGAAGTTAACTTCCAAATATGGTATAATGTTTTTACCACAAAACCAAATACCGAAAGGAAGTAACTTCTCATGAATATAATAACACAAGAAGCCAAGAAAAAGCAAGCCGTAGTAAAATTTGCAAAGAAAAACGGAAAAAGTGCAGCGAGCCGGCAGTACGGGGTAAGCCTGCCGAGCGTAAAAAGATGGTGCAGCAAATATGACGGTTCAGATTGGCGCTCGTTGGTAGAACGGTCACACCGACCGCATCACAATTCGCACAGACACACGAAAAAAGAAGAGCAAAAAATAAAGAAAGCCTTTGAGAAATGCTATGAGAGATATGGGTGGTATGGGGTTTATGAAGAACTGAAAAGGAAAGGATATAAACGAAGTTTCAGCGGAATGGTATATGCGGCAAAAAGAATGGGGCTAAAAGAGAAAAGAACAAAAAAGTCGCCGAGAAAGCAAGCAAGACGGTATCCTGAGCTGCTGATGCCGGGCGAAAAGGTACAGATAGATGTAAAAGAAGTACCGTACAATTGTCTGCGAGGCGATGCGCTCAAATATGGAAGGCGATTTTATCAATGGACGGCAATAGATGAATGTACAAGGTATCGGTTTGTGTACGCTTTTGAGGAACACACACCGGAGAACACCGTAAAATTCTTAAAAATGCTGTTGAAAGAGTTTCCGTTTAAAATACAGAAAATACAGACGGATAACGGTACAGAGTTTACTTACAAGTACATCAGCGACAATGAAATAAGCCCATTGGATAAGGTGTTACAAGCGCTGAAAATACCGCATATTTTAATACCGCCGAGGACACCGTGGCATAACGGAAAGGTAGAGCGCAGTCATAGAAACGACCAAAGATATTTTTACAATTGGGAGACCTTCAAAACGCATGATGAATTAAATGAAAAGCTTAAAAAGCATTTAGAGTGGAGCAACAATAAGATCATGAGGACACTCGGAAAGAAAAGCCCGGTGCAGCTGTTGGCAGAGAAGCTGGCGGCGTGAACCGACCGTTTTCATCCGCCTTGAAACGAGCCTTAGGCTCGTTTCAAGGCGGATGAAAACATTATACCATTCATTTTCTTCTTTTTTAAAGAAAATGGGCCATATCACTTTACAATGCAGATGGACCATTTCGTTTTTTAACTTTTTTACTTGAATTTGTCCAAATTCTATGCTATACTACAAATAACTGATTAGTTAGTTATTAAAATGGAAACTGGTATGTATACGGGCAACAGACGCTGGCCTATGTGTGCGGCTGCACAACGGGGCATTTGTACTCCTACTTTAACAGCGTGGATGAACTGATTTTGGAATCTACCGCCTACTGCATGGCAAAGGTGGAGAACGATTTTATAAAAAAAGCCCCGACCGACCCGAAGGACACCATGCGTTTTATTGAGGAGGTGCCGTATTGGACGGCGAAAAAACACGGCAAAAAATATCGGCTGATGTATCAAATCTACACCCATCCGAAATATATTGAATATGGAAAGAAATTTTTTGAGGGTGTCAACAAGCGCTATACCGAATATGCTAAATTGTTGGAGCCTAAAATTGGTATTCCGTACACCACCATTACTTCGCTTATTTTTATATTTGTTCGCGCCTGCGTGCACTATGCCATGTTTGAGGACGAATATTACCTAAAAAGCCAAATGGAGGTTTTAAAGCAGGGCGTTGCCCTGTTTGCAGATAAATACCGCTCACAATACTTGGACGGAGGTAACGCAAAATGAAGAAACGAATGCTCAGTATCCTGCTCACCTTATGTATGGTGCTCTGCCTTGCGCCGGCAGGCGTATTTGCCGAGGGTGAGACGACCAAAAAAGTTGAAACGGAACAGGAATTGGTTGACGCGCTGGCAGATAATACGGTGCTGCAATCCGTCGCCGTCCAGAGCATCGGCCCTAACGAAGCCGAGGTTGAAAACGACCTGTATGAAAAAATGTCTCTTCAAGTCAGCGTCATTACGCTGATAAACGACATTGAGCTTAACGGTTGTCTTTCAATTGACTATGAAGTCACCATTGACCTCAACGGCCATGTACTCAAAATAGCAGATGGCAGCAACGACCGCGTGATTAAGATTACGAAGGACGGCCACCTGATCCTCACCGACGGCCGCTCCACCGCGGAACACAAATTCACCCCCAATGCCGATGGCCTCTGGGTGCTGGATGAAGCCGGCGGTACAGAGATCGTTAAGGGCGGCATCATCACCGGCGGCAACACGGGCGGCGACGACGGCGGCGGTGTGTATATTGAACCGGGCGGCCGATTTACTATGAACGGCGGCAGCATCGTGGGCTGCCAGGCCAGAAGCCAATACAATGGCGCGGGCGGCGGTGTAAAGGTCGAATGCGAAACTGATCCGGACAGCGGCATAATATCCAACGGCACATTCACCATGAATGGCGGCGCGATCATCGGCTGCGTTGCGCGCCACGGCGGCGGCGTGGAAATAAACCGCGGTAGCGAAGGTGAATACGGCACATTCACCATGAACGGCGGCGTGATCGACAGCTGCGTGGCCGCCGACGGAATAGGTGGCGGCGTTCAGAACGACGGTATATTTATCTTGGGGAAGGGCGGCACGATTAAAAACTGCAAAGCTTTTCAATACGACCAATACGACTTGGGCAGCGACGTATCCCTCGGTGGTGACCGGAATATCCTCAACGGCACGATCATTTCGGGGGATGTCGTTGATACGCAGCATATATTTGTGAATGCACCGGTGACCATCGGTGCAGACGCTGATATTCGGGCGAATATGTTCTCATACGGCCACACGATTGCGCTTGCCGACGGCGTGATCAGCGCGACCATTTACGGCAAGATCACCAACGGTAGCTACGGCGGCGCCAGCTGCTATGCCGACGGCCTTGCTGTCGTGACCTATCAGGTCGACGGCGCGGACTACGCCACGCAGATTCTGCGGAGCGGCACGACGGCGCTGAAGCCTGACGAACCCGCTGCTGAGGACGGCTATGTTTTTGCCGGTTGGTTTGGCGGCGATACGCCGTATGACTTTACCGACCCCGTAACAGAGGATATTACGCTGACTACCAAGTGGGCAAAGCTTGTGGACAAAACGGCGGACTTCACCGCCCCGGACGGCGGCGCAGCGGCAATAGCCCTGCTGAACAGCACAAAGAACGGAGCGGAAGACTCCGCGTGGGATAACGGCACCAAAACTCTTACGCTAAAAGGCGTTTCTATGGCTACCACAGCAACCACCGCGGTCAAGCTGCCCGACGGCGCCACCGTTATTTTGTCGGACGGCACGGAAAACCACATCATCGGCGGCGATACGGCGGTAACGCAGGAAGGCGATTACAAAACCCCAATCTATATTTACGGCATTTATGCCGCGGGTGCGCTGACAATACAGGGCGAAACAAGCGGCACCGGTGCGCTTTATGTAAAATCCGGTGAGCATATCAACAGCGGCGATGCCTGGACATATTCGGCTGCCCTTTATGCAGACGGCGACTTCGAGGTAAAGAGCGGCTCTGTAACGGCGCAGGGCGGAAAGGCTGTAAATGGCGACTGCGCGTTTTCTTTCGGCGTTCAGTTTTCGGAAGGGCACAGCCTGTCGGTTTCGGGCGGTACGCTCACCGCTGTCGGCGGCGAATCGTTTGATGCTGAGGATCCGAGCAAGGTAAGAGAATCTTTCTCGGAAGGCTTTGATATTTACCGCGGAAATGTCACTGCTTCAGGCAGCGGCAAGATCATAGGCAAAACTATCCCGGAAATGATAAATAAAGATTTGTCCTATGGCTTTCGCATCGTGTATGGAAATATCAATGTATCCGACAGCGCAGCCCTTACGGCAACTTCAACCCAGGCAATCTGTATTTCCTACGGCGATATAAAGCTTTCAGGCGGAAAGCTCAGCGCTTTTAATTCAAGTGATCATATCTCAGCCATAACTATCTCAAGCGACCACCCCATGATTAATTTCGGTAACGGAAACATCGAAATAACAGGCGGCGAACTCGAATGCGTTGGCGGAATTTATATGTCCGTGTATCCGAAAGCTGAGGGAAAGTGTATTTTTTCGGTGACAAACGGCAAGGTAACGACCAATAAAATTTACGGCCCTGATAAGCTGAAAATAGCGGGCGGCACGGTAAAAAGCGGTAAAATCAATGCAGATACCGTCGAACTGCAAAGCGGCAGTCTTACGGTGCGCGAACCGGTGCGTAAGTATCCAAACAGAAGCGATGTAATGTACGCATCTCATGCTATATACTGCGAAAACCTTACAGTAAGCGGCGGAGTGCTTGATGCGGCATGGGATTGGGGCGAATATACGCCCATCGCGTTTCCGGCGAGCTGGTATAGCGACGATTATGTTCAGCCTTTGATAAGAATACCCGGCGGTACTGCCTCGTTCAGCGGTGGCACCGTGAAACTTGACACCGGCTGCTCCGGAAATACGGCGATTAAAACAGAAATGCTGAACCTTTCGGGCGGTGTCAGAGGGAGCGGCTACACCAATGAGAGCGGCAGCGACCTCTATATTCAAAAAGACGGCGGCACGCCTTTAAAATTTGTTGTGTATCCGGCCAATTACACCAAGGTTAACGCAGCACTTAATAAAGCAAAAACGCTGGATAAAAGCTTGTACAAAGATTTTTCCGCAGTGGAGGCGGCCGTAAACGCCGTTGTTCGCGGCAAAAACATTGACGAGCAGGCAGTGGTGGACGCTATGGCACAGGCGATTGAGGAGGCCCTTGCCGCCCTGGAATACAAGGACGCTGATTACAGTAAGGCAAACGCCGCCATTGAAAAAGCGAACGCGCTGAACAAGGATGAATACAAGGACTTTACGGCGGTTGAGGCAGCGGTGAACGCCGTTGTTCGCGGGAAAAATATTACCGAGCAGGCAGTGGTGGACGCTATGGCACAGGCGATTGAGGAGGCCCTTGCCGCCCTGGAATACAAGGACGCTGATTACAGTAAGGCAAACGCCGCCATTGAAAAAGCGAACGCGCTGAACAAGGATGAATACAAGGACTTTACGGCGGTTGAGACAGCAATAAACGCCGTTGTTCGCGGCAAAAATATTACCGAACAATCGGCGGTGGACGACATGGCCAAGGCAATTGAGAACGCCATCAACGCTCTTGAGATAAAGCCTGCAGAACCCAAACCGGAACCAGGTAATAAATCTCCAAAAACCGGCGACAGCAGCAATCCTTTGCTGTGGATCGCATTGCTGTTTATTGGCGGCGGAATTACTGCCGGTACAACGGTAATGGGTAAAAAGAAAAGGCGCTTTGCCAAATAGTCTTAACGGTGTAATGTTCGGAATTGTCTGGCATTACTCTTTGGTGAGCTCGCCTGCAAAGGGGCCGGCGGCTGCTGCAATTTTAAGCTGCAGGTTAATGCCGGGGTGCCATACCGGCCGCCGCTTTCGCAGGGCAAAGGTTCTAAATAAAGCCAAGAACAAAGAATGTTTTAGAATGATATACAGCAATAAAACGGATTAGAACTAATTAAATAAACTTTAATTAAAAACGGCTTGCTTTACCAATTTTGCAGGCCGTTTTACTTTTTGGCTAAGGACAGGCAAAATATCGCCCGTTTTTACATAAATTTGTGTAAAGGCGGTGATAAAAATGTTTTCTTGGTTTATTGGGCTGCTCTCGGGCATTTTTTACCTGGTGCTGCACCCCACCAACACTGGTTCGTTTCCCCCGGCGCTTACCCGGCAGGAGGAGGCGGAGCTAATTGCAAAAATGGAGCAGGGCAGCGTAGAAGCGCGGCAAAAGCTGATTGAGCACAACCTGCGGTTGGTAGCGCATGTGGCTAAAAAGTACAGCAGCGACCGCGTAGAGCAGGATGATTTAATTTCTATTGGTACCATTGGGCTGATCAAGGGCGTTTCTACTTTTAATTCCGAAAAAAACATTAAGCTGGCCACCTATGCGGCCCGCTGTGTAGAAAATGCTATTCTCACACAAACGCTTTTTTAACCCAAGGCAGTACAGCTCGCATTTAAATATCGGTGGGTTTTAATGGTTATTTTATTAACCGGCCAAATAATTTATTTTAAAAATAAGCCTACCCGCTTACCGGCGATTTAAAAAACGCCGGTAA